>Ga0206126_10006672_pt1 | contig 10144 bp, 8 predicted proteins | sample Helgoland_Spring_5_FD_148621 | JGI IMG/M metagenome (GOLD analysis project Ga0206126, IMG submission 148621) | Pelagic subsurface seawater microbial communities from Kabeltonne, Helgoland, North Sea - Helgoland_Spring_Bloom_20160412_1 | ecosystem: Environmental > Aquatic > Marine > Epipelagic ...
GATAAAAATTCAGGGTTGCGCGTGGCCTAAGACTTCCGATGGCGAGGAAAGAAACACCGCTAATGAAGCAGTACAATCGGGTGAAAACCGATTATCCTGATGCGCTGCTTCTTTTCCGAGTCGGGGATTTCTACGAAACCTTTGGAGAGGATGCCATCAAGGCATCGAAAGCATTGGACATTGTACTGACCAAACGGGGCAATGGCAGTGCTTCTGAAATTGAATTGGCTGGCTTTCCCCATCACTCGCTCGACAGTTATTTGCCAAAACTGGTGCGAGCAGGGCATCGTGTGGCCGTATGCGATCAACTCGAAGATCCCAAAAAGGCGGTCGGCATTGTGAAACGGGGAGTGACTGAATTGGTCACACCCGGAGTTGCCTTTCACGACCAAGTACTGGATTCAAAAGCCCACAATTATCTCGCGGCCCTCCATTGGGACAAAAAATCGGCAGGCGTGGCATTTTTGGATATCTCCACAGGTCATTTTGCCATTGCAGAAGGAGACAAACAATTGGTTGATCGCCTATTGAGAGCCCACCAACCTTCGGAAATTCTTTGTTCCAAACCGCTGCAAAAAGCCTTTGAAGACGAATTTGGGAAAGACTGGCACGTGAGCCGATTGGACGATTGGATTTACAAAATTGATTATGCCACGGATCGGATTCACAAACAATTCGAGACCGGCAATCTAAAGGGATTTCAACTGGATGAATCACCGCAAGCCGCGATTGCTGCGGGAGCTGTGCTGCACTATCTGGAACACGCGAAGCACGACCGACCGCGGCATATTAAGCAAATTCAAACCCTGCACGCATCAGGAACGCTATGGATGGATCGATTCACCATCCGAAATTTGGAGTTGGTGCAAGCCAATCATCCCGACGGCCAATCCCTGGCTGAGACAATTGATCGAACGGGATCACCAATGGGTGCGCGGACCCTCCGCCGCTGGCTCCTCATGCCGCTTACCGAAATCGCTTCGATCGAGCAGCGGCACAACGCAGTTGATGCTCTATTTGATCAGGATGAGCTGCGTGAAAACATGCAAGGTTTGTTCCGAAGCATGGGCGACTTGGAGCGATTGGCCTCCAAAGCAAGCACCGGACGAATCAATCCCCGCGAATTGGCTCAATTGCGGCTGGGAATCCAAAGCGCACACAAAATTGCACTCGCTGCCGAAGGAGTTGACCCCCTATTGCCATATCTCGAGCGCATGTCTCCCTGCGATCATTTGCTCCAGCGCCTGACGTCTGAATTGGTCGATGAGCCCCCGGTGAATCCAAACAAGGGACAGGTCATTCAATTGGGTGTTAATGCGGAACTTGACAGCTTGCGCACAATCAAGTCCGACTCAAATGCCGCACTGGATGCGATTTGCCAGCGCGAAACGGAGCGCACAGGAATCACCTCATTAAAAATCGATTACAACCAAGTTTTCGGCTACTACCTGGAAGTTCGAAACACCCATAAGGACAAGGTTCCTACCGAATGGATTCGGAAACAAACACTGACCCAAGCGGAACGTTACATCACCGAAGAATTGAAGGAGCTCGAGCAGAAAATCCTCGATGCCGACAGCAAAACCAGCACGTTGGAATGGGAGTGCTTTCAAAATTTGGTCGCTGCAACCGCAAACGAAATCGCTGCCTTGCAGGAGAATGCCCAAGTCATTGGCGCATTGGACGCACTGACAGGCTTGGCTCAAATTGCAGAGGAATACCATTACGTCCGTCCCCGCATGTCCAGCGATCACAGCATCCAGATCGGCAACGGGAGACACCCTGTGATTGAACGAACACTAAAGGCGGGAGAACGTTACGTTGCCAATGACATCACCTTGGAAGGCGAGCAAGCGCAGATACTGATGATTACGGGACCAAACATGGCCGGAAAATCTGCACTGCTTCGTCAAACGGCACTGATTTCCCTGATGGCACAGATGGGTGGATTTGTACCCGCGGCTTCCGCCACACTCGGCGTGCTCGACCGCATTTTCACGCGCGTGGGTGCCTCGGACAATATTTCCTCAGGTGAATCGACCTTCATGGTGGAGATGAATGAAACCGCAGCCATTCTAAACAACCTTACCGATCGAAGCCTCGTTCTCTTGGATGAAATCGGTCGTGGCACCAGCACGTATGACGGAGTGAGCATTGCATGGGCCATTGCAGAGCACCTGCATCAGCAGACTGAGCGACCTTTGACACTTTTTGCGACGCATTATCACGAGCTCAATGCCATGCAGGATCGCTTTAGCCGCATTCGAAACTTGAATGTCACTGTCAAAGAAGTCGATGGCAAAATCGTCTTTCTTCGAAAACTTGCGGCAGGGGGAAGCAATCATTCATTCGGCATTCATGTTGCCCAATTAGCAGGCGTGCCAAAGTCAATCGTGCGGCGCGCCAAAACAGTGCTGGCGCAACTCGAGAGCAGTCGCCAAGGAATGGAAGGTGACGAAACGCCAGCGCTTCGCGTTCAAGAGGCGGCCACTTCGCAATTGTCCGATATTCAGATGAGCATCTTTCAGCTCGACGACCCCGTGCTCGAGCAAGTCAGGGAGCAAATTTTAGACCTTGATCTTAATAACCTCACCCCGGTTGAAGCTTTGCTAAAACTCAGTGAAATACAACGTGTCGTGTCTGGAATGACCAATGCCACGAAAGGCTCAGAATGATGCCAACAACAGGTCGAGGTCTTTGAAAGGGAGTGCAGACTCGGCGGCAAGGCCCGGATGGGTCACTTGTCCATTAAACATGTACACCCCTGACCGCGCGAATGGGTTGCTGCGGATAGACTCCTCCACTCCGCCGTCAGCCGCAAAATCCAACAACAAAGGCGCCATGATATTGCTCAATCCCTTGGATGCCGTCCGGCTCACACGGGATGGCATGTTGGGAACGCAGTAGTGAATCACATCCAATTCCACGAAAGTCGGTCGCTCATGCGAAGTCACGCGACTGGTTTCAAAGCACCCTCCGCGATCGATGGTGACGTCGATTACCACTGAACCGCGCTGCATGCCCGCCACCATCGGCTCTGAAACCACCAAAGGAGCACGCTGTCCAGAGCCCCGGATTGCTCCGATAGCGACGTCTGCCGTTTTCAATGCTTCCTGAAGAACAGAGGGCTGAATCGTTGAAGTCCACAAGCGCTGGCCCAAAGCATTTTGCAGGCGGATCAGGCGGTGCGGACTATTATCAAAAACCTTCACAGATGCTCCCAAACCAATGGCAGCTCGGGCCGAAAACTCACCCACCGTGCCTGCACCAATGATGACGACTTCCGAAGGACGGACGCCGGAGACTCCTCCAAAAAGACTGCCTCGTCCATGCGGCCCGGCAAGCAACTCTCCAGCAATGAGGATGGCTGAATTTCCCGCAATTTCTCCCATGGCTCGAACCAAGGGAAAGATTCCGTTGTCATTCTGTAAAAAATCCCAAGCAATGGCAGTGGTTTTCTTGGCGGCCAAAGCGGCCAGCAATCCCTTCGGCTGCACCGTCCATTGCAGGGCACTGATGATGGTTTGTCGCATGCCCATCAACTGCACTTCTTCCAAAGTCGGCGGCTCTACCTTGATCACCATTCCCGTCTGAAAAACCTGGCGGCGATCGTACACAATGTGCGCGCCGGATTCACTGTAGTCGCTGTCTTGAAAATGGGCTTGATCACCCGCTCCGGACTCAATCAATACCTGGTGGCCGCGAGCGACCAACAGCGCCACTGCCTCGGGCACCAAAGCCACGCGCTTCTCTTGCAAGCTTTCTTCCTTTGGAATACCGATTACAAGCTCTTGATTGCGCGCCGAAATTTGCAGCACTTCTTCTTGCGGCAAGAGCGCTGCTTCGCGCGCCAAGGACTGGATTCTTTTGCTATGATCGCTCATACGTGAGGCAAAGTACTAATTCCAGCGGACGAACTACTATGAATGACTGAGAATTAACTCCCGCGCGCCATTGTCATGGCCTCCATGCACAATAATCTGAAGCAGAAACGAATCATTGGGAAGAAGCCCCGGAGCGTGTTCTGGCCATTCCACAAAGCACAATGCTTCCGCATCAAAATACTCGGTTAGCCCCAAATCCCAAGCCTCGGATTCATCCTTAAGGCGGTACAAATCCAAATGAAAAAGGCGCCAAGCGCCGCGCTCATAGCATTGTACCAAACCAAAGGTTGGGCTCACTGCTTCACCATCAATGCCAGCGGTCTGTCCCACCGCGCGCACCAGCGTGGTTTTCCCCGCACCCATCACACCTTGCAGCGCCACTACACCGAGGGGGTTGTCGTTTTCATCGCGACGCATGCGCGCGCTTAATTGAGCCCAAAGCGATTGGGCAACATCTTCCAATTGGGCCAACTCAAAAGGCCCCGATTTCCATACCACTTGCAATTCACCCATGGCGCAAGAATGACACAGTCTTAATTCGTTTCAAGTTCCACCCACGGAATCACCACTTCCTCCAATGAGATACCCCCGTGCTGAAATGTGTCACGAAAATACTGAGCAAAATGATGGTATTTATTGGGGTAAACTAAGAAATCGTCTTCGCGCGCAAAGATGTACGCGCTGCTGACATGCGGACGCGGCAGTCCCAATTTTTCAGGTTCCCTGACTTCAAAAATATCTCCTGCATCATAACCGAGGTTCCGCCCAACCTTGTACCGCAAATTCGAATTCGTACTGCGCTCCCCTTTGACTTGCACCGGATTGCCCACGCGGACCGTGCCATGGTCCGTAGTAATTACAACGCGTGCATTCCACTCCGCCATCTTATCCAGCAACTCCTTCAAGGCGCTATGCTCGAACCACGAATGAGTCAATGAGCGATAAGCCGCTTCATCTTCCGCCAATTCCTTCAAGACTTCCATTTCTGTTCGGGCATGCGACAGCATGTCGACAAAGTTGTAGACCACGGCTGTGACGTCATTCCCCTTTAATTGGTGAAATTGTTCCACCAACTTTCGACCTGCCGCGAGGTTGGTGATTTTATGGTAATCTGACTTCCCCTCAAAACCAATGCGCTTCAGCATGGCTTGAAACAAGGCCTTTTCGTGGCGGTTTTTGCTTCCCTCCTCATCCTCACTGACCCAATACTGAGGAAAAACACGTGCAATCTCGGCGGGAGTTAGGCCCGCAAAAAGCGCATTTCGAGCGTACTGCGTAGCTGTGGGCAGCATCGAAAAATAGGAGTCATTCTTGGCGACACGGTACTTATCCAACAGCAGCGGTTCAATCATGCGCCATTGATCCATCCGCAGGTTGTCAATCACAACCAAAAATACAGGCTGACCGTCTTTGGCTTTTTCGAGCACCTGTGGCAATCGCTCGGGAAGCAATCGGTGTGACAGGGTTGGGGAATCGTCGTCAGGGCCAGCCATCCACTCCGCGTATTCTTTCTGATAGAACTTGGCAAACTGCCGATTGGCGTCCTTGAATTGCATTTCGAGAATGTCTTTCATCCCCTCATCTTGTGATGACTCCAATTCCAATTTCCAGTGCACCAAGCGCTGGTAGATCGATGTCCAATCGCCCGCATTCAACCGTCCCATCAATTGCATCGAAATCTCCCTGAACTCTCGCTGGTAATCCGTCATTGCCTTCTCGGTTACCAAACGACGCTCGTCCAGATTCTTCCTCGGTTACCAGACGACGCTCGTCCAGATTCTTCTTGATGGACAAAAGGATTTGATTCGGATTGACCGGCTTAATGAGGTAATCAGATATTTTCGAGCCGATGGCCTCCTCCATGATTTGTTCCTCTTCGCTCTTGGTGATCATGATCACAGGCAAGTGGGGACGTTGCTCCTTGATGCGTTGGAGGGTTTCCAATCCGTTCAACCCCGGCATTTGCTCATCCAAAAACACGAGATCAAACACATCTGTAGCCAACAAATCCAAGGCTTCTACACCGCTGTTCACCGGGGTCATGTGAAAGCCTTTGCTCTCCAGAAAAAGCACATGGGGCTTGAGCAAATCAATTTCGTCATCGGCCCATAATATCCTCGGTGTTCGCTGCATGGTCAAATCAGATAGGTAAAGTTGCGCTTGCTGTATGCCGTACAAGTTAACTTGCACTTTTAACAAACGCACTTTCGAACCCAACTGATATTGGACGCATCGATGTCAACTCACAACAAAAACAAAATCCTGAACGACCCCGTCTACGGGTTCATCACCATTCAACACGAACTCACATTCTCACATTCGATTTGATGGATCATCCGTTCGTTCAGCGCTTGCGCAGGATCTCTCAATTGGGGTTGTCTCATCTGGTGTATCCAGGTGCCGTGCACAACCGGTTTCATCACGCCATTGGAGCGCTGCACCTGATGCAAGAGGCCATTGCCGTCCTGCGCGCAAAGGGAACAGACATCTCAGATGAGGAAGGTGAAGCGGCATGCGCCGCAATTCTGCTGCACGATATTGGCCATGGACCTTTCAGCCACGCCCTCGAGCACAGCATTGTCAAAGGGGTGCAGCATGAAGATATTTCAGCCTTGATCATGAGTCGGTTAAATGAAGAATTGAACGGCGCGTTGGACACGGCCATAGCAATCTTCAACGACCACCATCCCAAGCGTTTTCTCCATCAATTGGTCTCTTCTCAACTGGACATGGATCGCATGGATTACCTCGCGAGGGATAGTTTCTACTCCGGGGTGGCAGAGGGCAAAATTGGAAGTGAACGCATCATCAAAATGCTCGCTGTCAAAGACGACCGCTTGGTGGTCGAAGAGAAGGGGATCTATTCCATCGAGAAATTTCTCATGGCGCGAAGGCTCATGTATTGGCAGGTCTATTTGCACCGAACTGTCCTCTGTGCAGAATTCATGCTGATGCGCGTTTTGCGAACTGTCCTCTGTGCAGAATTCATGCTGATGCGCGTTTTGAAAAGGGCCAAAGCATTGGCGCTATCCGAAGTTGATGTTTTCACTACTCCCGCGTTGAGCATCTTCATCAATGAATCGCTGGATCGCGCAAAATTCATTGCGGATCCTGAAATTCTCAATCGGTTCTGCGAACTGGATGACAGCGACATCACGTGTGCCCTGAAAGTCTGGCAACACCACGATGACCCTATCTTGAGCGAATTGAGCAAGCGAATCGTGCATCGCAATCTATTCCAAATCGAGTTGCGTTCTCAGCCTTTCTCCAATAACGAAGTGGAAACGACCATTCAGGACGTTGCCAAGGGATTGGGGCTCAGCCAGGAAGATGCTGCCCAATTTGTGATCAATGACACCATTCACAACAGTCTGTACAGCGAGGAAGGCATTGGCATTCAATTCAAGAATGGTACGGTGCAAGATTTCGCGGAAGCTTCCGATCAACTCAATCGTGAAATATTGACGCGCACCGTCAGCAAGTCTTTCCTCTGCTACCCCAAAGAGCTCGCACGTTGAGGCGCAATCCTCAGTTGGCCCCTGGAATGTCCAACTCTACTCCTTCGTCATTGTAGAGGTGGAACTCCAGAATCTCCATCGAAGAATTGGACTCCAAGTGAATCTTAATTCCATAATTCCGTTGCCAGTTCTTAAGAATTGAATTCCACCAGCCTTGCTTCACATAGGCTTCAATGATGGGATGCAGCATGATGGTAATCCGCTTCAGGGACTTTCCTTCTGTCACGCCACGAATTCCCGCCTCAATGCTATCCGTGAATAGGATTGACGCTTTCACTTCCCCCGTTCCACGGCATGTCGGGCATTTCTCAGAAGTTTTGACATCTGCCACAGGCCGAACACGCTGACGCGTCATCTCGACAACACCAAACCGGCTTGGGGGTTGAATGTTGTGCTTGGCTTTGTCACCTTTCATCGCCTTCTTCATGGCATCCGTAAGCTGCTTGTTGTGCTCACGTTTGGCCATATCAATGAAGTCGACGCAGATTATACCTCCCATGTCGCGCAGTCGCAAAACACGAGCAATTTCTTCGCAGCACTCCAGATTGGTATGGAGGGCGTTTTCTTCTTGATCCTTGGCTCCTGCCTTTCTCCCGCCGCTATTCACATCAATGACGTGCATCGCCTCGGTCTGCTCGATGATCAGATAAGCACCACTTCGCAAGTTCACCTGCTTGCTGAAGGCGGCCTTGATTTGCCGATGAATGGACAATGTATTGAACAAGTCCCTGTCCTTGGAGACCTTCACAATGCTCTCCTTCTCCGGAGCAATGCTTTGAAGATAGGTTTTCACCTCATCCGCGAGTTTCGGTTCATTCACTCGGATACTCGTGCAATCCGGCGTCAAAACATCGCGAAGCACAGCACTGGTTTTGTTCAACTCACCCAACACCCGCTTTCCAGGCTTGGCGTTTTTCAGCCGTTTGTGCATTTCACCCCATCGGCTGACTAAGTCTTCCAAATCGGAATGCAAATCCGCGGCTCCCTTTTCTTCAGCCACCGTCCGTACAATGATTCCAAATCCCGGAGGACGAATCGATTGCATCAATCGCTTCAACCGCGTTCGCTCTTTTTCCGATTTTATTCGCCCAGAGAGGGAAACTTTCTCGCTGAAGGGAACGAGCACCAAGAATCTTCCCGGTAGCGTCACCTCTGCTGTTAATCTCGGACCTTTGGAACTAATTGGTTCCTTCGCAACTTGTACCAAAACAAGCTGAGATGCCGAAACCTCATCCTTGATTTTCCCCCGTTTGTCAATTTCGGGATCCTTTTTGAAGTTTCCCAAATCCGGAACGGGCTGCTTTCCTTGCATTACGCGTTTTGCATACCGCTGTTGGGTCTTGTAGTGTGGACCCAAATCCAAGTAGTGCAAAAATGCATCTCGCTCATGTCCCACATCCACAAAAGCAGCGTTGAGACTAGGCAATACTTTCCTCACTCGACCGAGGAAAATATCCCCAACCGCGTACCCCTTGTTGCCCTGATCGCGGTGCAGCTCTGCGAGCTGACCATCCTCCAACAAGGCGATCTCTACCTCTCCTGAGACAGAGTTAATGACCAATTCTTTGCTCACGCAGGAATCGGTTGATCACTGAAAAAGTGAAATATGAGCCGGGACAGAACGCCCCAGCTGCACATCACTTCTTCTTGTGACGGTTTTTGCGCAACCTTTTTTTCCGCTTGTGCGTCGCCATCTTATGGCGTTTGCGTTTTTTACCGCTTGGCATGTCTTGTATATTTATTCGTTAATTCCAGCTGATGTGCCGGAGTCTAATCTAGTGATGAAGTCTAATACCCGTTGCTCAATAACTGTGTCAGGAGCGTAAGGTAGGTATTCTTGGTAACGAATGCGAGCAGCGTCGAGTTTCCCCATTGCTTCGTAGCATCGTGCCGTGAAAAACAACCCATTGGCGTAAGACGAGTCTTGATCCATGACCGTTTCAAAACCGACCACGGCACGGTCGTAAGCCCCCTCTTCCATGTCAAGCATTGCGAGCTGCCAGGTGGCCTCTGAATGGCTTGGCTCCAAAGACAAGGCTTCCGAAAAACGTTCGCGCGCCTTGTCGAATTGCCCCGATTGCACTCCGAAAATACCCAACCAAACTACGGCATCCACGTTGGGCTCATCTCCCTCAGCAAGGGCTCGCAAAGCGAGAATACCTTCCATTGGGTTCGGTCCAGAAACCTTTTCGACGGCCAAATCCACAGGATCCGCATTGCTTGGCAATTCTCCCTCCACCTCCGTAGGGGGCACAACCTGAGTCGACTCCGCTTTTCTCGGCATCCAGAGGATGAAGCCAATCAACCCCACACCCAATGCAATTGTTGCGATTTGTCCCGTTCTGCGGCTCATGGCATTAGTCGACGGCGACACCCGCCTTCACATTGTCAACGAAATCTTTCGCTGGTTTGAATGAAGGAATGTTATGTGCTGGGATTTGAATGGACTTCTTGGCGAGAATATTCCGGCCTGTCTTGGCTGCCCTTGTCTTCACAACAAAACTTCCAAACCCTCGCAGATAAACATTTTCTCCACTTTCCACGCAATCACGCACAGAGCGCATGAACGCCTCCACAGTAGATTGCACATCCATTTTCTCCATCCCGGTTTCTTGGGCAATCCGGTTTACAATATCCGCTTTGGTCATCTTGCTTAGTAGGTTTGTCTCGTTTATGTTTCGAAATCCTCTGAAAAGGGGTGCAAAAATAGGGTTATTCAATTTAAAATGAACAGGATAATGG
>Ga0206126_10006676_pt1 | contig 10142 bp, 12 predicted proteins | sample Helgoland_Spring_5_FD_148621 | JGI IMG/M metagenome (GOLD analysis project Ga0206126, IMG submission 148621) | Pelagic subsurface seawater microbial communities from Kabeltonne, Helgoland, North Sea - Helgoland_Spring_Bloom_20160412_1 | ecosystem: Environmental > Aquatic > Marine > Epipelagic ...
CGCCTCCGTTCGGGGGGATGCCGTGAACCCATAACTGGATGGCGTCGGGCCCCCATGTACTCGTCATGTAGGGATTTGTCTTAAACTCAAACTGATCAAACATATTGTTTGTAAACTCTGTCATATTCCTGTCCCGGAACGATGTAATGGTATCGTTCACTCGCTTGGTCAGTTTCTTCGTTTTGTCCACCAGCTGGTCGTAGAAGACCTCGCGTGCATCAGGTGTATTGTCCAGTGGTGTATCAGGTGCATTGTCCAGTGGTGCCGGTGGCGAAGACATGGATGCCATTAGGTGGCAACAAGGAATTGTGTGGGGACGACAAGGATTTGTGTGTGGATGACAAGGAATTTGCTAGCTAAGATTTTTTTTTGGACTGGCAGCGATTTTGATTGGATTGCCGCACGTAACGAAGTGGGCCAGCCCGATTTTTTTGCGGGTCTATAAAGGTTAAAAGCATACACGATAAATAGATAAATATATTATTTTTTTTTTAAAAAATTAAACAACATGTTCGTACACTTCTCTAGGTATGTGTAAACGTCCATTAGAAACATATTTAGGATTAAATAGTTTGAAATTTTTGAAATGATTTTGAACGCTATCGATATTATTCATGAGATTTTTCATGATAGCATGGTCCATGGTCAATGGTGCATCAATAAATTCGCGCGCGGCGGAGGACTGTTGTTGTGTAGGAGTAAGTTTTAACATGTCTGACGGATTTATTTTATCCACAAGTTGGTCAGATGGCGCAAATGCACAGTGGCGCATTCTTAAGATATCTTGCAATGCAAATTCGTAGTTTTCTTCCATTCCTTTGATGTCTTTGATAGCCGGCGGTTGCATAACGGAAGTATTGAAAGGAAGAGACCCTTCCCACATACAAGTGTTTACAATACGCTCACAATTTTGTTGTGTAAGGTCTTCCCACGCGTAATACGCATCGGAAATTCCCAAATCTGCTGGAAAAAATTTCTTGCTACTATCTGTGCTCTTGTATAGACGATATCCACCCAACGAAGAAGATTTTACTAAAATATCTGTGGCTGCAGTACTTTTCACTGCCCCGTTGGCAAAGTAGACATCTGATACATCTGAAAATACACCGTTAATGGTATCTGAATGAATGAGAGTGGCGGAAGCGCTAATTTTTTTAGCTATCTCGTCTCTCATGAGTTCTGATTTTTTTGCAATGGAATAGGCATTGTTGAATTTCATTCTTTTCCATTGCAAATCGAGTTCACCGGCGGTGATACCGCTTTCGAGCCACTCGTTATATTTATCAGTTAACAATGACTTTGCTGATACAGAGACAACTATTCTATGTTCTACTTTTTCACATCCGAATTGGTCTGGTTTTGAAATGGTATATTCACCTACAGAGTCCGTGGTTGAAAGATTAAGTCCTTTGAAGGAGCTTTTGGCAGTGGCGTTGTCAATTTCGTAGACAGAGCGACCTTTTGCAATGGTTGGATGGAACCATATTTTATCATCGTTGGATAATTTGTAATTTTTTCCTACACGTACCACCAATCCATGAACAATCGTTTGATTGTTTAAATTGGAGGATTCTTTATCGACGGAAAAATTGGATAACACTGTGACCGATTTCACTGCGGAGGCTTGTTTATTTAGCGTTTCGAGAATGCTTTCGAGTGCAGCAGTTTTTTTTTCATCAAAAGTTACGGATGGAGATTTTTCGACTTGGATAGACATTTGCAGTTAGTAAGATATATTAAATAGGGTCTTTTGGTTGTTTTGTGTGGGTTCGATATTACTCCATGCAGATGTCCAACGGTTCCAAATTCTCAAAGGATGTTGAATCTTGTATTTTTGCCGACCACATTCCGCATCTGTACATCGTTGTGTAATTTCCATTTTTGTCAAATCAATGAGGTACCATATTTTGTTTCCCTTATGTGTCCGTTTGGCAATGTGACATGTTCTGGATTTTGCAGGTACCATAAAGCATCCTGTCTCAATTAGTTTGATTTTATGTCGCATAATTTCGGATTTTTCGTGGTGGTCCAACCAATCAAGAACTGGTGTTAATAATGGACATTCTATATGGACAGCATCACATTGAACAGGACTGCCATTTCTTATCCATCGGTCTCTCGTGTACGTAAAAAGAGCGTGTGGATGTATAGAAGTCGAAGCTGGTTCGCTGCCATCAATTTCCAAACATTCGAAATATTTTTCCGAAGGAATTTGTACCAACAACTCCCACCATGGTTTTGACGTGCGTAAAATTCGATTCGAGCCAAATTTAGAAGAGCCTGCTAGGCGAAACATGCGGTTTTTGGTGTAAATGGCGGTATCAACAGCTTTGTACAGTGGGTTGTCTTGCATAGCGAGGATTGTCCTCCGTACAAATGCGCCAACGTGATATATATTTTTAAATATGACATTTTTAAATAGGACATGCCATGAATATTTGGTGGTGGAACATGAGTCGAGAATTTCAATTTCGAATTGATTATTGTAAATCCCACGTTTCTCACAAAAACTTTGGATGGATTTTTTAAAAAAATCAACGATGTCTGTTATTGAAACTTCGGTCATCGATTCAATGTCTAAAAACAACCGCGTTGGGCGATTTTCCAACAGACATTCGTACCAATGACGCGAAACGCTGTTGTCGGCGTAAATATTTTTGAATAGTTCTAATGTACCGGTCCAGAATTGTTTGCAACCGCTGGACGAAATGTCCTGTGCAAATACATAGGGATTTGATTTTTCAAGAGCGGGCTGTAAATATCGAAACATTTTACATGGTAAATAATGTTAGGTGAAAAAACTTTCAATTATTCCCATCTTAAGAAAGTACTGCATGATTTAACTTTTGTCACTTATATAAGGACACATTTTTTATTATAAAAAAATGTCTAGAATTCAACATCCTGCACAAGCTCCAACCAAAACCGAAACTAAAAAAGAAACTCCATTGAAAACAACTATTCCAACCACGCCAATGAACGCCGATACTACTAAAGAAACCTTCACAACCAGAGTTGTTTTTGAAGCAAACGCCACAGCCAAACAAATGGAAATGGGCGTTATCGTCCAATTGGCAAATGCTTCCAATGTGTTCACTGCTACCCAAGAAGAGGTAGATGTTACCAAAGGTATTTTGACTTCTATCAATGTCAAATCCATTTATTCCGATTGTTCAGAACCAGTTACATTTGCTCTGAACTTGTATAACTCTTCTGAAAAGGAGCCGGCTCTCAAGAATAATGTGGGATGGTTGCACACCCCTCAAAAAACGGATTTTGGTACCGAAGCCACAGCCAAAGACGAGCACGGATACCGTAACTTGTTGGCCGTCATGCCGTACGAGAAATCTCGGTCTGAACTCAATGTTTACGAGCCAAATGAAATCGCATCTGACCGTTACATTCAGCAATACGGCAACTACTCGTCCGAAAATCTGTACGACGGTGTTGTTTCATTCCCTGGTGAGCAGTACTACCTTGTCTCGCAAAATCATGTCGTCCTCAATGTGATTCGTCAAAATTGGGAACAGTTGGGTATCAATGTTGACAACGAAGCTCGTTTCAACGGAAAATACGTCCAAGTCCCCGCACATGTTTTTGACCGTGTTATTAACGACTTGCAATCACATGTGTTGGCTCGCATGCCTTTCACAGACCTCAACGATGTCCGTGCCAAATTTACAAGTAAGCCAACGTCACATTATGTTGACCAACATCCAGATGGCTCTGAAGGCATGTACAAAGTATGTGTAGAATTACAGATGAATTATCAGTTCCCTTCCGTAGAAGCAACTGAAGAATAAACTATTTAAATAATTGACCTAATTTTATATATGTTAAAGTGTTTAAAGTGTAATCAAAAAATTCACCGACGAAAGCTCTGTTATGAGCATTGGAAAGAATTTCGAAGTTCTCGTTATCACTGTACTTGGTATAATTGCACCAATCCCATTTTTTCTTTAACACTTTGTCGTCATCATTATCATACCGCCAATGTAAAATGCATTGTACCAGAATGTTCTCGGCCCTCTTTTTGTCGACAAGTTTGTAAATATCACTATCGTAAAAAAATTTGGCCCACGCCTCTAAAATGTTCCGACTGTGAACAAAATGCATACATGAACGGGAAATGTTTTCTACATTTTATAAGACGCAATTGTTTGGAATGTGAAAAAACATCCTTTGCAAAACAACTGTGCAGACGTCATTACATGCGCAACTGGAGAAATCAACGAAGAAGGGGTGCCAAAACAAACATAGAAAGGGTGCCAGCCATTGAAAACATGGTACCAGCCACGACAAACCACAATCCAGAAATCCAATCATCGGGATGACATTCCGACATTTATTGAGTTGAAAAATGTTCTATATATATCCATTTTTATTAACCAGATGTCGTTTTTCACAGCGGCTGCGCAAAAAAGATTGGTATTAAAACCCATTCGACACCCAAATTTATGGAACATCTTCAAAGAACATCAAGCTGTTCTCTGGACCACCGAAGAAATTGATTGGGAACATGATAAAAAAGACTGGGAAACCCTCGACAAATCTGCACAAGATTTTTTACTTCACATCATTGCCTTTTTTGCGAGTTCAGATATGTTGGTCATCGATAATCTGATGGACCAATTTATGTCCGAAGTAACGGTGGCTGAGTGCAAAACATTTTACACACTACAAGCGTATATCGAAACAGTACATTCTGAGACGTACGCCACCGCACTGGAAAAATTTGCACCGCCACATCAAAAAGAACATTTATTTAACGCCATCGATAAAGAACCAACTATTAGTGCTACGCTTTAAAATACATGGAAAAGTCAAGACCCTTTGAACAGCGGCTGTGGGCCTTTGCCATCTTTGAAGGAGTGCTATTTGCAGCGTCTTTTGCGTCTCTGTATTGGTTGCGCACCAAAAACAAATGCAAAGGGTTGACGTTTTCCAATGAATTGATTCAAAGAGACGAGTCATTGCATGCAAAATTTGCTATCGAAATGTTAAACATGTTAGAAACCCCTCTCGAAGAAAAAATCACAGTAGAAATACTGAAAGAAGCGGTTCAACTAGAAGAAGCATTTATTCGTAAAGCACTGCCCGAAAATTTGACCGGACTTGCGACAGACCACGTTGTCGAATATGTACAATATTGCGCAGAACGTCTATTATCTATGCTAAAAGGCAACTATAAAAAACCTTGGAATGCGACACAAACGCTCCCGTTCATGGAGATGATTTCGATTGACTCAAAAACAAATTTCTTTGAGGCCAGAGTAGCAGAATATACCAAATCAGGAACCGGTCAAACGTCAGATGATATTAGATTTGCTCTCGACGCTGATTTTTAAAAATACATATATATAAAAAATAACACTTGTAAAGATGAAACGATTACATATCAGTAATATGTGTTTTGTTACATCAAAAAAAAATAGTATTCAACACATATGTTTTTTGTTATATTTATAATTATATATAAACTATTATAATGTCCGCCATGCAATTAAAGCGACTTCATGTTTACTTGAAAAAAAATCAAACAAACTTTCCAAAACTGACACCGGCACTCAAATCACTTTCAGAATTTGTGGGACACGACGATATTAAAGAAACCGTGGCCAAAATGGTTCTCTTCTTTATATCGCAGTGTGCGCATAATAAACCCCTAAGACGTTCCAAAAGAAAGAAAAAAAAGCGCATAAACAAAAAGCGCAAGAGAAGCATCTCGGATATCACCGACGACGAAGATGACGAGGAATATTTGCCAGAAAAAGATGACACCGCCAAAATGGCACTCATTGCGTTACTTACACATTCATTGACACGCGAAGACGACGACTCCTCTTCCGACGACGAAGAAGAAATACCATCGTATGTATTAAAATGTAAAGAAAAATTTAAACTTCTACAGGGACACTTTGTACACACACTCCTGCTAGGAAAACCAGGCTCCGGGAAAACCACGTTTGCAAGCCTGTTGGTCGACGTATGGGACGCACTAGGCATTGTAGACAAACGCAGATACAAAATTACCGGACGCTCCGACTGGGTTGGAAAATACCAAGGGCATTCTGTGGCCAAAGCTAAAAAACTTATCGAATCAGCACGTGGCGGCGTCATCTTTATCGACGAAGCCTATTCCATCATCTCCTCCAAAGATGGTGACGACATGTACGGACGCGAAGTACTGACAGAAATCGTAGAAGCAATGTCCAATACAGACAAACAAGTCATTTTCATTATGGCTGGGTACGAAAATGACATGAAACAGCTCTTTTCAGCGAATGCTGGCCTAGAAAGACGTTTCGGCTATGTATATAGATTTAAAACGCCGGTGTCGGTCATGAATGTTTTTTCAAAACAACTTCGAGAAACAAAGTGGAAGATTTCCAAAAAAGACAACAGACACATAAACGAATTTTTCAGACGTGTACATAAAAAACTTCCGCACGGAGGCGGTTCCACAAAGCAACTCATTTTTCATAGTAAGCAGGCGGCTATAGTCAGACAATTTCCTAACAAAATATCAAATGTATTGCTACTGTCTGATATCGAAGAAGGATTTAAAACATTTTCACAGCACGCACAAGTGTTTCAAAAAACATCCGCTCCACCACTAATGTACTTGTAAATATTATCTATTTAAAAGAATATTTTATTTAATATATGGAACTAAAACCCATACTTTTAGCTTTTGTAATATGGCTACTCTCCTTCTTGTATACACTGGGAATACATGCAGTATGGCCTATTTGGACAGGCCAAACGATACTAGGTATCATAGTATTTACACTATTGGCTATCCCATTGTCAGTAGTGTTTGGTCCAACAGAAAATGACAACGAAACCAATGCTAAAAAATATAAAACACAAATATTTTTGAGCATTTCTATCGCAATAGGTATATTGATTATTTTCATCTTTAACATATTCCAACCGATTGACAACGCAGTAATAAATATAGTTATTGCAATCTGGGCATTTCTAACATCAGTGCTATGGTTTGTAACGGGAAATTTAGAAAATAAAACAGAACCAGGATTACATTGGTACATCGGGACATTAACATTGATAGGTGCCGTTTTTTGTCTCGTAAACGCATTCAAGGATGCAGGAGTGTCACACATTGTCATCATCGCAATAATTGTTATCATACACATGTTTTTCCTATATCATTTATGGTCAAACAAAAATCCAAACAAACAAAACTGTACACTAATAACGAAAGTTACAATTGTTCTAGTCATATTATGCGAACTTATCATAGGAGTTTTGATTAACATGAACACTGCAGAATACATGCTATATGTTGTACACCCCACATTTGTAATATCCATGTTCACACTAGGCATTATTAAATGTCATAACAAACAAGAAGATGGGTCATACGAAGAACAAAATACCTTTATGACGAAGAACAAAATACCTTTATCGAATAATCCATAAAATATATATATATTTCTATTTAATAGTCATATAATTAATATAAAACATGTACGAATCTATTGCATTGGCTCTTATATGGATACTTATCTTTCTACTAACACACATAGCATTTAATAATATCAAACAATTATGTCTATGGACTTGTAAAATCGTGACGACGACATATATTTGGGCCGTCATATGGATCATTACACAAATTCATCGATTGCCAGAATGGGAAATTAACTTACAAGACTCCATTCAAAATGTTCTAAACGGCTCAGCTTTTCGACGCGCCGATTTATGAACATAATATTAATGGAGCTCGATTAAAGGCAGCGTGAGGAATGTACACGTCGACATCCGACCCATTAATCTTTTGAGAAACATGGACATACAGAAGTCCCACCTCTTTCACCGTTGATTCAGTATCATTAAACATTATTCGAGAGCCGTTTTCCTTGGAGCTTTTTTCCGTTAATTTAGATGACAAATACACACCTTCTATCAACGATATGATGTAAGGTTGGACCGCATAACCCACGCCGATGGAAAACCCACTAAACAGCGACAGCGCAATGTCACCGCCAAACACATGAGTCAATAACAAGACAGACGCAATGGCATAAAATACAAAATGGACACACCCAGAAAAATAGGCCGAATAACGGAAATACGTGCGCATCATCCAATAAAGCCATTTTGTAATTATGCGCACACACAAATAAATACCAATCGTTATAATAATGTCGTCCGTTTTTTCATACAACAAAGAACTAAAATCTTCAAGAGAATCAAACATTTATATTTTTTTACAAACTCTTTAAATACTAATTTGTTTTACCAAAGCATATTTACGCCTTTGTATTTAATAAAATAAACTGCATACATTTCTGCAAACTCCCCATAAACACAATCGTAAATATGACAACCACAAATGTAGTAGAGCGAATTAATTCAGACCATTGTGAACGAAGTCCCATACATATCGCAAATGATATGGCTCCTCGGACCCCACATAAAGAAACATACAACAAAGACCGTACAGTCCAATGGGTTTCTCCACTCAACTTCAAACAACCACCCAATATAAAGACAACAAGACAACGCCCAGCCACACAAGACACCAATATTAGCAGAGAAATACCCAAATAACGAGTGTCATACTGTTTCAAAGCAAAACCCAGTGTCAAATAAACATAAGATTCAATTATCACCGCAAACGATTCGACCGTTTCCTTTACTTGCTTTGGAGCGTTTAAAGTCGAACCATACGAGAACAACCCCACTATTCCTGAAATTCCGACATATTCACATATTGAATAAACCAACAGCGCACAAATTAAATGTAAATGGGTAGATTTAATTTGTAATCTTCGGACAACATACGAACAGCCGAGACCTAACCAACAAGCCGCGACCATAAATAACATAGACACACCAACAGCACGCATTGGTATCCAACGATTCAACTCCTGGTGCTCTAAAGACATGTTCGCAAACAAACGCACCAAAACAACAGCAATAGCATCATTCATGACCGCTTCATTTTCGATAACTTCCGCAATAAACGTGTCATCTAATGTTTTAGAAAGTGCAATCGTTGCAACGGTGTCTGTGGGGGCTAATATCGAACCAATCATCAACGCATCGATAACAGATATATTCATATCCATAAACGAACCCCATACAACAATACCCCACGCTATCATAATTATCGCCAACAAAGTTCCAATCCATGCAAAAACCATAGAGGATAACCAAGTACGTTTTAAACTCTCGGGGCGAAACTTAAATGATGAACTAAACAATATGGAAGGGAGCATTAAGTATAAAAATAACTCGGGAGCAAATTCGAAGGGTGTATTGGAAGACCAGGACGAAATAAAAAGACCCAAGCATACAGCGACCACAGAACTTGGGACGCAATTTACAATTGGTACTCTATTCCAACTTATGATGATAAGAATTAACAACAACACAACTACGATATCCAATCCTATCACCTCATGTTCCATATACATAGAAACGGTACGGGCACTAAATATTATTTTTTATTAAAATAAAAGGATTAATTCCAAGGCAAACTCAGAATTAATACTTTAACACAAGTTTCGCGTGGATATATTTTTAATTTATTATCAAATATAGTTACATTTCCTTCGCCAGACGTATACAAAAACTTATCATTGTAGGTATTGTCTAAAACACATTCCACATGGTCCGAAATCGTACAGTTCTGTAAGTTCCACTGATTCAAAATATTGGCATCGCAAATATCAAGAAGACCTTCTATTTGTGGCGTTTTTATTAGCTCGTCGTCCATTTGAAGAACCAACGAATAATAATAGGACCAAATCTGGAACATCATTGCAAACAAAATGCCAAAAATTATAAATAACAAACTGATGCGACCACACCAAGTTGAAGTTTGTGAGTCACACATTTTTACCATGTTATAGTCAACTAAACATTATTTATAATGTTTTTTGGCGTTTTGTTGGACTTTCTTCTTCAGACATGACACTATCATCGTCAACTTTTTGACGCTTTGTTATTTTTACAACACCAATTTTTTGACGCTTCGATGGAGTATCGCTCGGTGAATACGCAGGTGACGTCGGTGAATACGCAGGTGACGCTGGTGAATACGCAGGCGACGTCGGTGAATACGCAGGCGACGTCGGTGAATACGCAGGTGACGCCGGCGAATACGC
>Ga0206126_10006678_pt1 | contig 10140 bp, 10 predicted proteins | sample Helgoland_Spring_5_FD_148621 | JGI IMG/M metagenome (GOLD analysis project Ga0206126, IMG submission 148621) | Pelagic subsurface seawater microbial communities from Kabeltonne, Helgoland, North Sea - Helgoland_Spring_Bloom_20160412_1 | ecosystem: Environmental > Aquatic > Marine > Epipelagic ...
GCGGACTACTGACTGGCCTGCCCTGCCACTTGGTGATGGTCGGCCATGATGATGCTGCACACACCGACAAGTTTGAGGCGGCAACTCTGCGACTGAAGAACGAGGGCTATGAGGTGGCCGCAAGTGTTATTGAAGGCAGCGGCAGCGTTACGGATTCACTGCTCAACTATCAGCGCGAGAATGACATAGGGCTGCTGATTATGGGTGCTTTCGCCCACTCCAAGGTTCGACATTTGTTTTTGGGCAGCAACACCATACGGATGATTCAAAGCAGCCTGTCGCCTTTGATTGTACTGCGCTAAGCCCTCTCACTTCGCCCTACGGCAGAGGTTTAAAAATTCAGTCACCTCAGGCCGGTGATGACGCTGGCGTCGCTGGCAAAAGTAAAATTTTCGCCTAAGGCGCAGTTTTTTTGGCAATGACAATGCCACCAGGGCTCCCTGCTCAAGATGCGGCATCAGTACCTTTTCCGACAGGCAACCCACACCTAACTCCTGCTCCACCGCTCTTAAAATCGGTTCGTTGTGCCGTAGCTCTAGGCGCACCCGTAATTGCGGCACTAGCGACGCAAAAACCTGATCAAATAACGAGCGAGCACCGGAATTGGGCTCCCTCAGTATCCAATCAACGCTGAGAATATCGGTCTCTGTGAGGCGCCCAACTCGCGCTAAGGGGTGGCTCGGCGCACAAAAGGCAAACAATTCATCTTCAACCCAAGGAATCAAGTCTACGCCCTTGCTCGCTGTCTCATTTTCAATCAGCCCTAACTCACTCTCCCTACTGAGCACTCGGGCGACCACATCGGGGGTATTGCCAGGGGTAATATCGACTTTAGCCATGGGATAGCGTGATAACCATGCGGCGAGGTAGTCCACCATGAGATGGTTGGCAATGGTAAAGCTCGCGCTAATATTCAGATCCCCCGAAGGCGACACTGATAGCAATTCAGCCTGTAATTGCCGGGCCTCTTCTAGTAACACGCGCGCTCTGACCTCCAGCTGACGCCCAGTCGGGTTGAGCAGCAGCCGATTAGCAACCCGATCAAACAGTTCGGCGTTGTGGTTAGTTTCAAGCGCCTTCAACGCAGCACTCACTGCCGACTGTGACATTGCGAGGAATTGACCAGCCTCTGCTGTGGTTCCTGTGCTGGCCACCGCGGTAAAGATTTCCAGTTGGCGCAACGAAAATCGTAGAGGCTCGTTTCTTGATGCAGTCATAGGCCGCTCTCTGGGTATTTATTTAATCGATAGCTTGTATCTAAGAAAACAGTTTAACAAATACTCAGCAACACTCTACAATCCGCGGCCTCGACAATGGAGACACGCAATGACTGAACAAAAAGCGACCAACGTTCACTGGCACGATGGCGAGGTTACTCGAGCTGATCGTGACCGCATGATGAAACAGCAAGGCGCCACACTCTGGTTCACTGGCCTGTCTGGCAGCGGCAAGAGCACTATTGCGGTGGCTTTAGAAGCCAAGCTATTTGAGCGCGGTCACTTAAGTTATCGTTTAGACGGCGATAACATCCGTTTTGGTATCAATAAAAATCTGGGCTTCTCTGCCGAGGATCGCACTGAGAATATTCGCCGTATTGGTGAGATAGCCAAGCTATTTGTCGACTCTAGCGTCATCGCGCTCAGCAGCTTTATCAGCCCCTATCGTGCTGATCGTGATCAGGTTCGTGCCCTGCACGACGAATCTGGCATGGCATTTATCGAAGTGTTTGTTGACTGCGCCCTTGAAGAAGCGGAGAAGCGCGATCCTAAAGGCCTCTATAAAAAAGCACGGGCCGGAGAAATTAAAAACTTCACAGGCATTGATGACCCTTACGAGGCACCTGAGTCTCCTGAAATCCACCTACACACCGACCAGATGAGTCTAGACGCTGAGGTTGATCTACTGATCGACTATTTGGAAGAGCGCGGCATTTTGGCTGCTTAAATAGAGAGTTAATGATGATCAAACCCCATGGTTCAGATGTATTAATGCCCCTTTACGTGTCTGACGACGCAGCAAGGGAACAACTACTCAAAGAGGCTGAGGCTCTGCCTTCGCTCTTACTCAACTCAGCTGCAGCCGCCAACGCTGTAATGTTGGGTGCGGGGTATTTTAACCCTTTGCAGGGCTACATGAATTTAGCGGACGCTCTTGCGGTCGCTAAAGACATGCACACCACTGATGGGCTTTTCTGGCCTGTGCCCGTCGTTAACTTAACCCAGGAAACAGGCATAGCAGCCGGTGCTCGGATTGCACTGCGGGACCCAAACGTTGAGGGGCATCCGGTTCTCGCTGTAATGGATGTTGCCAATGTGGAGTCGGTAACCGACGCACAGATCGCCGCTATGGCCGAGCAAATCTTCGGCACTGATGATGCGAGCCACCCCGGCGTGAGCACGTTTACCCAGTTGGGAAACCAACTCTTATCAGGTTCAATTCAAGTGTTGAACTTCAGTTATTTCAGTGCCGAGTTTGCCGGTACTTTTCAAACTGCAGATGAGATTCGAGCAGACATCGGCCAGCGTGGGTGGAATAAAGTGGTGGCCTTCCAGACCCGCAACCCTATGCATCTCGCCCATGAAGAGCTCTGTCGTATGGCCATGGAACGTCTCGAAGCCGATGGCTGCGTTGTGCACATGCTTTTGGGTAAGCTAAAAGCAGGCGATATTCCTGCCGACGTGCGTGATGCCTGTATTCGTAAAATGGTGGACGTGTACTTCCCCGCCAACTCTGTGATGGTCAGCGGCTACGGCTTTGACATGCTATATGCCGGTCCCAGAGAAGCGGTGCTTCATGCTGTCTTTCGCCAAAATATGGGCGCCACTCACCTGATCGTTGGTAGAGACCATGCGGGCGTTGGCGACTATTACGGTCCCTTTGATGCACAAACTATTTTCACAGAGTCGGTGCCAGAAGGTGCTCTTGAAATTGAAATCTTTAGTGCCGATCACACCGCCTGGTCAAAGAAACTCAACAAAGTGGTGATGATGCGCGAGGCACCAGATCACGATAAGGATGACTTTGTGCTCCTTTCAGGAACCAAAGTGCGTGAGATGCTGAGTGAGGGTGTGGCACCACCTCCGGAGTTTTCTCGTCCCGAGGTCGCCAAAATTCTAATGGCGCACTACCAGTCTGAGACGGCTTAAGCGTCGCACTCGAAAACTGTTTGCGGAGGGGCTTCGTCGCGAGGAGCCCTTTTCTCCTACTGCGGCTTGCCCGATAGCATCGCCCAAAGTCTTTTGGCGCGGTCACTGTCGACACTGCGCTGTACTTCATAGCTCACATGCGCATTAGCCCCCGCATTGGGGTCAAATTTAATACCCCAGAGACCTTTAATCTCGTTGGGCAGCAGCGAATACCGCATGTCGACGATCAGCAATGGGTCTTGCACATCGACGGCTAAGTAGTCGTTAGAGAACCAGCGGAAACGTTCTAAGTCTTTTCGCTGCTGTGCATCCTCGGGCAGCCAGGTCAAATGTAGCGCCGGATTGAATGCCGCAACCGCCCCCCCCGAATACACCTGCACCTCGGTGCCAACACGCACAGCGTCAACCCAGAATTGATCTTCATGCCGATAAATCACCTTCCAGAGCAACAGGTTACCTAGGGTAGGCTTCGCCGATACCGATACCCCAACATGCCCTCTGCTTTCTGCCAAACCCTCGCCAATCATTACAGCGCGGTCATGCTGCAGTGCACCTATCCCAAGGTAGACTAGGGCCCACAGAAATGCCAAACGGGGTGCCAACACTGATTTTTTAGTCATGCCCCAGACCACGCCAAACAGCAAAGGCAGCGTAAATAAAGGATCTATAACCGCAATGGTGTTCCAGGCAATACGAGCATCTGAAAAAGGCCACAAGAGTAACGTGCCATAGGTCGTGCAGGCATCGAGTAAGCCATGGGTGAGGTAACCCAGAAAAGCCGCTAACCAGACCGTGGAGAAGTTAATACCTCGCCCAATAGTTTTCCAGAACACCAAGGCACAAAGTAAAGAGCCCAGAGGAATAAAAAGCAGCGAGTGCGTAAATTGACGGTGGTACTCTAGAAACAATAGCGGGTCGGTGTTTGAACGAATGAGTACGTCAAGGTCGGGGGCCATCCCTGCCAGCGCACCGATAAATGTCAGACGCGCCAGATTGCGGTGTCGCATCGTAGCTTGAGGCACAACTGCGCCCAGAACTGCCTGGCTCAACGGATCCAAATGGCTTCACTCCACGAATGCACAATTTTTTATGGGGGGCTAAACCCAGAACTCAGGGTGAAAGATACAATGCTATCGGCGAATAACATAGTCTATGGCTATTGCCCTATGACAACGGCCACGAGAAGGACAAAAAACCGCAATTCATCCTCAAGGCAGAGACTTCAAAAACTTTTAGACAGGCCAGCTGAATCCGGAGATATTTATGACTGACTCGCTCAAAACCCTGGGGGCCATTCTCGACGACTTGGCTGCAATAAAACCCGAGGAAACCCTGCTAACCACCGCAATGAACTCAGGGACTAGCGAGACTGTAACGCGAGAAGCGCTTAAAAATTGGTCCGATCACATAGCAGTCTCGCTGTTGGATCAAGGCGTAGGCAGAGGTGATTTAATCCCCATACACCTCCCTACCTCGAACCAGTTTCTCATTGCGGCAGTTGGCATTTTTAAAGCCGGGGGCACGCCTATGCCCGTCAGCAGTCGACTCCCGGAAGCTGAGCTGAACGGGCTGCTTGATCTAGCCAACCCAAAAATGATTATTTCCAGGCAATCTTTTGATCAAACAACCCTTAATCCAGACGACTTCGCCCATCGGGGCCCAATTGCCACTGTGTTACCCGATCGGCCAAGCAATCCGATCAAAGCATTGGCCTCAGGAGGCTCAACCGGTAAACCCAAACTCATTCTTACTACCGGCGACGCTCTGTTCGACCCTGACAACCCAGTCATTCCTCAGCTGATGCGGTTCGAGCCCGGGGACCTCAAGTATTCGCCGGGCCCCCTTTATCACAACGGCCCGTTCTGGTTTTCACTGAACATGCTGCTACGCGGTGGCCGGGTGCTACTCAATGAGCGATTTGATGCTCGCCGTTGTCTCGAGCTCATTGAGTTGCATCAACCCACAGTGCTCAATTTGGTGCCCACTATGATGCAGCGTATGTTGCGAGAAGCCGATTGGCCGCAAAGGGACCTGGGATCCGTTCGTGTTGTTTGGCACTTGGCGGCCCCCTGCCCTGCCTGGGCCAAAGAGGGCTTTATCGACAAACTTGGGGGCGAGCGTGTGTTCGAACTCTGGGCTGCGACCGAAGCCAATGGCCTGACGATTATTGACGGCAATGAATGGCTGCAGCACAAAGGTAGTGTGGGCAAGGGCATTGGCACAGAAATTCTAATTTTAGATGAAGATCGACAGCCGCTACCCAACGGCGAGGTGGGCGAAATTTTCACCCGAATCGCAGGCGCTCCTCCTCCCTGTGAATACCTGGGCTCCAAACCCCTTGAAAACCTTCGTGAGGGCTTTACCAGTGTCGGGGATCTCGGTTGGTTGGATAGCGAGGGCTATCTGTATCTGGCCGACCGACGCACGGACTTAATTATCTCGGGCGGCTCAAATATATTCCCTGCAGAGGTAGAAGCCGTGATTACACAGCATCCAAAGGTTTGTGATGCTGCCGTCATAGGCCTGCAAGATAACGACCTGGGGCGTCGGGTTCATGCCGTCGTGGAACCCCTAGCAGACGGCCACAACGAGGCCTTATCGCTAGAGGTCATGGACCTCTGTCGGGAACAATTACTCAGCTATAAGGTTCCCAGGACCATTGAACTGGTCGAGACACTACCGCGCAATGAGGCCGGTAAAATTCGCCGCACATGGTTGCGTGATCAGCGCGATGAAAGTGCTAATACGCGTGCTTAATGCTTGAAAAGCTGGCAACACAAAATTCACAGAAACGCCTAACAGTTCGGCGTAATGCGGGCTTAGGATGACTCCTTGTTCTACAACGAGCGTATCACCCCGCGCCAAACGCACTGAAATCGCAAGGGCAATTGCTTTGGAACATGAGTTCCAAGACGATTTCGTCGAAGGTCTACTAGCCGTTTTTAACTGCTCTAGACTCAGAACTCGTATCATAAACCTGCCTTCATTTATGCGCTCATCACCCAAGGTAACCTGACATCCAGTCAATCGCTATGCATCAAATTAATCCCAAAAAATTACTGAACAGCAAATGGACTGCAATCAGTCCCATCAACAAAGAAAAGCACTTTGTCGTGAGCCGCGTGGTGTTTGATGAGGAAGGCCTCGTCATCGAATGTGAGTTGAATGCGGTTATGTCTAATCGCTGCTTTGGCATTGAGTGGACAACGTTAAAAGACCCAGCAGTGTGGCTTCAGGGATGGCTCTAAGTCTGTAGTGGCCTTTACCCTTAAGTCTATTTCTGAGCGTTGGCGTCTCCCCGTAGTTTACCGGCCCCAACCAAAACCCCTTTACTCTCATTACCCCCAGATCGTGCGGATTAAAGAATGACTGTACGCCCGCACGTGGTAGATAATAACGTTGTGCTACTCCCAATCTTTTCATGGTATTTGCTAGGAGTGGCAACTTGGGACCGAGTTCGCTTGCGGTGCCGCTCCTTGATACCACAGCCTAATCCTGAGATGTTAGGGCTTGCTGAGACCAGACCTTAGAGGATTAAATAATGGAAATGCCCAGCATGAGCCTGTTATCGATTACCCCAATGTATGTTGCTGTACTTGGAGTGCTCTTCATACCTTTCACACTGCGCGTAGGTTTATATCGCGTTAAAAACAGTATCGACATCGGTGATGGTAAGGACAACACGCTAATTAAACTAAACCGCGGGCAAGGTAACTTCATTGAGACCGTGCCTCTGGCGGTGATATTGCTAATAGTGATGGAAATTCTTGGTGCCAGCTCTACGTGGCTGCACACACTGGGTGCTTTATTAGTGGTTGGGCGCTGCCTGCACTATGTCGGCATCACCGGGGCTGGGCCAGCAATCTGTCGACCCCTAGGCATGTTTTCAACCTTAGGTGTTTACGCAGGCAGTTCATTCTGGATTCTCTTTCACACGCTGAGCTAAAGCCCTAAAGGCATCCAATGGCGTCTGGGGGCAACAACCCGTAGACGCCCTACCCCCTGCATCTGAATCCTCCCGGATGGAATTCCTGTGCCCTAACCGCCAAAGGCAAAAGGCACCCTTTTAGCCCTGCTATCACTTCCTCGCTGCTCACCGCTAAAACGTTATCGGTCTACTGCTTTCTCAACTGCAGATCGCCTCGGTTGCGTCATTGCTCAGGCAATTAACAAAGGCCTTGCACGCGGCAATTTACGACAGCCACGTAGCACCGCAGTGGATATTGCTTCAGTCATGCACCTAGCAGCGACGGATTGCTGAGCCCATTAGCAAGCGTCAGTACTTCACCAGTTACCACCAATCGGCGGACAAAAAAAAGCCCGCCAAATGGCGGGCTTATGTTTTCTTAGAACGTACTTAGAAGCGCAAGGTACCTCGCACACCGAACACCGCACCCTCGTCCATGTAGAAGGTGTGGCTGCCCGCTAGTACCGGCGTATCGAAGCTTTGCTGCAGTGCCGCCTCATCGAAGATGTTACGACCGTAGGCCATGACTTCCCAGCGCTCACCACCCAAGCCAATGCGCGCATTGACTTTGGTGTACTCTGGAATCAGGTCATTTTCATCGTTGTCACCCGCAGACATAAATTCGCTGCGATAGTTCACATCAACACCCGCGAACAACTCCATACTTCCCAGCTGAGTGCGGAAGTCGACAAAGGCATTACCGCTCCAGTCAGAGGCGTACAGTGTATTGACACCGGTAAGATCGTTGGCGGAGCCCTGCGCGATTCCCGCTGGAGTACCACACAAGCTATTGGCATCCAGTTGCTGGGCATTACAGGGGCCATCTCCAAAATCGCCATAAGTGGCGTCAAGGTAGGCTGCATTCACACCCACACGCAGCGCGTCGGTAACCTGCATTAACCAGTCCACCTCAAAGCCCTGCACCTCAGATGACGCCGCATTCTTCACAGAAAAGCCAACGCCTTTGAAGATGGTGGTCTGAAGATCGTCATATTCAGAATAGAACGCCGCCCAGTTTAAGCGCATGGCGCCGTCGAAGAACTCGTGCTTTCCACCAATCTCGATGGAGTCCACGGATTCATCATCAAACTCGAAGTCAGCGTTAGGGACAGTGGATACGAACCCCCCAGGAGGCGGCAGCTGCGCAACAGCAAAATCACCTGGCTCGCCGTCATCTGCCGCACTAAAGCCGCCCGACTTAAAGCCTTGAGACCAACTCACATACACCATGGACGCGTCGCCCATATCCCACTGAAGGTTTAGTGATGGTGACAGATCGTCTGTCTTTCGGCTGCCTACCCATTCCTTGTTGTAGGTATTGAAACTGCTGGCCTGAATAATATCGAGGAAATAGTTGTACCCAGTGGCACAGGTACCATCAAGTCCACCATCTGCTGCTCCGGGGCAGTTCACATCACCCAGGCGCTGACTTGATAGTGCATCTTTTTCCTCTTCGGTGTAGCGCAGACCCGCCGTCAGACGCAGGCTATCGGAAAGCTCGTAAGTACCTTGGGCAAATAATGCCCAGGACTCGGTCTCCTGATTAAAATTATGATTCCGGCTGATCTGGTTAGAACCGTAGGCTCCACCGGTCAGCAGGGGCAGCAAATTGGGAATAGGGGCCCCAAAAGCAACGGAGGCAAACTGGGGAAACAATCCGTCGAAGTTGGTGTCAATGACCACCTGGCCTTGCATATCCAATTCGTTTTCGTCGTAGTAAGCGCCTACCGTGTAGGAAAAACTATCCCCGATGTCAGAGGCCCAGCGAATTTCCTGGCTAATTTGCTCAAAATCGTGAATGTCTGACCGATCAATAAACTGCAGCGGCAGCCAATCTACGTCGACGTCATCAAAATACTCATAGCCCGCCCAGCCAGTGACTGAGGTTAACGTACCATTACCCACTTCCCAGTTCATATTCAAAGAGAAGTTCTGAATTTCATCATCACTATTCTCGGGCTTGTAACCAATACCCGCTGAGGAACAGGACTTGTCGGTACCGCAGTTATTGTCTTTGTAAGTCGTGAAGTCCTGCCCTGCAATTCCAGGGAAATCAGGAAAAAATGTGTCCATCAATGTATAAGCAATGTTTGCGAATGCCGAGCGGTTCGGCACCTGAGCATTGCGCTGCTCCGGGCTTAAGTATTTCCATGTCGCACTTGCAGCACCATCACGATCTCGCTGCATATTGGTGTACTTCATATTGGCCGAGAACGTATCGCTAGGTTGCCAAACCAAAGTCAGACGACCGCCAGTTTCGTCGAGAGCGCCCTCATCTTGATCTAGGTAAGCGTTATAAACATAGCCGTCAGTCTCACGGTAGCGCAGGGCTAAACGAGCTGCGAAGGTATCAGTGCCACCCTGAATGTACCCTTCGTAAATTTGCCCGCCGTTCTCTTCTACAGACGCATTGATTTCGCCTTGGGCCTCATCTCCGGGCACGGGTGAAGCACTGCTAATATTGATCGCACCGGCAACTGTGTTTTTGCCAAACAGCGTTCCCTGAGGGCCGCGCAGCACCTCGACACGCTCGACGTCCATCAAAGCTGAACGGTACTGACGCCCGCGACCGAGATAAACACCGTCTAAGTACATACCCACTGACTGCTCAAAGCCCCGGTTGTTACCCGAGCCAATACCCCGCATGTAGATGTTGGTATTTACTGGAGCGTCCGCAATGTGCAAGCTAGGCACGAAGTCGGCAAGGGCCGCAAAATTAAGAATGGTGTTGTCCTGAATTTTTTCACCGCTGACCGTACTCACAGATATGGGTACGTCCTGAAGGTTCTCTGCGCGCTTTTGCGCAGTAACGATAACTTCTTCCAGTTGTTGCGCCGCGACAGGTGTCGCAGCAACGAAGGCCGTTATAGCTGCCGCTAAGGGCAAGCGTTTATTGGAAAGCAGCATGAAAAATCACCTCTTTGTGTGTTTTTGGGAAATCTAGCAATACACTCGTTATTTTTAGCTTAGTGTTGCTTTTTTGGTGCCAAGCGTTATTTTTTTGATTCCGACATGCTATACACAGTC
>Ga0206126_10006679_pt1 | contig 10138 bp, 8 predicted proteins | sample Helgoland_Spring_5_FD_148621 | JGI IMG/M metagenome (GOLD analysis project Ga0206126, IMG submission 148621) | Pelagic subsurface seawater microbial communities from Kabeltonne, Helgoland, North Sea - Helgoland_Spring_Bloom_20160412_1 | ecosystem: Environmental > Aquatic > Marine > Epipelagic ...
ACGACATTATTTACAAATCAACTATAGGCACAGGAGGCTTTATCGCTACCCTTGAACTTGGTTATAATAATCCATTAGGTATGGCTGTGGGTTTTGCTACATTAATTTATATGACTGCATCGGCAGTCAAGGTAATCAAAGAACTTATAAATAAGGATTAATATGACACCAGAACTATTAGCAATGTTAGGAGGCGGCGTAAGCGGCTTCGTAATGAAGATGATAGCGGCACAGGCTGACAATCAGGCTCGTCTCTTTGAGCGTATGATTGCCCGTCAGACAATAGCGGACGAATCAGCAGATAAGGCGGCAGCTCGTGGTGGTGTCTATATGCGTCGTGCAATTACGGCGGCAGTTATCTTTGCCATTGTAATAGCCCCATTTGTCTTCGCATTTACGGACATAGGTGTTAGTATCCAATCAGAATCCAAAGGCTTTCTAGGGCTATTCAAGCGCCTAGAATGGTCCACTGTACAGGGTTTTGTGATACTACCAGAGATACGACAGACAGCATTAGCCATTGTAGGGTTTTACTTTGGTTCATCCCAAGTCAAATAAATGAAGAAAAAACATAAAAGTTCAAAGGGTGGTCTTACCGCCGCTGGAAGGGCGCACTTCAAAAAGAAAACTGGGGCTAATTTAAAAGCCCCAGTAACTGAATCTAAGCCTACGGGGAAACGGAAAGCTCGAAAGAAGTCATTCTGCGCTAGAATGTCTGGGGTCAAGGGACCAATGAAGGATTCTAAGGGTAAGCCAACCCGTAAGTCACTTGCACTTAAAAGATGGAAATGTTAAATTAATTTAAATCAATATGTCTACAACAACAATTACAGGTACAATTCACGGAGTTAATAATTCTGCACTAGCAAATAAGTGGATTAGTTTTCGTTTAGTTGAGCTGGGGACAGACTCTACAGCAACAGTTACAGTAGCACAGAGCGTTGACTCTGTTCAAACGGATTCTAATGGCGACTTCTCAATTGACATTTGGGACAATGGAACTAGCGGAAAAAAGAGCGTTCTTGAAATTACAGTAGAAGGATCAAGGGCTGAGTTTGTAATTATTCCAGAGGGAACAGCAAGCATTGAGTTGTGGGATCTCATTGAAAATTATCAAGCGGATGGTAGCACTAGCGAGCAAGTACCCGTAGTATCAGATTTATTCCTTCGCAAGTCTAACAACTTGAGTGATCTAGGTGACGCGCCTACAGCACGAACAAACCTTGGTGTTGAAATTGGAACAGACGTACAAGCCCACAGCGCAACCTTAGACGCAACCACAGCATCATTTACCACAGCAGACGAAAGCAAGCTCGACGGCATTGAAGCATTAGCTGACGTAACCGACGCAACGAACATTGCAGCCAGCGGGGGTTATGTAGCTGGAGGAACTGATGTAGCATTGACGGACGGTGGTACTGGAGCATCAGATGCGCCAACAGCTCGCACAAACTTGGGTTTAGTAATTGGTTCGGATGTCCAAGCCCACAGCGCAGTCTTAGATGCAACAACAGCAAGCTTTACTGCGGCAGATGAGATTAAGCTCGATGGTGTTGAGGCACTTGCAGACGTAACCGACCCAACAAACATTATTGCTGCTGGCGGATATATTACTGGAACAACTGTTGTACCAATTGCCGACGGCGGAACAGGAGCAACGACGGCAGCAGCAGCACGAGCTGCACTTGGAGTTCCAGCATCATCTGAAGGTCTTGTAGCTTCTAACAACTTGTCAGATGTTGGAGATGTAGCAATTTCCAGAACAAACCTCGGACTTGGCACTTCTGCAACTACTCCAGCATCAAATTACGCAACCGCAGCACAGGGGGTTACAGCAGATAACGCAATTCCAACGTCTGGAATTGGATCTAGTGTTCAAGCATTTAGTACATTTCTAGCAAATACTACTGCTGCATTTACTGAAACACAAAGAGTTAAGCTTGCGGGAATTGAAGATTTAGCAGATGTAACAAATGCAACAAACATTGCTAGTGCTGGTGGATATTTAGTTGGAGGAACCGATGTAGCTCTAACAGACGGAGGGACTGGAGCAAGCACCGCTACAACAGCACGAACTAATTTGGGATTTCAATCAAATGCCGCCACTTCAGTTACACCAGTTACAACTACATCATATACTGTATTTAATAATGATAGTGTTCTTACAGTAGACGACACCGCTATTGGTGGTAATGTTACCATTAATCTTTTAAGTGCCGTAACAGTTGGTTCTGGCTGGACATTAGATGTAAAGAAAACTGGCTCTTCTTTTTCTGTAACTATAGATGCAGATGGAACAGAAACAATTGATGGAAATCTAACATTAAGTATAACTGATAAAAATCAAGCTGTTAGGTTAATTTCAAATGGTACTAATTGGGATATTTTATCTCCGCACAATATTAATGGCTGGGCAATATATGATGATCTTGCCTCCGCTACAACACCAGTTGTAGTAAATAACACAAAACATCAAATTACAATTGATGGAAGTGGACCAACTAATAATGTAACTTACCTTCCAGTTGGAATATCATCACTCTGGGATACTACTTCAAATAAAATTATACCAGCAAAGTTAGGTGATGCTTATGATATTCGTGTAGATTTTAAAATAGAACCAACCAACATTAATGATTATGCAAACTTTATTCTAGATATTGGAACCGTTGTTGCCCCAAATCCAATTATAAACCGAAGTCTTACATTTTTAAAAACTGGTATTTCTTCTTTCTCTATAGGTTTTCCAGTAGCAGCAATTCAAGAATTTATTACAAATGGTGGAAGAATGTTTATTGATACATCAATAAGCACCAGCAATGTTAGTATTTCAGATGTAGATTTATTTATTAAACGAGATTTCGCAACATTATAATATGGCAAATCAAGGTACAATTAGACTAAAAGTTACTAACGGAACGCCCGCAATTGAAAAGTTGTGGAATGGGCGCTTTAAGCTGGAGTTCTTTTGTGAAAATAACAGTCCCAAGGAGGATTGGTACTATGATAACATTGGTGCTATACTACCAGATTATGGTATTTTGCAAGAAGCCAACTTTGGGTCTGGCGTAAGTGAAGACTGGGAAGCGATTCCAAGTTCCGTCTACCCAGATATGCGTTTAGTTCTTGCTGAGTACCCATACAATGTCCGAGCTGGCAAGCACTATGTTAAGCTAACCTACGAGACTCTAACAGCCTCTTGGGTAGAAGAGAAGGAGGAAGATACAGATTACGAGCTAAACGGCTTGAAGAAGGTCTCACGCACCTTCGTTGCTCTTCCAGGAACAACATACGATAAGGTTGTTGGCACTAGCACAATTGACAGTAACGGAACCACTTTATATCTTGCAGCATTTAAGATTGAAGAGACGGATGCAAAGTGGTCATTAAGTGAGATATGGCTTGAGGCTGGAGAGTTAAACCGCGAGGAAAACTCTGAAGACGCAAAGGGAGCTATTAGCATTACTCAAATTGGAGGATGCCCAGAAGCTCCAGTAGGTTATACAGTTGTAAACGAAAGCAAAAACGACACCCAAGGTTTTGAAACTTGCTCGCGAACATTCTACAAGAATGATTCTGAGTTGTCTCGTAGTAATGATTACATCGGATCTCAGTTATCGGAAGTTATTGAGGTATTCAGCCCAACGGCAGAACCTATCCCGACAAACGGAACAGCAGTTCTTGGCAATAAGTCCACGTCAAACGTAGATGGCATCCCAACAACTCGATACACATTTCTCGTCCCATCGATTCTAAGCGAAGCAAGCGATAAAATTGGATCTCAATTGTCGATCACCATAGAAGCGTTTAATGAAACCCCAGCAACACCAAATGGGTATGTAATTGCCAGCGAACAAGCATCTGATGTTGAGGGCATACCGACAACTCGCTATACTTTCCTCAAGCCAAGCGTCTTGAGTCAGTCGGAGGACAATGTTGGCAGTCAGCTCGCCATTACCATAGAAGCATTTAGTGAAGTTCCCGCAACACCTGCTGGATACGTAGTCGCCAGCGAACAGGTTTCTGACTTTGAAGGGATACCGACCAAGAGATACACTTTCTTAAAGCCAAGCATTCTGTCGCAAACAGAAGACAATGTCGGATCGCAAAAAGCCATTGTAATTGAAGCATTTGATAAAACACCAGCAGCACCATCTGGATATATATTGGCAAATGAACAAGTGTCTGATTTTGAAGGAATCAAAACTAAACGCTTTACGTTTCTAAAGCCATCTATACTTAGTTTGCAACAAGAACTTATTGGGGGAACAACAACTGTAGTGGTTGAAGCTTTCTCGAAAACAGAAGCACAGGTAGACTCTGAGATTTCTGCAATTACAGATAATCATCTTTTAGTTTCTAAAGATGAGTCCGACTTTGATGGAATTAAAACAACTCAATTTAGATATAATATTGATGTAGTTGAAATTATTGATTTTTCTGAAAACAATCTTCTTGTCATCCAAGAAACAGAGTTGTCGATTAATAATTTTACAACTGGAATCATAGGAACAACAACTAAATCACATAGCGGCAAAACATTGTATTTAGGTGGAGAAACAATTGATAACAACAATTCTATAAAAACGAGGATTCGTAAATGGTTTGAAGCGGGTTTACTTTCAGAAACATTTAGAACCGCCGACGATGGACTTGTAAATTACACTCGGGTTTGGCTTAAGGAAGTTGGTACATCTCCAGCGATTCCAGCAGGAAGTGTTATAACGAGCGAAGAAATTGGTGACTACAATGGTTTAAGAACAATCAATATTCAGTATCGTAAACTACCAACATCGGGGACCTTTACTTATCAAACTACTATTCCATTTACAATCCCAGGTACTATAGAGGTACTAGAAGACAAACCATTCAACAACGCAACAAAAAATCTAGTATTAGACTTGACTCCACCAACGCCTACTACAGTCGCTGCAAGCGTGGAAGTTACTTATAGCACTAATCAAAATGTTAGCACTTCAAATTTATGGCAACCAACTGAGTGGGCATCTTCTTTAATTACTGGAATTGGAGAGGGTTCAACACCAATTTATTCTGCATCTACTTATTCAAAATATATAAGAATTGGAAATGGAGAAACAGTAAGTGCTGGTGGATATTTGACTGGAGTTAAAGTAATAGGTAGCTCTAATGGTAGAATTGATTTAGAAGGACCAACATACGATCCTGCTGGAAAATCAATTTTAGTCAGCATTAGCAATGACCCTGTTTTTTCTGACAAAAATGGCGTTCAATATTATAAGAAAACTTTAGTTACAGCTACCATTCCTCCTCGCCCATAGAAATGCCAGCTTCTAAATACGAATTAAGGAACGGAACTGGAACAAGGTTTGTGTTTCCAGAGGTTTCTGTTGATGACATTAGAAATAATGTAAGTGGTGGTGGTGGTAGTGGTGGTGGTTCTACGACTACAACAACCAATACGCTTCCAGGATCTACAGGATATGTACGCGTTCCATGCGCTCCCTGCGCTCCCTGCAACCCAGATGATTGTGCTACTCTATTAGCTGACTGTCAAGCTGCTGGCAATGAGTTGCTGGAAGAGTATAATAAATTAGTAAAAGAATATAATGAATCTGTTGATTGTTTATCAGACAAATTGTTGCCAAAAGAATTAAACGGAAGTTCATCGTGGTCTTACAGCGCCAGTTCATTTAGACCAGATTACGGACCTCAATACAGTCCAAGCTGCACAAAAACTATAACCTCTAATATACAGGTCGAATTTGTTTCTGGCATTCAATTAAAATTTTGCAGAGAAGATAATAGAAACCCAGAAAATTGTGCGGCCAGTGGATCTATTGATTGGAGTATTTCTTTAAATAAAGATGGCTCAAATGGTATCGCCATTTCTTGGTTCGATACTCCAAATGGACAACAATCTTGTGCAATACGAAACTCTAGTTTAAATACAACTTATTATATATTTGCTCGTGGCATTAATCTAAATGAAAATGGTCCGCCACAAGCATATAGTTTTATGGGGTCATTTTTCGTTAGCTCAGGAGGAGAAATAACTAGAACAATTAATACAGTTAATCAGTTTAACGAAGGAGATCCGCTTCCTTGTACTAAAGATGAGGGACCATTTCCAGTGCAGACGTCAGTAGATGGAGTTATTACTTCTGTTGAACTAACTGAAGGCTCTTTTATTATCTCATCGTCAAACTCAGAGCAAACTGTATCGTCTGTTTTTGAAGAAACTGGAACCCAAACTTATCCTACGTTTGGCGGAACATGGAGCATGAGTGGTGTAACTGTAACCAGCTCCGAAGAATGGGACTATATATATTCTTCTTCGATTACTTTTATTGATAATTAAAATACCACAAGAATTATGGATGCTAGAGAATCTTTTAAAAGAAAATTAAAGAAAATAAAGATTGGCAATGCCTTTCATTCGGTCGCACAACCCATCGCTAAAGCAATAGACAAAACTGTTGGAACTAGTATAAGCACGTGCAGTGCCTGTGCTAGACGTCGAGAAAAACTAAACAACTTATTTGAATAACAATAATTATGCCAAACTATATTAATCCATTTAGTTCTATTTCAATAGGAACAACTTCTCCACTTAGTTCAATAGGAACAACTTCTCCACTTAGTTCAATAGGAACAATTTCTCCAATGACTAGTTCTCGTTCAATCGGAACAACTTCCGCACAAAGTTCTTCTAACGCATGGGGCAACAACATTGCAACTCGTTCTAAAATTGGACTAGGAGAAATTGCAAATCGTGCTAAAATTGGAACAGGCAAATTTGGTGGTAGTTTTAATTCTAGTGCTAATACATTTGGTGGTAGTTTTAATTCTGGTGCTGGTACATTTGGCGGTTCTAATGTTTCTTCTTCTAATAGCAGATCATTTAATAATTACGGCAGAATAGAAACAAGCTTAACTTCTACTTTTAAAAGAAAACCCACAGTCAAACGCTATGGCTATGGTGATGCGCCAACAAACCGATATTCAAAACTCGTTTTTTAATATGGACAATGCAAAAGGAACAAAAAATTATTATGGTCCATTAGCACAGGGAACAATTTAACAGAAACTTGACACGTACGTTATAATAACAACAGACAAAACATTATGCCAGACTCATCTCCATTTTTAAAAGCTCTAAAGAAAGAGTACAAGCCATTGCCAAGTGCATCAATTGGGCAATACACGCCAAGCGCACCAGCGCCATTTTCTCCACAGTCAGCTGCTGCTAGCAATCCAATGCTTGCGCCACAGTTTGACACTTCATACTCACCATCTTCTAGTGGCACATCCTACGAAAAGAAAACCCCATACGATGCGGGTTCTGCCTTTAACACTGGAGGCTCATCGTTTGATTCATTTGGGTCGGCTCCAACACGTCGTCGTTATTCAAACCCAATAAGTCAAACAACTTACTCAGAACCATTATCTTTCTCAGATGCGGGTAGTTCGTTTCAACAACCTACTACAACAACTTACCAAGATCCTTTTCAAGTTTCTCCATTACCATTTCAGTTTCGCTCTGAAACTTCTAGTCCAGCAATACGCCCAACTGAGGTAACTGAAATTACAACAGCAGCACCATCGCGTGATGCTTATACTGGAGCTGCTGCTCAAATGCCATCAACAGAACAGCCAAATGTTGCGTTTGATGAGCTTGGCAGGGGCAGTATTAATGGGGTTCCGCTTTATACTGGAGACAGGGTAGAATCTTTGGGTGAAAATGTAGCTGCAATTGAAGCAGTTGCACGACCAGACGTGTTAGTGGAAGAACCTGCTGTTCAAGCACCACTAACCGCCGATTCCCTTGGGCCTGTTTTTTTTCCTGGATTACAGCAGCAGTCAATGGACTCGAGGCTGGAACTTGCCAATCAAGATCAAGCCAAAATTGATCAAATGGCAAATATCCTTACCGATGGAATGGTTCAAAAAGCCCGTGAAGGATCGACAGTTGGGGGATTTGTGGAAGATACCACAAAGAAGGGGTTTGACTATCTCTTTGGAGCGCCAACCGCAGAGCAAGCTCAAAACACACTAGACACTCTGCCGACAGACCCAGCTCAACGCGCTCGGCTTCAGGCAACTGCTGCTGGTGAGGGTACTCCAAGTGATTTATCTCAAGTAGCGACCTATTTGTTTGGTAGACCAGAAAACGCAGGAGATCCAAATATTCTAGGTCCACAGGCTCCAGCAGCAGTTGAAATAGGAAACTCAGCTCCAGTAGCACAAGATCCAACTGTTAATTTACCGACAGAAACATTAACACCTGATTCAAGTAGTTTATTTGATACCCAATCAACAGCAGGATTTGATCCAAAAAGTTTATTTGATACCCAATCAACAGCAGGATTTGATCCAAAAAGTTTGTTTGATATTGGATCAACACAAGGAGTAACACCTCAAGTTGCAGAAAAATACCAGGGTGAGTTTGCAGATAGAGAATTAGTTGGAAACTTGTCGGGTATTATAGAAAAAGATGGCATTGAGTATGGGGTAGTAGAAGGAGTCCCAGATGAAAATGAAACAATAATTAAAGGTGGTCGTGGCGAATTTATTGAAGTTAGCCCAGAACGCAAAGCTGCCTTGGAAAGATTGGGTAAATTAGCAAGAACCTCCGAAGCAGTTGAAGCAAGAGTTAAGAAAAATCAATCGAAATGGACACAAAAACAAAGAGATAATTTTGCAGAGACTGGAAACAAAAATGTCAGTATGTCACAAAAAATAGCAAAAGATAGAGAATTTGCAGCAAATGCTCCAATGAGGGAGTATAACAGATTTGTTGAAGAACAAGAATCTAAGACTAGGACTACCAATAGACAACTAGAAAAAGATAAGAATAGAGAAATGGGCGACGTTCTTTTTGATTATCCTTATAGCCAACGCAAAGCGGCAGAAAGAGCAATTGAAGAAAAATACATAAACATTAAACGATACAACGATCAACAAAATGCAAATGCTAAACGTGAAGCACTTTCTTTAGCTAATTCTGGTATGCAAGCAGCTCGTGCTGCTGCAAATCTACAAGCTCAACAAGATTCTGCTGCGGCTAGTCTTCGTCAAAGGCAAATAGAAGCTCAAGATTTGAAAGACTATCGCAGTAGACCAGCTCCTCCATCAACAATGCGAGAAAAATTAAACGTCATTAACAGTTTGCCAATCTCTCAAGAAGAAAAAAATAAACGAATATATGGGCTAGTTGGAGGAGAAGACTATGAATATCCTGGTGATGAAATATCAAATTCAGCAGTAACTCAACAAGCAAAAAATATAAAAGAAAAATTAAAAGAGGGAGAAGTCGCCATGATGGGACCAGATAATAAACCAGCAGCAGTTCCAAGAGAAGAAGTAGAAGATGCAAAATTAAATGGATACGTTGAACTATAGTTATGGAAAAATTTGGTAGAATAATTGAAGATGAAGAGCCCGAATTTACTAGATTTGGCAGAATAATTGAAGATGATTTTTCTGAATCTATTAACAATGTGGAACTTAAATCTATTGAAGAGCCCGAATTTACTAGATTTGGCAGAATAATTGAAGATGAAAAACCAGAATTTACTAAATTTGGTAGAACAATTGAAGAAGATTATGAAAGCGCAGACCCATCTACTGGAGACATCTTCAAAGGTGTTGGTACTGAAGTATTAGCAGGTGGACTTAGTTCAGTTGTTGGTGGTTTAGTTGGTGGTGCGGCAGGTTCTTTGTTTGGTGGTGCTGGTGCAATTCCAGGTGCTTTGATAGGAAGTTCATTGTTTGGAGGAATTGGAAGTTACTTTGGCTCAAAGATGGCTCAAGACATCGAGGGGCAAGAGGAGTTTAGTCGAGGTCGAGCTACTGGTGCTGCCGCAGTTGGAGCTATTCCCTTTGGTGGTGTTGGAGCTAAGGCAATTACTGGAGCTACTAAGATTACTGGTAAGATGATTGCTAGCGCAGCAGGACGTGAAGCCGCCAAGGGTGGAGTTCTTGGAGGCACAGAAGCAACTATAGCAACGCAAATTGACGAAGGCCGTATGCCTACCAAAGAAGAGTATGCTGCCTATATTGGTGGTGGTACTCTGTTTGGTGGTGCGCTTGGCGCAGCTTCTCCTAAGATTGGAAAGTCAATGGACAAGTTCTTTGGCAAAACTGGTGAAGATAT
>Ga0206126_10006687_pt1 | contig 10133 bp, 11 predicted proteins | sample Helgoland_Spring_5_FD_148621 | JGI IMG/M metagenome (GOLD analysis project Ga0206126, IMG submission 148621) | Pelagic subsurface seawater microbial communities from Kabeltonne, Helgoland, North Sea - Helgoland_Spring_Bloom_20160412_1 | ecosystem: Environmental > Aquatic > Marine > Epipelagic ...
TACCGAAATGAAACGCCATTAAACCTTGAATGGCTGATTGAAAAAAAGGACGGGCACAATAAAAGACCAACGGCAGCGACAACAATAAGCTCGCCCAACGAAAAAAATGATAATGCTCTGCCGCCAAAGGGTTCTCCTCTTCGGAAGCCCCTCCGCCCAAGTACATAGCAACAGCAAACAATGTTATTTGCATCATCAATAAACCGGCTATGCCTAAACGCTGAAGCAGCATCCCACTTTTCGCTTTGAGGGCTAAATATTCGGTCGCAGGCATATACGGTCTTGGCGCATAACCTAAGCGGCTAATCGCAGCCATAATATCGCTTAGCGTTAACTGCGTATTATTCCAGCTAACCGTTAAGCGACAATCGACTAAATAAACATTGACCTTGTATACGCCTGCAAGTGTTTTTAGATAGCGCTCTAACAGCCAAGAGCAAGCTGAACAACTCATTCCCTGTACCGCTAGCTTGGCTGTTTTTATGTTATTTTCAGTTTGCACAAAGACTTGCTGTATTTCTGGATGATCGAATTCCAAATAAGATTCACGATTAGCTAACTGCGTGTTATCGGCCTGTAAATCATTAGCTGTCCGGTAGTGATAAAACTGTTCGAAACCAGCCCCCGTTATGAGTCGTGATGCAATGGCACAGCCACCACAGCACATAGGCTGTAATACTGAATCAATCGTTGTCCAAAAAATATTTTCATCATTAGCCTCTAACTCTAAGCCGCAGTGAAAACATTGATTAGCCTGCGCTTTCTTCATAATGTGGCAGATTCTTGCTGGCTAATCGCTGATTTATTCGGTGTATAACAAGGTAATCTATCGGCATGATTTTGCGGTGCACTGCGAAGCTCAATACAATGATCATCGACCATTTCATCACGATGAATAATGGCAATGTATAAAGTAATAAAACTCGCTACAACCACCAGCGCAGGTAAACCAAAAATAAACCAAGGCCAAAACTGTTTGTACCATTTTTTTTCTGGCATGGGTTTAAGCGTACGTTCAAACAACGACGGATTCATTGGCTTGCCCTTCATGAAGATGGTATGGGTGACAAAAATCGACTTTCTGATTTCGCCTTATTACGACCTGATATATTTTCTACATAAAAAGTAAATGTCATGCGGTGACTGTCTAAATCTGCCGAATGCATCTGAACCCGTAGCGGTAATTCATAAACCTCCCCTGCCCGTACTTGTGCATTAATATTACCTATAATTAGCGCATTATCTAGGCCTTCAAGGCTCACCGTATAGTCTTGATCTTGCTGACTCATATTCATGATTTTGAGCACATAGAGATTTTCGAATCGCGTATTATCTAACTGATAGTAGAGCGCATCTCGCTCACGCATAACATCTAATGACAGCGGTGTACGAGTAAAAATAACAAAGAGAAAGATAGCCGACATAATGAGTGTTGCGCCTAAATAACCCAACAAGCGCGGCCGGAGTATTCGTGCATGTTGCTTGGCTTGTTTTTTTTCTGTGGTGTATTTAATTAACCCCGTATCGTATTGCATTTTCTCCATAACGGCATCGCATGCGTCAATGCACAAGGCACAGGTTATACATTCATACTGCAGGCCATCACGAATATCGATACCGGTTGGACAAACTTGCACACACATTTGGCAATCAATGCAATCGCCAAGATTTAAGGCCTTAGGATCTGCTGTTATTTTTCGTGAGCCTCGCGCCTCACCACGTTCGTTATCATAAGCAACTATTAACGTGTCGCCATCAAACATAGCCGATTGAAAGCGCGCATAAGGACACATATACATGCACACTTGTTCACGTAACCATCCGGCATTGATGTACGTTGCTAAGGTAAAAAATAATATCCAAGCATAAGCCCCGTGACTGGCCTCTAGTAATAAAACATCGGCTAGCAGCTCCCGTACCGGCACAAAATAAGCAACAAATGTTAGCCCTGTTAATGCGGCAAAGCCCAGCCATAGACTATGCTTGGCTATTTTTTTTCTTAATTTTGTCCAATGCCAAGGCATGGCATCAAGTTTAATACGTTGATTACGTGTACCTTCGGTTATTTGCTCTGCCCACATAAAAATACTGGTCCATACTGTTTGCGGACAGGTATAACCACACCACACTCGCCCAGCCCAAACAGTAACGGTAAATAATAAAAAGGCAGCAATAATTAATAGCCATGCTAATAACGGCAAATCTTGTGGCCATAGGCTAATAAAAAAAAGATGGAATTGGCGGGCGGGTAAATCAAATAAAACGGCTTGCCGCTCTCCCCATTGCAACCAAGGCAATCCAAAATAAGCGATTAATAATGGCCAGCCGGTTAATAAGCGAATTCGCTGATAGAAGCCCTTAATAGGTCGGGTATAAATTCGTTCACGCTTTTGATAAAAATCAATTTCACCAATCTCTGTCGGTTTTACTTTATCAAAATCTAAGGCATCAAGGTTCGAGCCGTCCTGATCTAGGTCATAAACCGGTATTTTACTATTGGCGGGTTTATTTGTAGACATAGTTAACAGCCATACTGTCTAAAGCCCATTCGGTTTTACGAATCAATTATCTTTCACGTCGTGATAAGCCATAAACATAGCCACTGAGCAAATGCAGCTTATCGGCATTAAGCTTTTTGGCATGCGCGGGCATTGCTCCCGCACGGCCTTTTTGTATCGATGCCATAACGGCTTGTAAATGACCACCGTAAAGCCAAATGTCGTCGGTTAAATTAGGTGCGCCTAATAAGGGGTTGCCTTTAGCATCGGCACCATGACAAGCGGCACAGAAGGTTTGATACGATTGAGCTCCTGCCTCTATACGACTGCTATCGTTAGGGAGGTTGGCTAATGGCTTTCTATTAGCTAATGGCTCTTTATTAGCTAATGGCTCTTTATTAGCTAATGGCTTTCTATTAGCTGATGGCTCTCTATTAGCTGATGGCTCCTGACTAGCAACAGATAAACTCAATACATAATGTGCGGTATCAATAACGCCTTTATCGCCTAACACTTGCCCCCAGGCGGGCATGACTGCGGTGCGCCCCCACTCAATGGAATGACTAATTTGTTCAGCACTGCCACCATACAGCCAATCGTTGTCGGCTAAATTAGGAAACCCCAAGCTGCCTCTGGCATCAACACCATGGCATTGCGCACAGTTGTTCGCGAAAATGCGTTGTGCCATTTTCATAGCAGCAGGCTCTTTATAAATGGCGTCTACAGATATATTTCGATAGCGTGCAAAAATTTCGGCATAAGTCTTTTCAGCTTTCTGATTCTCTTGCTCCCACTTGTTCACTGACGTCCAATTTAATAGGCCGGGATAGTTACCCATGCCAGGATAAAAAACCAAGTAGGCAACACCAAATACGATGCTGAGAATAAATAAATAAAACCACCAAGCCGGCAATGGATTATCGTATTCTTCAATGCCATCATGTTGATGGCCTGTGGTTTTATCAACCGAACCAGTACCGCGTCGATTGGCTAATAATACCCATATCACGCCCACTGTCATGACAGTGGTGAGTACAATAATATAAAGGCTCCATGACTCACTCATTATTAAAGCACCTCCTTATGTTCAGAATCACCGTTACATTGATGCTCGCTGTCGATATGCGCTAAATTTTCTACTGTGCTGCTCTCTTTACCTTTCTCTTTACTTTTCTCTGTACCTCTATCCTCATCCTCATCGGCAAACGGTAAATTAGCGGCCTCATCAAAATCAGTCCGACGCTTTGCGCTATAAGCCCATAGACAAATACTGATAAACGCAATCATGGCGATAAGCGTCCAGAGTCCGGCTAAATGGTTTTCAGTCATGGCTTAACTGCTCCGTATTGGAAGGCTTTAATATCTGCTTAATCATTGCTTATCGTTCATAGCCAAGTAAGGTGCCAAGTTGCTGCAAATAGGCAACCACGGCATCTAATTCGGTTTTTCCTTCAATGCTATCGGCAACGCTGGCTATATCATCATCGGTATAAGGCACGCCTAGGCGCTGTAACACTTGAAGTTTTTTAGCCATGGTTTTGGCGTCTATATCAGCCTCGTTTAACCAATCAAAAGCTGGCATATTTGATTCAGGCACAACATCACGAGGATTCATTAAATGCGCTCGATGCCAATGATCACTGTAACGGCCGCCTACCCTCGCTAAATCAGGACCGGTTCGCTTAGATCCCCAAACAAAGGGATGGTCATAAACAAACTCACCAGCGACGGAGTAATGTCCATAACGCTCTGTCTCTGAACGCATGGGGCGAATCATTTGTGAGTGACACACATTGCAACCTTCGCGAATATAAATATCGCGACCTTGTAGTTCAAGAGCGGTTAACGGCCGTAAACCTTCTATCGGCTCTGTCGTATCTTTTTGAAACATCAGCGGCACAATTTCGACTAAGCCGCCAAAGCTAATGGCGATAATCACCAGCACAATCATTAAGCCAATATTTTTTTCAATTTTTTCGTGCTTATTCGCCATGCATACCTCTTTGCATTTTTACCCTACTTTTTTTAGCGCCTAGTTATACGCTATGTTTTTCTATTATCTTGAGCTGTTACTCTAAAAGCTTAAGCCATCTCTTTATAAGTTAAGCGCTGATAAGTTAAGCGGTGATAACCTCAGGGGCATCAAGATCTTGATTGACTTTATGTTCATCAACAATGGTTCGCCAAACGTTATAAGCCATAACTAACATGCCTGCTAAAAACAATATGCCACCGAATAAACGCACCATATAACCGGGGTAACTGGCTTCAACCGATTCAACAAAGCTATAAGTTAATGTGCCATCGGCGTTATAGGCTCGCCACATTAAGCCTTGTAAAATACCGTTAACCCACATAGAGGCGATATATAAAACGATGCCAATAGTCGAGAGCCAAAAATGCAGCGCAATTAAGGCGTTGCTATACATACTTTTTTTGCCGTATAAAATGGGAAACAAATGATAAAGCGCACCAATGGTTACCATAGCAACCCAACCTAAAGCGCCAGAATGTACATGGCCAATGGTCCAATCGGTATAGTGTGACAGTGAGTTAACGGTTTTAATTGACATCATGGGACCTTCGAAGGTCGACATACCATAAAAAGATAATGAGACTACGAGAAAGCGTAACGTAGGATCGGTACGTAACTTATCCCAAGCTCCCGACAAGGTCATCATGCCGTTTATCATGCCGCCCCACGAGGGCGCTAATAATATTAATGACATAACCATGCCGAGGTTCTGTACCCAATCGGGCAAGGCAGTGAAATGTAAATGGTGTGGACCTGCCCACATGTAAATGGCGATTAACGCCCAGAAGTGGACAATAGAAAGTCGGTAAGAATACACTGGCCGCTCGGCTTGCTTAGGGACAAAGTAATACATAATTCCGAGAAAACCCGCCGTGAGAAAAAAGCCTACTGCATTATGTCCATACCACCATTGAACCATCGCATCGACTGCTCCTGCATATATGGAATAGCTTTTATCAATGGAAGTGGGTATAGCGAGACTATTCACCACATGTAGAATAGCAACCGTAATAATAAAGGCCGCAAAAAACCAATTGGCAACATAAATATGTGGCGTTTTTCGGCGCATAATCGTACCGAAAAAAACTATCGCATAAAGCAGCCAGACAATCGTAATGAGTATATCGATAGGCCATTCCAGTTCTGCGTATTCTTTACCACTGGTCCAACCCAAAGGTAGCGTAATAGCGGCTAGCACTATGACCAATTGCCAACACCAAAACATTGCCGCAGCAATGCCATCGGATATAAGACGAACCTGACAAGTACGCTGCACTACATAGAGAGAAGTACACATTAATGCGCAGCCGCTAAAGGCAAATACCACGGCATTAGTATGTAAAGGACGCAGGCGACCAAAATGAAACCAAGGACCTACGTTTAAATCTGGCCAAATAAGCTGCGCGGCAATTACGACACCTACCAGCATGCCAACAATGCCCCAAAGCACGGTAGCAATTGCAAATTGACGAATAACACGATAATTGTAACGAGAGGAATCCATCGTAAGAACCGACGACATGGCATACCCTTTTTGGATAGATAAACCCATTAACTGGGCTATAAGAAATGTTTTTAAGCGCAAATAAAGCACAGCCCCATCAGTATGAATCATCATATTCAGAGCTGGCTTTTACTAATCACTTTGTTAGCTGTCTATTTTGGCAAAGCGCTAGAAATAAAATATGATATAGATCAATAAATAAGGTGTTTTTGCTATTAAAAGTTTAAGCAGACGTTTAAGACCATAAAACGCCGAGGAAAATAAGCTACGTGCTACAAGCTACACGGGGAAGCTGCACCCAACCGCGAATCGGCTCATGATAAATAAATAACTCATTCATAGCATTGACCTTGCGAACATCACCATTACTGGGAGGGTCATACTCCTCTAAGCCCTCCAAAGCCAAAACCGTTGCCATAGCCGGTTTTTCTTGAGGCTTCTCCGATATATGTTGCAAGTGCAACTCATCTTGCGTCCACGTTAAGCCATCACGCTCAACGGGTGATGATTGATTACGATCAGCGTAAATAAAAACAGCTGAAGTGCCTGCCATTTTTTTATATTGAGCTGCAGTGACATACTTAGTATTATCAGATGACATGAATAAACCGACCTAAAAAATGGATCTTAATAATGCGGTATAACTAATAGAAAGCATTGATTTGAATCAAAAAATGATATGACTCATGTTATAGAGAAATTATTCATGACTAATTAAAATCGATTTTATAATTTATAAAGCGACCTTTATTGCTTCCAATTTATTAAGGAAATTGCATGACCCATTTATTGGATGAGCATACCTATTTGCTAACATGGATCACAATATTTTCAGCTGTCCTTTTTTTAGTAACGCTTGCCCTAATGCCTGTTTTAATTGCGGCGATTCCTGATGATTACTTTGAGCAGACCAAAAGACCAAAGCCCTTCTACAAACCATTCTCTTTCGCTTGGCTAATAAAAAAATTATTCAAAAATATTCTTGGCATTCTATTATTACTTAGTGGCATAGCTATGTTAGTCCTACCAGGGCAAGGTCTACTAACCTTAATCATAGGGCTCTTCTTAATCGACTACCCAGGAAAGTATCGTTTAGAGAAAAAACTTTTAACCTACCCTCTTATTCTTAACAGTATTAACTGGCTACGTAAAAAGCGTAAAAAGAATCTCTTTAAACTTCCACCTTCTAATTAAATAATTTAGGATTTTTAGCAACAAAGTAATTAACCAGTCGATCGACAATAAGAGAGTCACCATTCTTAACATAAAGATACCCCAATACAGCTGCTATAAATGCACCCATAACATCCACCATCAGGTCTGTCATCGTATCGATTAAGCCTGATTTTTGCATGGTCAACTGAAGAGACCAATCCAAAGAAAACTCTAACAACTCCCAAAGCGTACCCATGGTGACTGTTAAAAAAAACGTCATGCTCGCTATGTAAATGGGCGCCATATGTACTCGATGCGTCATATGAAATACATAAATAGCTAAAAAACCCATAATGCCAATGGTTAATGACGAGAGGCTATGCAGCATTAAATCCCACCACCAAAAGCGAGTATAAAAATCCCTCACTTCCCCTAAGGCAAATGATGCATATAAAAAAATAGTCGTTAATAAGGTAAACTCAATGGGTAAATGCACGCTGAGTTGTCGTTCAAAAAAAGCGGGCACAAAAGTAAGCGCAAAGATCATTGCACCTGCAAAAGCACTTAACCATATGCCTTTTAATAATAAAATAACGACTAATATCGCAATCGCAAACTGTAAAACAATAGAAGTGACCGCTTGTATTCGATAAGACCACATGAGCAAAAACTGCTTACCATCCACTGTAATCACTCCGGCGGTGTATCTGCCTTATCAAACATTTCTCGAATATCACTTACCTTTTCATGATACTGCTCACCATCGCCAAAATCAGTAAAGACAGGATAGCGATTATGAACTCCTCGTACTTTTTTAGCATGTTTAATAGGACACCAATACTGCTCGCTTCGTGCAGCCACTTCATGACCAAACGCTAAAATGCCGTTCCCATAGGAACAAAAAGCACAATTTATTTTTTGAATGCCATTGAGATAATCGAGCATCATACGATCAAACACGAGGTAATCACTGCGTCGGACTTTGGGAATACCATAAATAGGAAAACAAATGGCTTGGTAAATGGACATGAAAATATCTAATAACACTAATGGAAAAATTAAAGAATAAATAATGGGCGCAGTAATAATTACCGACCACCTCGCGCCTTTAATATAGGCACTTATGCTTTTTTTTAAGGCCGTATTTTTAAGCTTTAATTCCTTCTCAAAAAAAACTCTTCCATTATGAATGCTGTATTGCAAAGCTTCTTGTCGTCGATGAAGTTCCGCTTCTATCTTCGCTTCTAACTCACGGACACTATTAATCATCTGCTTCACGTTATCATTCATGTCAGACTCCTTTTTTTCTTTATTAATAAGAGATCATTCTAAAAGGTCGATATTAGCAATAAAGGTAAGTGCTTAATTATCATCAAATTGGATGATAGGCCTTATTTCTTCGGTTTAATTGATCATAATCAAAAAATAATTAAACAACTGAATATAGCCTTAACAGACTCATTTAAACCTGATGCCTCACATCATTAATGGCTTGTATCCATGACAGAAACCGCCCTCAAGCGCAGCCTCAACCTACCTCTACTTACCCTGTATGGCCTTGGCACTATCCTTGGGGCTGGCGTTTATGTATTAGTCGGCAAAGTTGCTGGTATCGCTGGGCTTTACACCCCCATAGCGTTTTTAATCTCCTCCATTGTTGCGGTTTTTACAGGACTCTCTTACGCAGCGCTGAGTGCTCGTTATCCTCGTAGCGCTGGCGAAGTGGTTTATATCAACCAAGCGTTTTCATCGGCTACGTTATCAACATGGGTGGGCTGGTGTGTCATAGCAACAGGAGTTGTATCGGCGGCCACAATGGTCAATGGCTTTATTGGCTACTTAGCGGTGTTTATCCAAATACCCGCATTACTGGCGATTACCTTAGTGGTGGTATGCATTACCTTAATTGCCTATTGGGGCATTATGGAATCCGTCACCATTGCTGCATTGATTACCGTACTAGAAATTGTCGGATTGTTATTGGTTATTTATTCTTTGCGAGGCGAGTTATTCACCCTACCCCAAAATTGGCAGAGTTTACTGCCGCCGTTAAGCGGTGATATTTGGATGGGCATATTACTGGGTTCTTTTTTGGCGTTTTATGCCTTTATAGGTTTTGAAGATATGGTGAATGTAGCCGAAGAAGTTATAGAGCCACAGCGCACATTACCGCTAGCTATTATCGCTGCATTATTAATGGCATCAGTCCTTTATATTGCTATTGCTCTGGCAGCTGTTTTAAGCCTGCCGCCCGATATACTAAGCCAAAGTGACTCGCCTATGGTGAGCTTGATACAAAATCATAATCCTCAGCTCGCTACAACACTCGGCATTATTAGCCTAATAGCGATTATTAACGGCGTGTTAGTGCAGGTAATTATGGGCTCACGCATCTTGTACGGCATGGCTAACCAGCATTTTATTTCAAAGCTATTTGCCCGCGTATCAGCAAAAACACAGACGCCAACAACCGCGACTATCGCTATTGCTTTTACGGTGTGGTTACTGGCATTGGGGTTTCCTCTGGTCACGCTGGCTAAGACTACGAGCTTTATTATTATTGTGGTGTTTGCTCTTGTTAACTTTTCATTGCTGATTATTCGCTATAGAGAAAAGCACTGTAATGGCATTGGTAGATTCTATGAGTTATTACTGCCATTAACGGGAGGCTTACTGTGTCTAGGGCTGCTTGTATTGCAGGTGGCATCTTGGATTTGGATCTAGCCTTGTTTATTTAAAGTATCGAAAAACGGTTGTTAAAAACATCTAAGAACTGACTCTAGCGAATATCAAGTCATCGTTTTGTGACTCAGGTCCGCAAAAATCGTGACCGTTATCGTCAATTCATCTAACCTTTTACATTATAGTTTCTGCCGCTTTAAACATTAATAAGCAGACACCCATAAACTTAATGATAAAAGGAAAAACCATGAAACTCTTC
>Ga0206126_10006692_pt1 | contig 10126 bp, 2 predicted proteins | sample Helgoland_Spring_5_FD_148621 | JGI IMG/M metagenome (GOLD analysis project Ga0206126, IMG submission 148621) | Pelagic subsurface seawater microbial communities from Kabeltonne, Helgoland, North Sea - Helgoland_Spring_Bloom_20160412_1 | ecosystem: Environmental > Aquatic > Marine > Epipelagic ...
GCGATGTGTTCACATCGCCCCTTTTTGTTAAGAGAAGTTTCTAAATATTGTATTATTTGACGAGTAATTTTTCTGTCGTTCCGTCGCTGTATAAATACAACAAGACTTCACCTTTAAACTGACTCGATGGGTCAACCTCTTGACCAAGCATGTTCACAACCTTTACCAAAGTACGTGTATCATTTGGATGATTTAAAACAGGTAAATCATGTACCCAAGCTGGTACTCTAGGACTTAACTCAATCCGCTGTCCTCTTACGTCAGGGAATGTATAATCAAGAACGGAACTGCTCATTCGAATTTGATAACCCTGACCCGGGATGTAATTACCAATACCGTTAAAACCGTACTCCGGCCAATAAACCTTAGCATCGTTATTTTTAACAATTTGAAGATCACTAAGTACAGAAGCCATCGTAGCTGTAACATCTTGCTCATAAGGTAAAGTATATCCGATGATGTTCCAGCCCTCCAAAAGGTCAACTACAATCGGCTCACATGAACCTCCTCCCCCATCTCCAGAAGCATTATCTAACTGGGTGTTTAAATTCTCTATCTGATTATTTGCTGCATCCAACAAAGCTTGGACCGCATCTACATCAGATTGCGTTACGCCGTCATCAGCACCCTGATTTGCAAGAGCAATGGCAAGATCCGCATTGGCAACATCCAACAAAGCCTGAACCGCATCTACATCAGATTGCGTTACGCCGTCATCAGCACCTTGACTTGCAAGAGCAATGGCAAGATCCGCATTGGCAACATCTAACAAAGCTTGAACGGCATCTACGTCGGATTGTGTTACACCATCATCAGCACCCTGATTTGCAAGAGCAATGGCCAAATCTGCATTGGCAACATCCAACAAAGCTTGAACCGCATCCACATCGGATTGCGTTACGCCATCGTCACCACCAGAAGTCAAACAATTTTCATACGCATCTTTCCAAGAAATGCAAGATCCATTATCATCGGTAGCTGACTCATCATAATTGGAGGCAGAAGCATTGGTACATCCCCCAACTTCAAGTTCGTCACAAACTAAATCGCCGTCAACATCGTTCAGGCAAGAACCGGAACAAGAATAATAATTTTCAGGATAGGTACAGTTGTTGTCGTTCGTATTGGCCGCACCGTCATAATTACAAGCTAAGTCATCGGTACAACCGAGCTTTTCTTCGGTACATGCATAGGTGAAATCGAAACTTGTAATGAATGACAAACCGTTATCGGCGAACATATCCTCACTTGCTGCACGAAATTCAGCAGTAACCGAAAGGAGATCATCTCCAGATTGCACCAAGAATAAAAACGGATTGCCAGGACTTAGCCCATCCACTTGAGGCGTCGTCGTATCATCACCATAGGCCACAATTTGCATGTTTTCGCCGGTCCATGCAGACGAACCCGCACAAACGGCCGAGCCATTTTCTGAAACAAAAAAGACTCCAACAAGATCCCCAACATTCAACTGGCTTGTTGCAGAGCCAGGAATCATTACCGTATGGTTAGAACCCGTATTTGAGGTTTCAAAACTGATTTTACAATCCGCAGGGATTATGTCGTACTCACAAGATCCATCATTGCTGTTTGCATCGGAACTAAAGTTCTCGGCATTTACATCATTACATCCCAAAACGACAAGAATTGAACACGAATTGTCATCAACGTTTGCTTCTGCATTGTATTCTAAATAATTAGAATTTGTACAACCCGAAACAATCAAATTAAGGCAAGAGCCGTCGTCAACATTAACCGTTGCGTCGTACTCAAGGTAAGAAGCATTCGTACACCCACCAACAGCAAGCGTATTGCATGAGTTGTCATCAATCGTAGCTTGTGGATTGTATTCAATGTAATCATCGTTTGTACAACCTTCAACGTCTACAGCACAAGATATTGGAGCAAAACTTAAAGATGTTACGTATGAAATTCCGTTTAAAGAAAAGGCCTCATAGGGACCTGGAGATATCTCATACTGATTGCCGTTTGTGTCTTGAAATTTCCATAAAATAACATCTCCATCATTAAAACCATCCTTTTCAGTAGTGGTAGCGTCGTTAGCCATTGCAGATATCTGAACTTGACCTCCATTGAACTCTTCATAACCCGCACAAGTCAACTCGCCATCCGTTTCAAAGTAAACAGCAATTAAGCCGTCGCCAAGAGGAAGTAGGTCTTCAACGGCATTAGGTGTCACAAACAATGTCATGTTGGACCCTGTATTTACATAATCTACATCCAATGCAGGACATACGTCACCACAATCTCTGGGCTGAGTAGTAGCAGATGTAATATAAGTTATCCCGTTGATTGCAAAATTTTCAGCAGGATTTAAATTAAGGGTATGATAAGACCCATCGGTTGTTTTGTAAAACCAGAAAATTTCATCACCACTAGCAAAACCGTCTTTCTCGGGGGTTGTTGAATCATCGGCCATAACAGCCAATTGAATTGGAGCAGCAGTAAAAGCTTCCGAAACTCCACATCTATAGGATGAATTTTCATCTTTGAAAAAAGCGCCTATGAGGCCTTCACCTAGCTCAGAGTGAATAGCTTGGGATGCCGATGGTGTGAAAAAAACCGTCATGTTAGTTCCGGTATTGATGTATGTGAAATCAAAATCACATTGCGCTTGAAGGCTTTGAAAAGTGATCAAGCATGTCGTAACTAAAAAAAATAAATTCTTCATTGTGGGGGTCTTAAAGTTTAGTAGACAAAAAGAAGTCAAAAATCAATTTTCTTTCTAGTCCTGTGCTAACATACAAAAGTGAGTTCGTAATGAGTATAAAAAATTATGTAATTTATCCCGTTTGGGTAATACAAGTCAACCGTAAATGTTTTGAAAAATCGTGTATCTAATTGCTACAATCTATATAAATGAGCTCAAAAATAAGAACTGATGTACTTTAGAGATAATTACATTATAAAAAAAGAGGCAAAAGCCTCTTTTTTTATAATGTAATTATATGCAATGTTATTTAACAATTTTCTCTACAGATCCGTCCGAATATAAATACAATAAGACATCACCTTTAAAGACTTCGTTCGGATCTACTTGCTGACCCAACATATTAACGGTACTTACTAGAGATCGAATATCATTCGGATGTTCTGGGATTACTAAATCCTCAACCCAAGCAGGTACTTGAGGACTTACCTCCAAACGTTGACCCGGTATGTATGGGAAGGTGTAATCATCATGAGCTTCATACATTCGGACTTGATACCCTTGCCCTGGCTCCAGAGTTCCCAAGCTGTTGAATCCGAATTCTGGCCAATAAACCTTAGCAGCATTGTTTTTTATCAAGTGAAGGTTTGCTCCCATAATTTCTAAGGAAGCTGCAGCATTCATAGATTCTTGTAATGGGAAACCAATCATGTTCCATCCTTTGGCTAAATCCACATACAGTGGCGCTGAATGGTAATTCAGGTTTTCTGTTAAATCGGCTTTATCCGCTTCTAAACCAGCAATAACCACCTCTAGTGCTAAGCTATCTGATTGAAGACTCGCAATGTCGTCTTCAAACTGAGTGCTGTCTGCTTGAAGACTTAAAACGTCATTTTCAAGTCCAGAAATCTCAAGCTCTAAAGCAGTACTGTCTGCAACAAGAATGGCAATATCATTTTGGAATCCAGAGGTTAAGGTAGAAATCTGAGTTTCATAGCTAAATACCATATTTGCACTGTCTAACTGAAAGTTTTCTATAGTTAGTTGCAATAAATCTGCTGCTGCATCTGCAGCATTTGCTGCATCATCATTTAAGCCATCTACAACAGCATCATGAGCTGTATTCAAAGCTAAAATCTCAGCATTGTGTGCGCTGATTAAATTAGCAATTTGATCTAATTTTTGAGCAATAGTTGCTTCCAAGTCCGTACTGTCTGACTTTAATTCAGAAACATAATTTTCAAGTTCATCTACATCTGCTTCAAATTGTGTACTGTCTGATTGTAAAGCAGCAACATGAGCTTCAAAATCTGTACTGTCAGACTGTAAGTTAGCCACATGACTTTCAAGCCCTGCAACTTCTAGTTCCAAAGCTAAACTGTCAGCTTGTAAGCTTGCTATGTCAGCTTCAAACTGAGTGCTGTCGGCTTGTAATTCTGAAACATGAGTCTCAAGACCAGCCACTTCAGCCTCTAGGGCCAAACTATCAGCAACCAAATTCGCAACCGCAAGATCCCATTCTGCATGAACGTAGTTTAATGAGTCCGTTAGACTCGTATTTAAATCAAATAATTGTCCTTGGTAATCAAGTACTACACTATCGTAATCCGCCTGCATGTTGATTACGGTCGTGTTGTATTTGTTGTTAAGATTTAACAAACTGGTCGTTAAGGTGTCAACCTGATAATATGCATCAACCAACAGACTGTCCGTATTTATATGTAAATCACTCCACAGCGTGGAACAAGAACCATCATCAACCAAAACCGCTGAATGGTACTCCTGATAGGCAAGGTCCGTACATCCGAATGTAGGATCAACCAGCCAATCTGAAATTACATAAGTAGCATTTACCATGTAAGCGTTATCACCTCTTGAGTAAGTAGGGAATAAATTAATATTTTCTCCCGAGGAAGCATCATAAGCCATCCATAGAATCTGGTCACCAGCAGCAAAACCGTCTTTGGTATCCGTACTTACATCGTCTCCCCAAACCACAATCAATTGGTTGGTTGCATCGGTATCCCAAATCAACAATCCTCCACAAACGAGAGCACCATTAGATTCATAAAAAGCACCTACATAGTCTCCATTATCAAGGCTCAAATCGCCAGTAACTGCTATGGTCGCATTGTTACCGGTAATATTTAATCCTCCCGGATCACTTGGCCAAGCGCCGTTGAAAGAAACATATTCACAAGACTCATCATCTACATTGGCAGAACCATTGTAGTTAAGAGCTGAAGCATCCGTACAACCGAGTACGACAAGCTCACAAGAATCATCATCTACATTGGCTGCCGCATTATAATTTGCAGCGGTATTGTCGGTACATCCAACAACAATAGCCTGACAAGAACCGTCATTGATGTTGGCATCAGAATTAAAATTAAAAGCAGTATTATCCGTACAACCTTCAATCAAACAAGATCCGTTGTCTGTATTGGCAGAAGCGTTGTGATTTGTAGCTGATAGGTTTGTACATCCCAAAACAACATCCACACAAGAACCGTCATCATCGGTTGCATTTCCATTGTAATTGAAAGCGGTTGGATCGATACATCCTGAAACCTCAAATTCGTCACAAATACCATCGTTATCTGCGTCGTTTATACATTTCTCTTCACAATTCAACCAAGTTTGAGATGGATAGGAACAGAAGCCTGCATCGGTAGCATTTTCATCGTAATTACATGCTTGAGGCTCCATACAACCTAAAACTTCAAAACCATCACAAACACCATCGCTGTCTGTATCAATTAAACAAACATCATTACAATCGTAACCCGTCTGGTTAAAATAACAAGAACCGTCGTCGTTATTTGCTTGTACATCGTAATTACAAGCATTTGAATTGGTACAACCTAAATATTCACAAGCACCTGCAACATTTGCTTGTGCATTGTAGTTATTGGCTGCTGAATCCATACATCCGGTTAGCGTACATGAACCATCATCTTCGTTTGCACTTGAATCGTAATTATCTGCCCATTCACTTGTACATCCTTCTACTACGGTAACACCACAAGTGCGTACCACACTAGTTAACGATGTTACAACATGGGTGCCATCAGGAGCATAAGGTATTTGTTCTGTACTGATCGAATAGATCGTATTTCCATCGACAAGTTCTAAGGTGATGTTAGAACCTGTTACGGCACCATCAACATCACTGGTAGAAGTATCATCTCCCCAAATGGCCAAAGCAGTCTGTGAAATACCAAAAACAGCTACAGAACCAACAAGCACACCTCCTGAACTCGCTGCAATGTATGCCGATTCATCAACCACTGTTAAATCATCAAAAAAAGCAATGGTTAACATAAGTGTCATGTTATTACCTGTGTTTCCATCAAAGATTCCAGGATAATCACAATTGCCATCTTGAACAGCGGTTGAACACAAATCTGGGCTTCCGTCGCTACTCTGAACAGACATTCCACCTGCTGAATACATGATAGGACTCGGTGCTGTTAATGCGTATAGTTTTGCACCATCAACAAGCTGAAGGGTAATGGAAGCTCCTGAAGCGGCTCCATCAACATCTGTGGTTGAAGAATCGTCGCCCCACACAGCAAGTGTGGTTTGGGTAAGGCCGAAAACAGGTTCTGAACCAACAATCAATCCTTCAGGTGTTGAAGCTACAATGTATGCATCTTCATTTTCAAGAGTCAATGTTGAAAGAAAACTACCCGTCAACATAACCGTCATGTTATTTCCTGTATTTCCGGTAAAAGGTTGTGGAATAACGCACTCGGCATAAGTAAATGTGCTTGAAATAAGCACACAAAGAGTTATTAGTAACTTTTTCATGGGGGGGGTCTGTTACTGATTTAAAAATTTCAAATTAATCCTCATAAACATACAAAAAAAACAACTGAATCCCAAATTAATAAGATGAACAGTGAATCATCGGAAATAAAAACTTGGTTGAGCTTCGTTCATTTTAAGCAAATATCCCTGTCCGGACTCAAAATCGCCAATTTGATTAAAACTACCCATTTCAGGCCAGTAAAACTCTCCAGCATTATTTTTAATGATCTTCATTTTATCTTTTATGGAAGCTAAAGCTCCAACAACATCTTGATTGGTACTCATGGTATAACCAATCATATTCCACCCCAATGATAAATCTATTGGAATGGAATCCGTTATCATAAGGTTCTCAAATTCACAATTGCCGTTGTCGTCATTAGCTAAAGGATTGTAATTATCTGCAATCTGAGAAGTACAGCCCTCTACCCTAGCAACATTACAAGATTCGTCATCCTCGTTTGCGAAAGGGTCAAACTCAAGGAAAATAGAATTCGTACATCCATGAACAATTAGAGTCTCACAAGATCCATCCGAATAAAGCGCATTTGGGTTGTACTCAAGGTATAAATCGCTGGTACATCCTGTGGTGTAATACTCACAACTTCCATCGTTTACATTGGCCGAAACATTAAAATTTATTGCGGTAAAATCCATACAACCCTCTACAGGATAAATACACTCAACGTTGTTATTTGCAAGCAAGTTGTAGTTCGTGGCAAGGGTATCTGTACACCCATCTAAATCTGGAATGCAAGAACCGTCATCCGAATTTGCAGACGCATCAAAATTGGAAGCAAATACCGAAATACAGCCATAAACAACACCCGTACATGATCCATCATTAGTATTCGCGGAGGAATCATAATTAAATGCATTGATCTCTGTACAACCGGATAGGCTGTAATTTACACAGGATCCGTCATCAAAACTGGCATTCGAATTGTACTCTAAATACAAAGAATCCGTACATCCATAAACCAAAGGTGTTAAACAGGTCCCATCATCCCATGTAGATATGGTCTGATATTCCACATAAGCCATATCTGTACATCCGGCAATTTTAAGGGTAATACACAAATCCAATTGATGAATGTTGGCCAATGAATCATGGTCTAAGTAATTGGCATCCATACATCCATACACGGCTGTGATACAACTCCCATCATCTACGTTGGCTAAGATTGAATAATTTAGAGCATCAATGTCTATACAACCCATCACTACCGGTGTGATACAGATAGAAATATAGCTGGTATTAGCCAATGAATCGTATTCCAGAAAATCTGGATCCATACATCCAAAAACAAAGGGCGTACAAATATCATCACTCAAATTCGCATCTTCATTAAAGTTGAAAGCATTGACATCCATACAACCGGCAACTTTAACTGTTAAACACAATTCGTTATTTTCGGTGTTTGCTGTGGAATTATATTCGAAGTAATCTGAATCCATACAGCCCTCAACAACAGACTCACAGGTGCCATCATCAGTAAGTGCTGAGACGTCATAATTGAAAGCCGTGGGATCGGTACAACCAAAACCAAAATCACATACTGAATTGTTTACCGCTACGTTTGAAGCAACAAGCGCATCGTACATCTCTGAATTTTCATCCGCAGCAGCGAAATAGTTGGTGGCTGATGGATCTGTACAAACTTTGGTCAATGATCTTTTTCGAGATCCGAAATTGTATTGACAAGGATCAGCGGCATTGGAACTACTTAGTTGATTTACATGGGCCATCGCATTGTAATTAAGCACAAAAGGAAAATCAAACGTACAACCGTACACCGGTTGAATACAAGTACCGTCATCTGTTGTAGCTGATGGATTGAAATTTAAGGCAGAAGCGTTCATACATCCTTCCATACGGAATCCGTCTGAATCTTCATCCGTATTCGCTCTTCTGTTGTAGTTGACTGATTTACGATTCAAACAATCGTCAACGGTTGTGTAACAGGAAGCATCATCTGAATTTGCTAAAGGATTGTAATTATCGGCGAGGGGGTTTGTACACCCTTTGATCGCTCGCTGACAAGAACCGTCATTTTTATTCGCATCAAAATTGTAGTTTAAAGCAACTGGATTCACACAATCGTTAACTTTGAGTACACACCTTCCATTGTCAATCGTAGCATTGGAGATGTAATTTAAAGCAAGGGGGTTAGTACACCCTACGATGGCTCGTTCACAGGAATTGTCATTTCTATTCGCTAATGGGTTGTAGTTTAATGCATTAGGACTCATGCAGCCGAAAACCCAAGCCTTACATTTGCCGTTGTCTACATTTGCATTTGCTTTGAAATTTAGAGCATCAGGGTCCGTACAGCCAAAAACTCTGGCTACACAAGTGCCGTTATCGACATTTGCATTCAGCATGAAATTTAAAGCATCAGGATCTACACAACCCAACACTTTTACATTACAATTTCCATTGTCCACATTTGCATCTGGATTGTAATTTACAGCATTTTCATCGGTACAACCACGAACACGTTTGATGCATGAACCGTCATTTTTAGTAGCTTCCGGGTTGTAGTTGAGGGCATTGGAATTGTTACAACCACTGATTAAAACCACACAATTTCCTTTGTCTACAACCGCTTCAGGATCGTAGTTGATGGCATTTTCATCTGTACACCCTGATATTCCGTAAATACACCCGTTGTTTCCTCCTGCATTAGAACCGCTGGAACCATTGCTATTGACATTATTTTGATTGTTGCCATTGTTGTTTTCTTGAAAAGGACTTGGGTTGTAGTTCAAAGCATTTGGATTGTTACAATAAACAGCTTGAACCTCACAGTTCCCATCATCTGTATTTGCATAAGGATGATAATTTGCTGCCTGTTGATCCAAACAACCCAAAACTACGGGAATACAAGAACCATCATCTGTATTGGCCGCAGCATCAAAATTATATGCAGATGAATCGGAACAACCATTCAAAACAGGTGTACATGGATTTGATTCATCCACCTTGGAAACCTGATTGACAACAGCTAAAGAATTGAAATTGTATGCGAAAGGATCCGTACACCCATATACGGGTAGGATACAAGAATTATCATCGATCTCTGCCAAGGGGTTGTAATTGACAGCAATGGGATCTGTACAACCCAAATCTCCACCACAATCAACAATCTGAAAATTTACCACATCAACAGTAACAATCTCATTGGGCAGGTAACGAATTTCCTTAAGAATGAGGTCGTACAAAACATTGGAGTTAACCAACTGAATTTTTAACAATGTAAAGTGTTCGGCCCCGTCAATTTCAGTCGTGCCATAATCGTCACCCCAAACAGCTAACATCCCATGAAAATCATTCATTTGAACCGAGCCCACTACCTCATTATGTGACGATAAGGCAACCAAATAAGCATCATCATTTGTTATAGGTAAAGAAGCAATTGCTTCCGGGAAAAAACCTATGATCATATTGCTACCGGTATTCCCAGAATATTGATGAGGTAAATCACAGGCGGCTATTGACAAACAAGACCCATCGTCTACAGTTGCATAAGATTCAAAATTAAGTGCCGTTGTGTCCATACATCCATTGTAATAACAAGAACCGTCTTCAATAGAAGCTTCATCAAGGTAATTTGAGGCTTTGGGATTCATACATCCGTA
>Ga0206126_10006694_pt1 | contig 10122 bp, 18 predicted proteins | sample Helgoland_Spring_5_FD_148621 | JGI IMG/M metagenome (GOLD analysis project Ga0206126, IMG submission 148621) | Pelagic subsurface seawater microbial communities from Kabeltonne, Helgoland, North Sea - Helgoland_Spring_Bloom_20160412_1 | ecosystem: Environmental > Aquatic > Marine > Epipelagic ...
AAAGACTTTCACGTTATGCCAAAGATTGACAGACGTACAAAGGCGGGAAAAGAGCAATTTGCAATGGAGCAAGAAAAGGCGGAAGGTAAATCCTTAGTCGCATTTGATGATCACCAAAAAATAACTGCGATTCTTAACAACTTTAGAAATCACGATTTAGCGCAAAAATACTGCAAAGGCGAAATTGAATTGTCGCATTATTTAGAACACGAGGGTTTGCAAGTTAGAGTAAGGCCTGATTGCTTAAACAGAGTTGAAAACTTTATAAGCGACGTTAAAACGTGCCAAGACAATGCACCAATAGCGTTTAAAAGAGATGTTTACAAATACGGTTATCATTTACAATGCGCATTTTATTCTGATATGTTAGGAATACCGGCTAAAAATTTTAGATTTATAGCAGTTGAAACTAATTATCCTTTCTCAGTAGAGGTTTACGGATTAAGTGAGGAAATGATTGACCAAGGGCGTAAGGGTTGGAAAAGAGCGTTTAGCGATTGGAAAATTTATAAAGAAACCGGAATTGTTTCAGGCTATAATTGGAATGAATTTTCTGAAGATGGAAGTTTAATATTATAAAATAGTATATGTTTGAACAATTAGAATTACTAAGAAACTTAATTATAAGACACTTAAAAAAAGACCCAAAAGATAAAAGCAGAGTCAGAGAGATTGTTGATGCAAAAAAAATATTTTGCTTAATTGCTTTTTATGAGGTCAAAGGATTTAGATATGTGCAAGTCGGTAAGTTTTTAAATATGAATCACGCAACAATAGTTCACCACGTTAAAAGCGCAAAAGATTTGTTAAACTACGATCCTTATTTTAGAGAAAATTACAAACTGGTTGAAAATAATTTTTTTATGGAAAACCAAGAAGTGTTGATTACAGATATTGAAAGCGAAATAAATATTTTACTTTTTAAAATTAACAAGTTAAAAGACAAGCGAGAAGAATTTTTAAATAAAAAAGAAGAACAAAAAAAATTGGCTCATTTTGAGACTGAGGACATTGTTAGAACTGAAACATTAACCCAAGAAAAAAAACCTTTACTGTGGACAAATTAGAAATAAAAATTGAAAAATCAAAAAAAGATCATTACAAGGTTAAAATTTGTAAGGAAAATAATATTATTTTTTTTACACTAGAGCGCTCAGAAATACGTCATTTAATTGGCGTTTTAGACAATGCAATTTAATGGCTAGAGCTAACCCATACCAAAAGTATTTAAAAGGCGAGGATTTACTCCAAAGGGCCGTAATTAATTATATTCAGATGCAATATCCGAACGCAATTTTTACGCATCCAATGAATGAGGGTAAGCGATCGCCTTTTGAACAATACAAATTAAAATATTTAGGCACAAAGCCAGGTATTCCGGATTTATTAATTTTTACGCCAAACGCAGAAAAAAGCGGTTTAGCGATAGAATTAAAATACAAGTATAACAAACCAACGCCAAAACAAAAAGAATGGCTTAAATGGCTTGAAAAATGCAATTGGAAGGCTATTTGGTTAAATAACTTTGACGATTGCAAAGAAACTATTGATAATTATTTTAAAAGCGTATAAAAATGAAGCACAAAATTATTTATTTTAATCCTGATTTACAAAAGGTGAGATACACGCAAAGCAAAACTATTGAAGAATCAGTCAATTATAATTACATTGGCGAATCTACAAGAGTTGAGTTTGATCTATTGATTGAATTGCTTTGGCACAAGTACGAGGATAGTGAGATTTCTTTAGAAGATTTTAAAAAGATTTTCGAGGAATTAAGAAAATTTTGCGATTCAGTAAAATATCAGCTAAATTTGTAAAAATTTTTTTGAAAATGGAAAACAAAAAAAACTATTATGCCGTAATACCGGCAGAGGTCAGATACGCTAAAAACTTAAAGGCTAACGAAAAATTAATGTATGGCGAACTTACCGCCTTGGCAAATGAAAAAGGCTATTGTTACGCCTCTAATGAGTATTTTTCACAACTTTACCAGGTTTCAAAGTCTACTGTTTCGAGATGGATTTCTAATTTAGAAAAGAATCAATTTCTAAAAATAAAAATGATTTATGAAAAGGGCACAAAGAACATAAAGGAGAGAAGAATTTACATTTCTACCCTATTGACGAAAAGCGCAATACCTATTGACGAAAAAATCAATACCCCTATTGACGAAAAGCGCAAGGTTATATATAAATATAATAATATTAATAATATAAAAAAGAATAATGTACAAAATGTAAAAGCGCCTTTATTTACTGAAATTACTGAAAAGGCGTTTCCACATTTCATAAGCCTTTTTCCTTTAAATTATAGACCGAAAACAAAAGCGCAAAAAAACAAATGGTTGGAATGCTTAGATAAAATTCAGCGCATTGATAAATATAATTTACGAGATGTTTACAATGTGGCGAAAGATTTAAGAAATGACCAGTTTTGGTCTAAAAACTTTTTAAGCATTTTAAAACTAAGAAATACAGACAAAAACGGCATAAAGTACATTGATCGTTTTATGGAAGATTATCGCTCTAAAACTAAACCAATAGGCTATAATAAAATAAAAGGGATTGTTGAATATTATATTTATACCTCACCGGCAACTGGTCAAAAAGAACTAGGAGCCAAAACAAAAGGCGGAGAGTTGTATGAATTTAATATAAAACAATCATTGCAAACTAAAGAGTTTCAGGAACTAAAAAAATACGTTATAGATGGTAACAAGTAAAAGCCTATCTAAATGGCGTGAATCTGATTTGTTTGAATGGCTTTCAAAAAACTATTACAGTTTGTTAGTTGATACAAGTAAAAATTTTTCAAAATCTGATTGTTACGATATTGAAACAAAAAACAGAATTGAACTAAAATGCAGAGCTGCGCATTACCAGGAACTAATTATTGAAAAGCCTAAATATGAATATCTAATAAAAGAATCAAAAAAGTTTGGCGATGTTCCAATATACATAAATAGCACACCTAAAGGAATTTTTTTATTTGAGTTAAAGGATCTAAAATTAAAATGGTTTCAAAAACCTTTACCAAAAACAACAGACTTTAAAAACAAGAATTTAACAAACAAAGAAATAGCGACAATAAATATTAATAAATCAAAACAATTAAAGTGGTATGATAAAATTTGATTACGATACAATTTTAGGATTTACTTATTGGTTTTTCCCAAAAAAATATAAAACACCTTTACCAAAACAAGAAACAAGAATTAAAAACCGAAAAAAAAGAAAAAAATGGAAGAAACATTAAAAGAAATTCAAAACTATATTAAACTAAATTATCCTGATGATTGGTTTTTACTTGGAAAACTAGATATTTTAAGACTTAAATTTTTATCAGAGTTGAAGCAACAAAAGATTGATGATTTAAAAAAACAAATATCAAAATTAGATAAATTATAAAATGAAAATAACAAACGAAGATAATATGAAACTAATGGCAAGGTATGAAGATAATTACTTTGATTTGGCTATTGTTGACCCTCCTTATGGGATAAGTATTAATAAACAATCACAAGGCAAAGGAGGTGGTGTGGCAAAAAAAATAAATTATACTAAAAAAGATTGGGACAGTGAAGCACCAAACAAAGATTATTTTATTGAATTGTTAAGAGTTAGTAAGAATGTTATTATTTGGGGCGCAAATTATTTTATAGAAAATATACCTAATGCTAATAGTAGTTGTTGGATTGTTTGGGATAAAGATAATGGGACTTCAGATTTTGCAGATAGCGAGTTAGCTTATACAAATTTCAAAACAAGCGTAAGAAATTATAAATGTAAATGGTCTGGTATGTTGCAGTATGATATGAAAAATAAAGAAAAAAGAATACACCCAACACAAAAACCTATTAGATTATACGAATGGATTTTAATGAATTACGCAAAAGAGGGGTACAAGATATTAGATACACATTTAGGCTCTGGCTCTATTGCTTTGGCTTGTCATAATTTAGGGTATGATTTAACTGCTTGTGAATTAGACAAAGAGTATTACAATGCAGCAATAAAAAGAATAAACGAACACAAACAACAAATAAGAATGTTTTAATATTTAAAATATTTTTTCTAATTTAGCGAAAACAAACAAAACTTAATGAAAACATTTCAAGACTTCAATATTGATGTCGGCAACAAAACGACCGGCAAAATTAAAACACAATGCCCAAAGTGTAGCCATACAAGAAAAAACAAACGTGATAAATGTTTGTCAGTAGATTTAGACAAGGGCCTTTGGAATTGCCACAACTGCGGTTGGGGTGGAACTACAAAATTTGAGAAAAAGCAAGAGTATATTGTTCCTCAAAAAATCAAATTAAATATTTCTGATCCAGTTATTGAATGGTTTAAAGGTAGAGGCATCACAGAGCCAACTTTAAAACATTGGAAGGTTGGGCAATCAATGGAATATTTTCCGCAAGTAAACGCAAAGCGTAGAGCCGTAAACTTTAACTACTACCGAGAGAATGAACTTGTAAACGTAAAATATAGAGATTCGCAAAAGAATTTTAAAATGGTTTCAGGTGCGGAACTTATATTTTATGGCCTTGACAATATCAAAGAAATGGACAAAATTTATATTGTCGAGGGTGAGATGGATGCTTTAACTTTACACGAAGCCGGTATCTATTCAGTTTGTTCTGTTCCAAATGGTGCGTCTAAAGGAAGCCAAAGACTAGAATACCTTGACAACTGTTGGCAATACTTTAAAGATAAAAAAGAAATAATACTTTGCACAGATAACGACAATCCGGGAATTGAACTCAGAAAAGAACTTGCAAGAAGGTTTGGAGCGTATCGTTGTAAATACGTTGATTTTGGCGATTTTAACGACGCTAACGAGATTTTAATATCTAAGGGAGCTGAATCATTAAGGAATGTTATAAAAGGCGCTAAAAACTTCCCTTTGGAGGGTGTTTTAAATGTTGATGACATTTGGCAATCGGTTTTAAATTACAATGAGGCCGGAGTTAAAAACTATTCAATAGGTTTACCGAACTCTGACACATATTTTAAAATGTCTTTAGGAGAGTGGTCAGTTGTTACCGGAATACCAAATTCAGGAAAGTCTGACGTAATTGACCAAATATTTTGCAACTTAGCAACTACCTACGATATGAGATGCGCAATTTTTGCTCCTGAATCATTTCCATACGAGGGCCACATAAAAAGAATTGCCAATAAATTAAACGAAACAAATTGCGATAGTAACCAATTAAACAACACAAAAGATTTTATTGAAGATCATTTTTATTGGGTTAAGATAGATTTAGAGAATCTAACTTTAAAAGCAATATTAAACCATTTTAAAGAATTGGTATTTCAAAAAGGAATTAATGTTTGCGTGATAGATCCCTGGAATATGCTCGACCATTCGGCACAAAGAGACCATTCCTATATCGGAAAAGTATTATCAGAAATCACACAATTTTGTCAGCAAACAAATACACATTTGTTTTTAGTGGCGCATCCTAGAAAAATAGAAAGCGAAAACGGAAACTATAAAAAGCCAACTTTGTATGATATAAGTGGCTCGGCTGACTTTTTTAATAAGGCCTACAACGGATTAATTGTTTATAGATGTATTGGACAACGTACAAAATTTGATTCGGATATTGTAAAAATGTATGTTGAAAAAGTAAAACGAAAAGAAAACGGCCAATTAGGTGATTTTGACATTGCTCCTGATTTTAAAAACGGCGGTGTTTATAGGGATGTTGATCTAAATACAAAAAGGTTTGAGGTTATAACCGATGACGATGTACCATTTTAAAAATAAAACAAATGAAAAAAATTAAAATTAATCACTTAGATTTATTTAGTGGGATTGGCGGATTTCACTTAGGTTTTGAAAAAGCGGGTTTTGAAGTAAACTCATACTTTTCAGAAGTAGATAAATACGCAATAGACGTTTATAAAAATAACTTTAAAAATTCAAATTATGTCGGATCAGTTACAGATGTTCGAGGAACACAATTACCAAAAATTGACGCAATCACTTTCGGATCGCCTTGCCAAGATTTTAGTTTTGCTGGAAAACGTAAAGGGATGGGAGGACAACGCAGCTCCCTTATTACCGAAGCAATTCGACTCATCGATGAGTGCAGACCACGTTTTTTTGTCTGGGAAAATGTTAAAGGAACATTCTCCTCAAATAATGGCGAGGACTTTTGGGCAATTATCCAAGCCTTTACCAACATTGGGGGTTATCGACTTGAATGGCAATTGCTTAATACAAAGTGGTTTCTACCCCAAAACAGAGAGAGAATCTACCTTGTCGGATATCTTGGAAACGGAAGCGGAGGACAAGTATTTCCTATCAGAGAAGCAAAAAAATCGAATACTAATTCATCCAAGAAAAAACATAACAAAATTGTAATGCCAACTATTTGCAAAAGTTATTATAAGTTTGCCAATGATACTCCTATAATAAAAATAAATTCAGCAACTAGTAAAGGTTATGAAGAAGCAGCTGAAGGGGATAGTATAAATTATTCAAATCCAAACTCAGAAACACGTAGGGGTAGAGTTGGAAAAGGAGTTGCACAAACTTTAGATACTACTTGTAATCAAGCAGTAATTGGTGCTATGCGTGGCAGATATAATAAAGACAATAAAACAGTACAACAAATTGAAATTAATAAAAATGGAACATCTAACACATTGACCGCAGTAACAAAAGATAATTTAGTTGTAAATAACAAAATCAGAAGACTAACACCTATTGAATGTGAACGATTACAAGGCTTTCCAGATAACTGGACTGAGTACGGAGAAAGTGGTAAAATAAGTGATACACAACGATATAAAATGTGCGGAAATGCAGTAACAGTTGATGTTGTTGAGGCAGTAGCAAATAGTATAATAAAAACAATATACTAATGCCTAAAAAGAAAAAAATAAATATACCGCAAACAGACCAACATAAAAAGGCAATGCAATGGTGTATAAAAAACAATATTACTGTTGGCGTTTTACCTACAAAAAAGGGTTTGAAAGTTGAAATTAACGAGAATGGCGACAAAAAAATATCGCCAAAAATATACACACAAGAGGAAGCACAAAAAAAAGTTATAGAATTATATTTGTATATTTACAAAAAATACTGGCAAGTATGAACATAAACTTTAACACAACTATTTTTGCAATTTTTGGAATTTGCTTTGGCGCTAATTATTGGAACTCTAATATGGATGATAACTTTGGAGAAACAGATTTGACCGGAGAAACAGAACATTGTTTGCAATTCTTTATTGCGGTGGTTGGAATTTCTTTTGTTTGGTTTACACAAGACAAGTAACAAATAAAACAAAATACAATGGAAAATATTACTTTAGTCGTTAAAAAAGGCGACAACAAAGAACTCAACCTGAGTGCCAAAACAATGAATGAATTAATTGAAAAAATAATTGATTGGCAACTATGGGAAAACCAGGCCCTAGATCATTACAAAAGGAAAGGCGTTTTAGAAAAAGAAAAAAAAAGCGGTTGGTATTACTTTAAAAAATAACAAATGAAGCAAAAAGTAAATATTGCGTCGGTAAAAGAAAATCCGGACAATCCAAGATTTATAAAAGATTCCAAATTTAAAAAATTAGTCAAGTCAATTAAGGCGTTTCCCGAGATGTTAGAGAAACGGCCAATAGTAGTTGATGAAGATATGGTTGTTCTTGGTGGAAATATGCGTTTAAAGGCTTGTAAGTCTGCCGGGTTGTTTGAGGTTTGGATTGATATTGCTGAGGGTTGGACAGAAGAACAAAAGAAAGAGTTTATTGTTAAAGACAATGTAGGCTTTGGAGAATGGGATTGGGATATATTAGCGAATGAGTGGAATACTGAACAGTTAGCAGACTGGGGCCTTGACGTTTGGCAGCCAGAGGAAGATGTTGATTACTCCATTTTAGATGATGAAGATTTTTCATCTGATTTAGAGGATATGAAAAACGGAGTTAAAAAAGCAATACAGATCCCTTTTGAATTAGAGGATTACGAGGAAGCGTTTGAGTTAGTCAAATACTGGAGAGAGCAAGGTGCCTACGTTGGTATGATGTTGATAGAAAAACTAAAACAAGAAAAAAAATAAAATGAAAAAACTACAATTATCAAAAATAGAGCATAATACAAAAATAGGAGATATTTGCGGACATATAAATCCAAATATTACAGAGGATGTTGTTTTTTATGATGGAGACGAGGCGATTGGTTTTTATATCAAAGATATATCAAAACATTCTGAAAAAGCGTCAAAATTAGCAGCTTTAGCTAATCAAGAGTTAAGAAGTAAGAATGTCCCTAAAAGTGTAATGAAAAGATCTAGCGGTTTTGCTGATTCCGACAAAGAAGTGTTGCAGTATAGCACAATTATAGGTAGTGTTCCTCCAAAACCACATATGCGTAGGCCTTACCCCACTATTAGTAGTGTTCACAATGTTAAAACTGCGCAAACTTTCATTAAAGCTATGCTTATGTTATGTAACGAAAGTGAAAAGTTGATACAAAAAATTATTCCAAATGTTTACAAAAATCAAAAAGAATTAATTGAGCAAAATGTTCCTAAACAATGGAGGTTTGGAAAATTGTTTACAAGCAGTATATCAAATTACAATATTCCGGCACCTTTCCATAGAGATAATGGAAATATAAAAGGATGTGTGAATGTAATTATAGCAAAAAAAAATAATGCAACCGGAGGCAACACTACTGTTCCAGATTATGATGCTACTATGGACAGTTGCGATAACTCTATGTTAGTTTATCCGGCTTGGCGAAATGTCCACGGAGTTACGCCAATAGTTCCAACTGCTAAAGACGGCTACAGAAATAGTTTAGTTTTTTATCCATTAAAAGCATTTAAAGGCTTAGATTAAAAAAAACTTTTAATTTTATTTGGCTAATTAAAAAAATATTTTTAGTTTTGGGTATTATTAATAACTAAAAATAAAATATTATGTCGGTAAATTTAAAGTCAGAAAAAGAAATTTCAAAAATCTACAACACATTAAGTAAAAACAAAGAAGTTCAAGAGTTTGCGTCTGAGTTTGATTTTTTTAAGAAAAGGAATAAATACGCAGCTGAGTCAAAAGAAAATTTTATAGCTAGAGCAGTTTGGTATGGTTACATTGCAAATGTTACCGCCTATAATGTGCAATACCAGGATAATCAACAAATCAACTTTAATATTGAGTGTGAGGAAGAATTCGATAATTTAAGCGATGCAGTAGATGCTTTAGGATCACTTTTGTATAATGTTGCAACAAATGACGGAAACGTGTTTTTAATGGATGATTGGTACAATGTTTTGTCAAAAATTAACAATAAATTTGTAGTTGAAGAACAAGCTGAAATACCAAATTGGTGCTATTAAAATTTGCATAATCAAAACAAAAGGTTTAATTTAGCAAAGAATTTAGAACGACCAAGTTTAAAATTCTTTTTCATAAAATTTGAGTTTGTACCTCCTAGAAATAGGAGGTTTTTTTATGTATTAATATTTTTTTAACTTTGCGATATGGCAACAAAAACCAACATATTAAAAACAAATCTTTTAGAAGCGTTAGAAAAATCATTAGGAGTAGTTACAACGGCGTGTAAAATAGTTGATTGTAATAGAAGTACATTTTATAAGTATTACAACAATGACCAGGACTTTAGGGCCTCAGTTGATGAATTACAAAACCTAACTTTAGATTTTGCTGAATCTCAATTGCATCAACAAATAAAAGACGGAAACACAACGGCAACGATTTTCTATTTAAAAACTAAAGGAAAAAAACGAGGTTATGTAGAGCGTAAGGAAGTAGAAATGACTGCGCAAGTAAGTACAAGTAAAATATCTGACGAAGCAAAAAAGAAAATAGACGACATTCTAAACGATGAATATTAACGAAATAATTAAACAAAAATGTGAAGATTCGCTTTTGTTTTTTACTCGTTATATTTTCAAAGAAAACACCGGAAATAAATTCGAGGCAGCAGAGTTTCACAAAACATTAGCCAACACATTACACAAAGTACATAACGGCGAAATAAAGCGCCTTATAATTAATATACCTCCACGATACGGAAAAACTGAGTTAGCCGTTAAAATGTACATTGCCTGGACACTAGCAAAAAA
>Ga0206126_10006696_pt1 | contig 10120 bp, 9 predicted proteins | sample Helgoland_Spring_5_FD_148621 | JGI IMG/M metagenome (GOLD analysis project Ga0206126, IMG submission 148621) | Pelagic subsurface seawater microbial communities from Kabeltonne, Helgoland, North Sea - Helgoland_Spring_Bloom_20160412_1 | ecosystem: Environmental > Aquatic > Marine > Epipelagic ...
TCTTATTTTTATTTCACCTTTATCTTCAAGATCCTGTACACCTACTTGAAAATATACATCTTTATTTATTTTAGCGTTATCTACATAATCATCTTCACCTATCATTTTTCCCTTTTGCCCTTTAAAGTTAGATGGCAAAAATAAAGTATCTTTACTTCTATCTTCTGTTCCTGGTTGCCAAACTCCAGGTCTTTCGTTTACAACATAAGGTTTACCTTTGTTAGGATCTTTTTTAACAACATATTGAGGGTCATCAAAATTTAAAGCACTGTTAAATTCTTTTTTGTTATTTACATAACCACTAATACCAAAACTAGCATCGGTTCCACTAGGTGGATTTTTTTTAGAATATCTAGGTGTTTTACCATATTCTATATCATCACCTTTTTTATCATACCTACCTTTTTCATAACCATCATAGCTGTAGTTTTCTTGACCTTGCTCTTTTACACCTTTAGCTCTTTCTCTTCTAGCTTGGCGTAAACCTTTATTGGCCATTCTTATGTTTTTTCTCTCTTGTCTTCTAGCTTCTCTACTTTCCTTATTCATTATAGGATTCATATCACCATAAGGTGATTGAGGTATACTACCAGGAGGTGGAACAGGTTGGCTTAATTCTTTATTAGCTATTTGCTGAGCAAACTCTTCACCTTGAAAAAGGTTTTTACCTAGTTCTTGTATTTTTTGATTAGCAAACTTATTAGGATTCATCATAGCTTTATTTTTTAGCTTCTAATTTTTTAATAACCTCTTTTAGCTTAGCAATCTTTTTGTCAATAGGAGATAATTCTTTTACCTCTACTTTTTTTTCTTTTTTTCCCATGATTATCGGTTTTTATCTTTGTTAACATTATTAATGGATGTAATCATAACTTTATCCATATAGGTTTTACCCTTCATTATTTTGTTTCGATGTGCACTTGTAGGTATATCCTCAGTACCAAGCATAATACGGTACATTCGACTTATTAGTTGTTTACACTTAAAGGAAACTTTATAGATATTATACTTTTGGGTTGTGCGGTTATGTTTTCTCCATACCGTTATCCAACCTTCTTTAAGTAATCTGTTCCAGCGTCTGTTGTCCCAACTATAAGAATATGTACCGATTTTAAAATCTTCTCTAGTGAAAAGATCCATGCAATCGAAGTATATTAGTAATTCAAGGTCTGCATCATTTAAATCATAATTCTTGCAAGCCCACTTTCTGATGATTCTATAATGTTTTAAAAGATTTAATTCCCTAATATCTGTGGGTTCTAGTCTCATAAAACAATAACAACGTTGTCAACTTTAACTACGTTGTAAATTTCATCTTTAACTTCTATTTGATGCGAATTATTTTTATCAAAATAAATCACATCGTTTTCTTTTAAACCACCAGCCTCAGCTCCTGCTGTTACCACGGTTCCTTCAGCATATCTTATATCTTCTCTTTGTTTTTCACCCAAAAGTAAACCACCTTGAGTTTTAGATATACCGGCTTTCGATATTTTAACCACTAAGTTTCTACCTATTGCTTTCATCAATTCTTAAATTATTGATTACACAATCAGTTGACAAAATAGTAGTAGCAACTGAAGCGGCATTGTTTAATGCACTTTTTGTTACGAGTAAAGGATCAATAATCCCTGACTCAATCATATTTACCATATTTCCTGTAACTACATTTATTCCATCTCCTGTTATACTTGGCATTTTGTATTCTTCTATACCTGCATTGTGTAAGATGGTCTTAAAAGGCGCTTTAATAGCTTCTAGCAACGCTTCTTCAGACTTGTTACTAGTTTCTATATCATTTGCTGCATTTAATAAAGCGATACCACCACCAGGAACTATACCTTGTTTGATAGCAGCTTTAGTTGCACATATAGCATCTTCAACTCTAGCTTGTTTTTCTTGCAACTCAACTTCAGAATTAGCACCTACTTTTACAATAGCTACTTTAGCAGATAACCTAGCTAATCTTTTTTCTAACTTAACAGTTAATACAGGGTCAGTGCATTCAACTAACTCATCTTCCATTTTTTTAATCATAGACTTAACCTCTTCAGTTGTCTCTATTAAATGTAAAACTGTTTCGTTTTGTTCAGTGACACTTTTTTTAATTTCACCTAAATGCTCAGGACCTATTAAATCAATATCATCACCTAAATCTTCATTTATAATTGTAGCTCCTGTTAGTATTGAAAGATCATCTAATGTCTCTTTCTTACTTATACCGTATACAGGTGCATCTATTACATTTACTTTTATATTGCCTTTAACTTTATTCATAGCTAAAGCTGATAACACTTGTTGGCTAACATCAGCTATAATAAGCAAAGACCTGTTATTTTTAATAACATGTTCTAAAACATTTTGTATTTTTCTAATATTCTCTATTTCTGATTCAACTAATAATACTAATGGTTTATCTAGTTCAGCAGTTTTAGATTCTTTGTTTGTTACAAAATGTATATTTTTTAACCCTCTATTGTATGGAACACCATCAACTAATTCAAATGTAGTGTCAGATAATTCTGTTGGCTCTAAAACAACAACCCCATTTTTACCCACAGATCTAAATGCATCAGCTATAATTTTACCAAGCTCTGGATCATTGTTTGTTGATATTGTTGCTACTTGATCTATCATATCCCCTTGTACAGGTATAGAATTTTCTTGTAAGTGATCAATTACTTTTTGAGTTGTAGATAAAATACCTTTTTTAATTTCTCTTGATGTAAGTTTACCTTCTAGTTTGTAAGCTTCTTCTAATATAGAGTGTGCTAACACTGTAGCGGTTGTTGTACCATCACCAGCTTCTTTAACAGTTTTTCTAGCAGCTTCTTTTAATAAAGTTGCCCCCATGTTTTCAACTGGATCTCGTAATATAACAGACTCAGCTACTGTTACACCATCTTTAGTAATAATTGGTTTGCCTATAGTATCTTCAAGAATAACACACTTACCACTAGCTCCTAAAGTGGAGCTAACGGCTTGTGTAAGTTTTGTAATACCAGCAAACACATTGTTTTTAGCATCTGAACCAAAGCTCAGATTTTTTACAATTGCATTTGACATAATTTAATTTAATTTGATTTGATTGATTGATATTATTTAAACGTCTTAACTACTTTAGGTCCTTTTAAGAAATCCACTTTTTTTGTATAGTGATCAACACTACCATCAATAGCAATTTCTGCGGCTTCCATAGTTTCACGTCTTGTTACATCGTACCATTTGTCTTTTTCTACAAGGTCACGGTGTTCGGTTTGAAAATAACCATTAGGTAGTTGAACTATTCTCCAATGTTTCTTTTTGGACAAATGTTTCCATACGTTAATAGTTTCTTCGGTAATCTGCGGTGTTTGTGGTTGGCCCATACTTGAGCTCAACGAATAAAAATAAGTCATCGTGTTTTGGTTTTTAGGTTAATATTTATTTTTGGTTATCTTACTGTCACCACAACAGTATAGGTTTAGTTATACTATCACTTGTTTTTTACAAAACTTACACTATTCTTCCACTGGCGGCACCGGTGGCATGTTCCATGTAAAGTATAAATCTTCATTTACAGGTGTAATTTGTTTTTGTATTTGAGCTTCAATACTAGTTGCCATTGCTGCCACATCTAAAGCATCTTCAAGCCAACCGATCACTACGTTTTCAAAAGCTTCAGTATCTGCATACGGTATAAAAGGTTCTCCAGCTACATAAGTAAAGCTTTGAGCACCTATTTGACTTGCTTGATATTGTTGTCCTCCAGACTCTTCAACTCCTTGATAAGTCCAGTGCACTGTAAAAATCACATTATCTTTGCCTTCAGCTTGGATATGTGCATTCATTTGGTTAATGTTCCATTTGTAAGTAATTGCCATTTTTATTGTTTTAATTTATTAATTTATTTTAAGGACAGTTTCCTATAACTGCAACCTGACCAGAGCTTCCAAATATTCTAAAATATGAAATTGGAGGGCCAGGAGGTCCAGCGGCAAACACTGCCCAGTTTGTACCACTACCACCATTAAGTGGGTTAGACGTTGAATTTGTTGAATATACTATATCGTTTACTGCAGGATATGTGCCAGTACCTGTGTGATAATAAGTAAAAGAAGATCCTAACGTATTACATGCATCACCACTTGTTCCAGCTCCAGCTAAAAAAGAAGTTAAAGTAACACACGTGTTTATGCTAGATACACTTCCACTAGTAACTATTATATATTGAGTACTTGATATTCTATAATAACCATTTGTTAATCCAGAGGTGGCTAAGCTATCAGAGTATACATCGCTACCTACAGTAATACTAGATGTAGCGCTTACAAAATAATATTTTTGATTTATAGTTGCACTACAAACATTAGAACTAGTTGAAACACTTGACGAATCAAATGATTGCAATACATATTTATCACTAGAAGGATTAATACCCCACTGGTCACTTACGGTTTGAGATAAATCTGTAGCTTCTAGTGTTGTTCCAGTCACTGTTTCAGAAAGATCAGTTAATGATCCTGAAAAAGTAAATGAATTAGGTGTTACTATAGAATAATTCCCAGTGCTACTACCAGAAGTCATGTTGTTTGATATAACTATATCTGTTTGTGTTGTAACAAAACCATTAGTTGGATTTATTTTTAAATAATCATAACCAGCATTATTACCTTGGTAAGCAAATCCAGCGTATAAAGCATCTGGTCTTAACGTTAAGCCAGTTATAGCTTTAACTGGGGTAGAAGTTGCTGTTGAACCAATAGTAAATTTTTTGATCCACATTATATTGCCATCACTTATTCTAAAACAAGCAATAACAGCTTTTACTTGGTTTTTCCAAATAAAATTAGGGTTTTTAAAATTACCATCACTATAACCACTGTATTGAGTTGCTGCATATATAAATTCATTATCCATTTCTACATGATTAAAACCTGGATTACCGTCAGTAGCTGCAGTTCCATAAACATATAAATTTATAACTTTTGACCATTTAACACTTAACACACCAGAGCTAAAACGATTAAGACATGTCATATAAGCGGTACTTGGATCTGCTGGAGTAGTGATTTGACTTCTCATTGTTCCTCCGCTAGCTAAAAACGAACCATCAGGAGATGATGAAATACATTGGCCAATTGTTACCTCTTGTGCACTAACCATATTACTTATATCATACTGAAACGAATAACCACGCTGCCAATCTAAATCTTCATCCCAACACTGAATATTACCCCACCAACCACCGTTTAATGTTGCGGAATAATTGTAATATGTTCCTGTTGTGTATATTGCTGGTATACTCATAACTAAGGTTGTATTTGTTGATAAGCTGATTTTACAATAGTAATATCTCTAAAGCTAGTTGGATCAGTTTTGTTTATTGGTGCAAATGGACCACTGCCTACGTTATTTTTCCATACTTTAAAAATAGGTGAAGTTAAACAAACAGATACACCTGTTGCTGTAGTATTATCATATGTTAACCTAACAATAGCTCCGTTAAATCTCTGCTGTCTTACTGATCCAGATGTATCCGCATAAACAGAGTTTATAATATAAACATAAGCTTTGTTTGAATTATTTAAACTGTCTACATTACCTCCATTTAATGTTGCTACTTTTGGCGCACTATAAGTAAAGCCAGTTTGATATGTTGAATTATCAATTCTTCTAGTCCAACCAGTGTATTGCCAAAGCTTGGGATATGTGTTTGAATTATATACAGTAGAATTAATAGAAACAACCCCATATCTTCTTCTATCGGTGTGAGGATCTGCATCGTTAGAATCTTCTTGATCAACCCAAAAAACTTTATCATCAAAACCATCTATATATTCTAAATCAGAAATGTAATGGTTTGGTGCGTTCCAGTTATAAGCTGTTGATGCATCAGGAAGACCAGTAGTAGCATCGTGAAGTGTTACTAAAGGTTTATGATCTGTTGAACCATCATATAAAGAACATCCTATAACTAAATTTTCATTATCATTAATAGTTAAACTACCAGCACCATTAACACTAAAACCAGTAACTTCGTTTATATTAGTATTATAAGTCGTGGGTAAAGGTGCGCTATTGTTTTGAATAATTGAACTTCCAGATAAAACATATTGTTTACCTATAGAAGGTGTGTTTGTTGTGTTAACCATCCAATAAGGACTTGGCGGTATAGTAAATGATTTACTATAAAACTCAGAATATGCGTGTGGTGCAACTTGATTAACACCAGAGTCTACATATAATCCAATTAAAGAAGTGGTTACTGGAATTGCGTTAACAGATAATGGTGCATATGTTGTTCCAGTTCTATTCGCCTCAACATTAATCATATTGGCTGATATAGGATTTCCTGGTGCTGGTAATGCCATTACTTATTACAATTACAGTTATTTAACTTTAATTCCTCTATTTCAGCTTTTAATTCTTTTATAGCTTCAATTAAATATCCTGACAAGTTACCATAAGCAACCCCTAAATATTTTCCATCATCATAAACTAACTCGGGTGCTATTTCTTGCATTTCTTGAGCTATAACCCCTGATCCTTTTTTACCGTCTTTATCAAACGATACTCCTCTCATGTTATAAACCTTAGAGCCATCTAGTTTTTTAACATTTGATTTTAATCTAGCATCTGAATATGCTACAATATCACCAGTATGAGTTAAGCTACTGCTATTGATAGTACAAATAATATTAGTGCTTTGGTGAAATTGGTAATTTCCAGTAGCAGAGTTTCCTGCGTATAAATCAATTCCCGCAACAAGAGATGTCCCATTTTGACCTATTTCTATCCTATTGTCAGCTGGTTTTCCTATTAATTTTCTTAAATAAGCCGCACTATCTCTAGTATATATATAATCTGCATTTTCTATAACTAATGCCACATTGGTTGCAGTGTCAACAGGTGCAACATAAGTTCCACCGCTAGCGCGAATCGCACCATTAACATCTAACTTAGCTACTGGATTAGTCATTGCGATTCCGACGTTGCCGCCATAACCAACAGACATAATAGTTTCGGGAGTTTGACCACTTGTTCTAGCAATATTAAAATCCATTCTTGAATCAGTGTTGCTATTCCAGTAATTTAATATTTGATGTCTATAATTGTTTGTAGAATCATAATTAAATTGAATACCACCTGCTGACACAGAACCTAAAGTTAATTTTTGTTGTGGATCAGTCGTTCCAATTCCAACGTTGCCGTCCCCTGTAAACCTTACTCTCTCATTAGAGCCGTCTGATTCAAAAACTAAATCCATATCATTAGCAGCATTTGCTACACCAAAGATTTCGAAATCCGTATTAGTTGAACCAACCATCGACCTAAAAAGTATGCCAATCTCGTTACCCGCAGTTGTATTATTATTATCTAATAGTAATGCAATATTTTCTCCACTTGCAGAATCTTTAGATATATGTAAAGGTACTGCTGGATTTGTTTCTCCGATCCCGACGTTGCCGGTTGTATCAATTGTCATTCTTCTTCTTGGACCTGTACCATCACCAGTGGCAAATGTTAGTTCTCCACGATTCCAATTACTGTCTGCTCCGCTTGCAGTTTTTATACCATATATAGCTGCGTAAGCATGATTATATGTATTACTTGCGGATTTGGCAGAGAAAAATATTATAGGAGAAGGAGCGCCTATTGTATTGTCATTATTTGCTAAATATAGACCTCCTTCTGAGCCAGTGCCAACAGCGGTACTGCTATGCGTAACACCTATATTATTTGTGACTGTTTGATTAGCAGACGTACCATTTAAGTAAGCTAAGGAACTACCTTGCATGGAGTAATTAGTGTTAACAGCAAAGGAAGGAGTAGAATTTCCAACCCCAATATTTCCTTGATTTACAGTTAAATTACCTTGAAAATTATGTATAGTATTTGATTGAAAAATAGCTACATTACTAACCGCGGCTGGTAATACAGGTACGATTACACCGCTATTGCTATTAACAATTCTACCCGTAAAATATGCACCAGACGTTTCATAATAACCATCTGGATTTGATATTTGAACAGCTATGTGAGATGAAGACCCTGTTCCATCGTCGTAATCACAAGTTACTAATTCATAAAAAGGTGTTCCGTTGCCAGCAGTACCCATAGCTTTTAAGCCTCCTACAGGGGTTGATGCACTTCCAGACGAAATTAAAACTTGAACAGAACAAGCGTGTCTTAAACCTGATGTTCTATCCATTGTAATAATACCATTAACATCTTGATTCGCTGCATTCTCACACAATATCATATATGCAGTGACTGTATTACTTACTAATGGGTCAAAAGAAAACCGTTTATTAACAAAATGCGAATTTTGTGTTAATATAGCGCCTTTATTAATCCCATCCGAACCTACATCTACGTTTCCAGTGGTATGTTCTATCGTAAACCTACGAGTAGTACTTTGTACAAATTGTAAATTACCAGATGCATTACTTAAATCATTTGGAGATTCATATATTGCCCATCCATTTCCACCATTCCACTGTATACCTTCATTAGGACCTGGATCATTTATACTTATACCACCAACATTAATAATTTGATTATTATTCATGTTAATGGTTCCAGCCATTGTTCCACCTGCTAAAGGTAGATAAGAACCAACCACACCATCTACATAAGCTTTTGTTGTAAAGTTTGCAGCCGCAGTGGGTGTTATTCCGCTCACTAATCCTGTAAAAGCTCCTGTATTAGCAAATATACCACCGCCAAAAGTTCCATTATGCTCTACGTCTATACTTAAATGGCTAGCTCCTGATGTTCTAAAGTAAAAAACTCTAGTTCCACCTGATTGTTGTTCAAGAACTGAGTTATAACCATCAACGCCATAACCTGCTGGCATAGCTGGCTTAAATTGTATTTGATTTGTTGGGGTTACAATTCCACTTGTAGATGTTGTTTCTGAAGTTCCTGTAAATCCAAAAACTGAAGCACCTATTGTTCCACCTGCTGCAACAGTTGGTGTTTCTACAGTTAATTGAGAATTGGTTCCATTCAAGCCACCAACACTAAGTTTTTTGTTTATATTTACATCTCCTGAAAAAGTTGCACCACCGTCTGTTAATAAACTTATAGTTTGTGTCCAAGCACTACCATTATAATACCAATAATCTATATTATTAGAAGCATCTAATTGCCATAGATACTGTCTATCTTGAGCTGCGTTTGTTAATCTAAAAAACGGCCCATTTGCTACAGTATTTGCACCATCTTTACTTACACCAAAACTTTCATCAGTATTTACTCTTCCTGCTCCATTATAAGTAAAACCTGCGTCAGAAGTTACATTAGTTGCACTTGACCAATATGTAACTCTGTTTGCGGCTCCAGTTCCTGTAACAGTTCCTGTTGTTGGTGTTTCCCATGCAACACCTGATCCTGTTGAAGTCATTACTTGACCGTCTGAACCTTGACCTCCGTTTATTTTAAAATTACCAGCGTCTACATCTTCTTCAAAAATTGCATTTTGAGAAGAGTCTATGGTTAAAGCAAGGGTGTTACTAGATGTATTTGAAATTGTTATATTGTCACTAGTGTCAACTTGTATTCGTGCTCTTTTAACATAAGTTGATCCTTCGGTAAAATCAAGGTAAAGCTGTCCAATAGGATCTGCATTAATTCTTAAAGCTGCAAATCCACCAGTTGTACCTACGCCAACGGTAAAATATTGAGAACCATAAAATAAGTTTGAATTACTTTTTATTTCATCATCATTTTTCCACAAAGCTAATCTATTATCTGCTACAGTACCTGATCTAGTTACACCTTCGTCGGGATTAGCCGCCCAAGCTAGTTGACCACTACCATTTGTTTTTAATATATAATTAGCTGCGCCATCTGCTGTAGGAAAAGTAAATGCATCGTTAAAAGTTACTGCACCTGCGTCACTAACGCTGAATTTACCATTTATATTTGTTAATAATGCCATATTATTTATTTTCTAATTCTTTTACTCTAGCTTCTAATTCTTGTATTGCTTTAACTAATATAGGGACAAGAACAGAATATTTTACAGTTTTTGTTGTTTCATCTTGATCAGGTACTTCTTTGTCCTCCACTAATCCTGGAAAAACTTCTTCAAATTCTTGTGCTATAACACCTATTTGTTTATATGGATCAT
>Ga0206126_10006699_pt1 | contig 10118 bp, 12 predicted proteins | sample Helgoland_Spring_5_FD_148621 | JGI IMG/M metagenome (GOLD analysis project Ga0206126, IMG submission 148621) | Pelagic subsurface seawater microbial communities from Kabeltonne, Helgoland, North Sea - Helgoland_Spring_Bloom_20160412_1 | ecosystem: Environmental > Aquatic > Marine > Epipelagic ...
TCCATTAGTTCCACCCTCCTCAAAGCAGAACAAAACGTTACACTACTGCATTAAACAAGCGACAGTAACTCGAGATAGCTTTTTAAACCGAACTTTAGAAAGTGGTGCACCCGAGATGCACCCACATACTGTTTTTACATGTCCTGCTTTGTCCAGACGAAACACTAAATACCTGTAATCATTAATATATGCGTCCAGCAGTGTCTTGACCTGCCCATCCGTATCTCGCATGTTAGGGTGGATAATTGGGTGGATATATTATGCGTGCAATAAACAGATTATCTGCGGGTTTCATCAAAACGGCTCCAGTCGGGAAGCATTGTGACGGCGGCGGCTTGTGGTTTATCAAACGTAAAGATGGCGGCGCACAGTGGATGCTACGTGTGAACGTTCACGGTAGACGGCGTGAAATGGGTTTGGGTGGTTTTCCATCGCTTGGATTGGCTGATGCACGTAAGTTAAGTGAACGCTGGCGTAGTATGGCAGCAGCAGGCCGTGACCCAATCAAAGAGCGTGCTAGCGAGGAACGTGCCGCACGACGTGAGGACATAACGCTTTCAATTATAACTCTTGATGCATTTGAATCTCGTAAGGCTGAACTTAAAGGTGATGGCAAGGCAGGCAGATGGATGTCGCCGCTTACACTTCACGTCTTACCCAAACTTGGCAGGGTGCCAGTCACTGACCTCGATCAGCGCGACATTCGCGATACGCTAGCTCCCATCTGGCACACGAAAGCTAGTACAGCACAAAAAGCTATGGACAGACTCTCAATCGTTTTACGCCACGCGGCGGCACTTGGTTTGGATGTAGACTTGCAGGTAACCGACAAAGCAAAGGCGTTACTTGGTAAGACACGTCATGTACCAAAAAATATCCCTGCAATGGCTTGGGTTGATGTCCCAGAGTTTTATGCAAGCTTGGAAGAGCCAACTCTCACCCATTTAGCCTTACGACTTTTTATGCTGAACCCGGGGGTTCGCTCTAGACCTTTACGGCACTTACGCCTTGAACAAATAGAGAATGACATTTGGACCGTACCTGAAGGGGATATGAAAGGTCAGAAGGGTAAAGCTACAGCTTTCCGCGTACCGCTATGCCAAGAGGCTAAACGGATTATTGAACTTGCCCGACCACATTCACGAAATGGCTATTTATTTCCAAACACGCGTGGTGGCGTGATTAGTGATGCCACAATGTCTCGCCACATGGAGCGGCGTGGCTTGGAGGCTCGACCACATGGGTTCCGCACGTCTTTACGGACATGGCTTGCCGAAACAACTGACGCCCCACACGAAGTTGCAGAGGCTATGTTGGCCCACGCAGCAGATAGTGGTGTCGTTCGAGCTTACCGCAGGACGGATTTTCTCGAACAGCGCTTGGCTCTAACAGAACGTTGGGCTGACCATATCACCGGTGGTGCGGGGAAAGTCGTAAAGCTTGTTGGGGTAGCAAAATGAAAAACGATAAATCAGACAAGGCCGCCGCTACATCCGCTACATCCGCTACACAGGGGGAAGGTTTAACGAGTCTCTTGGGTGGCTCAATTGACCCTAACGACCCCCTTGCATTTGTTGGTCTTGGGGTCGGTGCAACGCAACGCGCGAAAGACTTGGTACTAAAAGGTTTGGAGGCCGAGCGTCAGGAGGCGCTCATGGCGTTCTTGGAAAATAAGTATACCAAGCTCGCAGCTGAGGAGGCGGCTCTAGCCGCAAAAATGGCAGATTTTGACAAATTTTATGGTTCGAGAACTGGTGGTAAAGGGCGTCCAACGAAAGGTTGGCTTACAATAGATGTAGAGCGAGCCGCAGCCGTAATTGATGCTGCCGACTTTTACTTCCAGGGAAGTGATAAGAAAATTTCATCTCAAGAGAAGGCAATCGAAATCGCGGTGCAAATTGATGCAATCCTTGTGAAAAGTGGAGACAGAGAACGGAGCCTGTTTCTCCATACTGACATCCGCGGCATTCGAAACTCCGTCTCGAAGGGTCTTAAAGAGTTTCCTGATGAAAAAGACCGCTTCATAAAAAAATAACGTGTTTTTCCAACGATTTTATCGTGAATTACAGAGGCAAACTTCCAATTTACCGATGCACCTAGTTGAATTACTTGGAGCATGGAAATGCAAACTTATCTCACCCTCATAGAGCTACGCACAAAGCTTGGCGGCCGTTCGCGTTCTGCCATTTACCTCGACCTCGCCAATGGCAGGTTGCCACAACCAATCAAACTGGGCGGTCGGCTATATTGGCCAGAGGGCGATGTGGAAGCCCACCTGCGTAACCTTCACAGTGGGGAGGTTTGATATGTCTGATGTGAAATGTAGCACCCCGCGCGGCTGGCGGGCCGCCACGGGGCAAAAATACACCAAGACGGCTTCTTCATACAGTCTTAAGGTATCAGCTGATAAGTATTATGTAAAACGATTACGACGATATTTCATCTTTGCTTCAGTGAATGATGGACCTTTTGAAATACAAATAAGTGGTCGTAATGCTGACACTTTAGAGCGTCTTATTATCGCAGACCAGCGCGGCATTGCAGCCACTGAACTTAATCCTGGGAACCGATTGGCTGCATATATCTGCGAACTCCGCAAACTAGGCCTGAACATTGATACTTGGATGGAGCCTCATGGTGGTCAATATGCTGGCAGGCATGCCCGTTACGTCCTTCAATCGATTGCGATGCGCGGAGGTGAAGTATGATTGATGCACGCGAAGTTACCACAAATCTTGGTGGAAAATGGCACCAACGATATGGCGCAGCCCCATGCCCGGTATGTCAGTCAGGTCGCGAAAAAAACCAGAACGCCCTTACAATTGCAGACGGCCGAAATGGACGTCTGGTTCTTGATTGTAAAAAATCAGCATGTACGTTTCTCGACATACTCGCGGCTGCGGGCATCACCTCTGACAGCTACAAATCGCCAGACCCAGAAACACTTGCGAAGCGTGAAGCTGAACAGCGCAAGAAAACTGAGAAAAGCGCAGCACAAGCAAGGGCAATTTGGAGCGAGGCCCTGCCCATGGAGGGAACAGTGGCTGAAACATATCTTCGCGGCAGAGGGATAACCTGCTCCCTACCCAAATCGTTACGATTTCATCCTAATTGCTGGCATGGGTCTACCGCCAAGCGTTACCCTGCTATGGTTGCAGCCGTTCAGGGTAACAGGCTGGCAGCCGTACATCGCACCTTCCTGAGGCCGGATGGTTCAGGAAAGGCTGACGTCGAGACCCCCAAGATGATGCTGGGGTCCACCGCAGGAGCCTCTGTGAGACTCACTGAGGGCCGTGAAGAGCTTGTGGTGTGTGAGGGTATAGAAACAGCCCTAGGTCTCTCTAGTGGACTCCTGAGAGTCCCTGCGGCGATTTGGGCCGCCCTCTCTACTTCAGGGATGCGCAATTTGTCTTTACCCTCTCATGCAGGTCAGCTGACCATTGCCCCAGATGGAGACAAGGCTGGGCGTGAGGCTGCGAGTGCCTTGGCTGCCCGAGCCGATGCTCTGGGATGGCGTGTAACACTTCTGCCTGCCCCGGAAGGCCTCGACTGGAACGATGTCTTGGTCATGAAAGGAGAAGCCGCATGACAGATCAATCTATGCAAGGGACGCCATATAAATCTGAAGGCCCACAGCCGCTTGTGCGTGAGATTCCAGCTGGCGAAGTATATCCTGTGGAGGCGCTTGGGCCACTGCGAGGTGCTGTTGAAGCGGTGCAGGGCATGACCCAAGCACCTATGGCTATTCCAGCTCAATCTGCATTGGCCGTGGCATCATTGGCAGTACAAGGCTTTGCTAATGTGCAGACGCTCGGTGGTGTGCGCCCTCTATCGCTTTACGCTTTGACGATAGCGCAGAGTGGGGAGCGTAAATCGGCTTGTGACGCACCGCTGATGGCAGCCCTGCGAGAGTATGAGCAAGAGAAAGCTAAAGCTCAGCAGGTTGAGACTGAGAGTTGGTATAATGCTCACGCCTTGTGGAAGGCCGAACATGGCCAGATTTTGAACGAGGTAAAAAAAGGCAAAGGTGAAAAGCGTGTCGCTGCCCAAGCTGACCTTGATGCGCTGGGCAAGGAACCTGATGCCCCACCATCTGCTGATAGAACTGTGAGTGAGCCGACGTTTGAGGGACTGACGAAGCTGCTAGCTCAAGGTCAGCCCAGCCTCGGCCTATTCTCTGACGAGGGCGGGCAGTTCCTTGGCGGTAACGCGATGAATAATGAAAACCGACAAAAGACACTCGCTGCCTTCAATGACCTATGGCAGGGCAACCCAATTAGACGCACTCGCGCTGGTGATGGCCACTCAACGCTATATGGCCGGCGTCTCGCAGTGCATCTCATGGTACAGCCAAGCGTCGCGCGTATATTTATGGCTGACCCACTGGCAGCGGACACAGGCTTTCTGCCTCGCTTTCTGATGTGTGAGCCGCAAAGCACTATTGGTTCTCGCTTACAGGCAAACACCAAGCGTGCTGACGTGGAATTGGAGGCGTTCAGTAGCCGCATGCGTCAAATTCTGGCAATCGAAATGCCAATAGATGCGCAAACCAATGCACTTGAGCCACGTGTGTTGGAGCTGTCTGCTGATGCACGTGAACTCGTGGCAGCGTTCTCTGACGCTGTTGAGCAGGCGCAAGGTGCTGGCGGGTCTTTAGCACACATCACTGGCACGGCATCAAAAGTTGCAGAGCAGGCATGTCGTATCGCGGGTGTGTTAACCCTATGGCAAGATATCAATGCAGTTGAGGTGCGAATGGCTGAAATGGAAAGTGGGGTGGCGTTGGCTAAATTCTACCTGTCTGAGGCATCGCGCCTTGCCAGCGCTGCAGTCGTTTCTGCTGAAATTGATAACGCTGAAAAGTTACGGCGGTGGTTGTTGGAGCGCTGGGCTGAGCCAGAAGTTTTGGTCCGTGATGTAGTGCAGCTAGGTCCAAACGCTTTACGTGAAACGCCGAAGGCTCGGGCAGCGCTTGGGATGCTTGTGAAGCATGGTTGGCTGGTGGCGCTGGAGGCCGGAACTGTTATAGGTGGTGCTGCCCGCAAGGAGGCGTGGCGGGTCCTCAGGTAAGGCTGAGCAATTTGGTGGCTGGCGCACATGTCCGAAAAGCGCGAGAGTGCGCCACTTCCAGACGTACAGACACGGACATCCACCTGTCGGGGTGTCCGGTTTTCCGATAGGGGAGACCTGTGGCTTCTAAAAATTTGGACGGAAGGGGAAGCGCTCATCCGAAATGTTGTTCAATTCGGGCTGAAAGCCTTTCATTAAAAGCCAAAGGCACGGTCTGCACTGTTTACACTTGAGAACCATTCATGGCTTGTAGCATTCGAAGCGGGTTGTCTCATTAAAGGTTCTGCTCGAAAGCAACCTTGGCGCATCGCTAGGGTAGTTAACTAGGGCCAATAAGCTGCATTCGAAAGTCGGGCTTAGATAAAACTTAGAATTCCAAACATGACCACCATAACTCATTTCAATCCGACTCCTTCGAACCCAGCAGGGCAATCCGGAACTTTGAGCTTAAAATAAGTGAATGATTTATTCATTCTAGCTGAAACCCCAAACAAGCTGATGCGCCCATTCGAAATTGTCCAGCTAATCGGGTCTTCGAATCCATCACGATCTCTCAGAATCGCACTGACATAGCCGGTCCGGGGATCGTATTTTTTGACCCTTGCAAATATCGGGACGTTCATAGCTCCCTTGCCTCCGTGGCAGGTAAACCGCCAGTGAGTGAGGATTTGGTTAGGTCTCGAAACGCTTGGAGTGCTAACTACAACCTTTGCTTTAGGCTTAGGACAGGTACCCTCAGCCGCAACAGAAAGTGCTGCAAGGAATTTTTCAGAGATAAGGCTTCCATTTGAAGTCGATAACCCTACTTTCGTTGCAAATTGTACAGCTGCAGCGTTAGACCGTCGCCCCCATATCCCATCAGCAGTCCCTACTGAGCATCCAATTTTGTTTAGTCTTTTTTGAATTAACAAGATTAGCTCTTTTTCAGAATATTTTGGCGTTTCGACCTCTACAGTTCTGGTTGCTTTCATTTTTTTTGTTGCGTATTCGTAAATAATTGATTGGTTTGCAGGTTCTAACGTGAAGTTTTCTGAGTTTAGTTGCTCAGTCTCTTTTGGGTCGAACCAGTACATTTCAACATCTTGAAACATACGTTCAAGGACAAAGCGTGGTGTCTCAAACTCATTCAAGAAACCAATAATTTCTGATGCCGTAAATTGTGACTGCGCTTGCGTATTTGCGGCACTAGATGTTTCTGATTTGTTAGCTGAGGAAAACTGGTGAACACCTAACTTACCTTCATTTAAGCGCTCACGGCCACCAAAAAACATGAATGAACAAGCCGACGCACAAACTCCGTCTTTCGGAACCAATACTCTGAGTTTTTTATCAAATATAATTCCAGCCATGCTCAAGCCTGCCCAAACACTTCCCCCAGGGCTGGCTAAAATAATCGTATCTATATCGTGGTTACGAAGTGCTTTTCTGAGTTCGAAGTTATCGCCACTTTTAATTTCTTCCATGAAAAAGAGAGCGTTTGGCATTTCTGAATTGTAAACAAAACTACCGTATTTCTTCTCTTCAGCTACAATCATGCTTGCAGCAGAAATTAATAAAGCTGCAAACAATACAGTTTTGACTTTGTTCATACTGCCCTCCAATTTCAGTTAATATAAGTATCTCATACAGATAACGTCAAATGTAGCAAATGTAGCGATTGTAGCAGTAGTCGGTCGCCACGTGTCATTTTTTGATTAACGCCCGCGCGCGTCGGTGTCGTCAGTGTGTGATCTGGCGTTACGTGAAATGCGAGCCATTGTGATTATCCGGCTTATTTCACTGATGAAAACAACAGCCGTGAATGTATAGGGCTATATAAATAGGTGTACCCTCCAATAATTATAATTGGTGGGTGGGTACGCTGATTACATTCGAGAAACATGAATGTGTTTACAGCACTCAAGGCGAGTTCACTCATTAGAGGTTTCGCGCGAAAGGAAACTTGGTGCGTTGAGAGTGGGTATCAGACTAAAAACTATTTTCTATAAGCACATGGATAGTCTTGATTTTTCAAGCACCAATGTGATTAGCTGTTATTCGAAAAGTCAACGAATTGTGTAGCTGCAGGTGTTATGAAAATTCATACGACTTGAGGTTAAGCATTCATTATGGCCATTTGAGCAACGATTTAGACAATGAGGCTGAAAATGAAATTTGCTACATTACGCGTCATTTGTTTTATTATGGCAACCCTTTTGCCGAGTATCTTGCATGCTGAGGTGTCACGTTTCGGTAGCATATACTATTTTGATGAGCTTCCAAAGACTGCGTTTTTATTAGGGCCTATAGAGCAAAATGACTCGTTTGAGTTAAGGCGTCTCATTCGAAATAATGAAGTTGATTTTATTGTTACGGCCAGTCCAGGAGGGAACCTATTTGAAGGTCTCCAGATGGCGTCTATTATCCATGATAATGGTTTAGAAACATATTTGCCTTCCGATTGGTCTTGCGAGTCGTCATGTGTAAATATTTTTTTAGGTGGGAAAAGTCGGCTCGTTTCTGGGCAGCTAGGCGTTCATCAATTTTATTCTCCAGACGGTGACACACAACGAACGACGCAAAGCTCAGCAACAAAAACTGCTCTTTACACCACATCGGATATAATTGGCATTTTAAACCAGTTTGAGACACCACCGTTTGTATATGAGCGAATGTTTTCAACAACCGATATCTATTATTTTTCTGATTCTGAGAAGCGCCGCCTGAATGTCGCATCAAATAAATACAAATATTTTGATCGAATCGATAAAATTGATTACTTTATGCAAAGAAACGGTAACGTGATGCGAAAAATTCACCGTTATGAAATGCAAGAAACCGAGACAACGGCAGTGCGTGAAGCAGAACCTGCGCCAAGGACCAAAACGTCTTCTACTGACGACAGTATAATAGAAAACGTTGATTTTTTTGGAAATGACTTATCACAAACTGGATATCGAAATGTAAGCATTGGAGAATGTGACAAGATTTGTAGAAATAATCCGAACTGTGCTGCTTGGAGCTATGTAAACCCTTCGAGATGGTGCTGGCCTAAATCGCGGGTTACGAATATCTCAGTGTCTAACGATATCACGAGTTCTGTTATCGATTCATCTCGTGTTGATCAAACTATCTTTGAACGACCGTTCTTAGAGGTAAGCGGACAAGATATTGTTGGCTTTGATCTTTTTTCAAAGGGTATACGCAATACAAGCTTGAGCCAATGTCGAGCTACTTGTGAAGCTGAGCAGGCATGCGAAGGCTTCTCTTGGCTTTCAAAGCAAAATTGGTGTTGGCCTAAATATAGCGTAGGTAAGTTAGTTAAACGCAATGGAATAATTTCTGGGGTACCCTTGCCTGATTAATCTTACATTAAATCTTCCAAAAAGTCTTTGCCGCGAATGAATAGTGAATTTAGATTTGTGAGGTCTAAATTTCCAAGCATTGCTTCAATTTCCACTGCTTCTTTTACATCTCTAATTGTGTTGATGGTGTGCTTTTTGTGATAATTAGAATAAATTAGAAATGAATTACCGGCATTGAGAGCCAGGCGTGCGGCTTCGCCAAGGCCGAAATGTTGAGTAATTGCTCCCATCTGCATATCATCACTGAATATTGGACCTTTGAATTTCAGTTGATCGAATAAGATTGAACTGAGATATGGTGAAAGCGAAAACGGAATATTTAAGCCGCCAGAAAGCTTATTGTTTACCAAGTGACCGCTCATAACTGCGTCGGCTATCGAGCTATTTATCATTTCTATGTAAGGGTCTAGTTCCTGTTTGGTCCACGTATTTGTCACATCGGTAATGCCCAAGTGTGAGTCTGTCAGAGAGCTGCCATGCCCTGGAAAATGCTTTAGGCACGTTTTAACATTTGCAGAACGGTGGGCTTCTACAAGCAAAGAAGCATGGCGTACAACTTCTAAAGGTTCAGTGCTAAACGCTCTCCCTAATTTTCCAATTATTGGATTATTGGGAGAAATGTTGAGGTCTACGACAGGACTGAAATTCACATTAATTCCTACTGATGCAAGTTCAGCAGCACGTAGTGAGTAGTAATCCAGGATTTGGTCATCCTGCATGTTCAAGGAGGCCATTTCCTTTGCTGACATCCAGTTCAAAAAGCCATTACTTGAATTCAGTCGAGCAACTTTTCCACCTTCTTGATCGATTGCGATAATCGGAACAGATTCATGTGTAGCCTCACGAAATCGTAAAATTAGTTCTGAAAGTTGTTCAGGGGATGTAATGTTGCGCTGCAAAAGCAGCACCCCCGCGATATCACCCCTGCTGAGGTACTCACATATTTGCTCGACCTCTGGGTCACCGGATTTGGTTCCTACAAAACCTGAAATAAGAGTTTTGCCAATGTCGCCTGCTATAAAATCGGTTTCAGATTGTGCAAACGATGGCGAAGATGTGAATGCCGCGGAAGTCACCAAAAAATTACGTCTCGATTGCATCGATTTTCCAGTCTGAATTGATTTCATAACGTGATATCAGCCACAACGTTTAATTTATCTGATTGGTGTGTCAACGGATCCGCCATCAAAATACATATTAGTTTCAATTGGGATTATTTATTAACACTAGGCTCTTTTGGTTGGGCTGAAGGGTAGTGTGTGTATCGTAAGAAGCCGCAAACTTGAACGTAAATGACGTTATGCAACGTAATTTCCACTAGTGGATAATAATCGGTTCCCGCGCATAGGTGTGTTTAGTGTGTGGTTTGGTGTTACGTGGAATGAAAGCTATCGTGAAAATTTCACTGATATTGCTGTTGAAAATCAAGGTCGCGAATGTGCAGGGCTATATATATGCTTACCCCACAATAATCGGGAATGGTGGGGGGGTACGAACAACAGAGGGTGTATATTTAGGTGGATATTAATTACAATATTTAAAAATAATTTAATGAAAACAAGTACTTGTATGATTTTAGTGGTGCACCCGAGAGGATTCGAACCTCTGACCCCCTGATTCGTAGTCAGGTACTCTATCCAGCTGAGCTACGGGTGCGCTCGGTGGCGGTTTAGTCTTGCCTGCGAAAGTATGCAAGCCCTCGTT
>Ga0206126_10006704_pt1 | contig 10113 bp, 9 predicted proteins | sample Helgoland_Spring_5_FD_148621 | JGI IMG/M metagenome (GOLD analysis project Ga0206126, IMG submission 148621) | Pelagic subsurface seawater microbial communities from Kabeltonne, Helgoland, North Sea - Helgoland_Spring_Bloom_20160412_1 | ecosystem: Environmental > Aquatic > Marine > Epipelagic ...
ACCACAGATTGCTACACCATCTTTACCAGCTGCCGCCCTCGCTATCCTAACCGCTATTGCGTTTGCTTCTCCGCCACTTCTGGCAAACTTGACCATATCTGACCAAGGGTGCATTGAAACAAGTTTTTCTGCCAAATAAACTTCTTCAGGGCAGTTAAAGGAACTCACGTTTCCATGGGCGACTGTCTGTGCTACGACCTTATCGACGTCGGGATTCCCATAACCAAGAATATTCGTACCTATTCCCATAATGCTGACATCGGTATATCGATTGCCATCTAAGTCCCAAACATGACAACCTGAGGCCTTCTTAAAGTAAGACGGCCACTTTCCCGGTAAAAACTGCTCTGATCTTTTGGACAAAAGCATATTCCCGCCAGGAATGACTTTTTTAGCTCTATCCCATAAATCTATGCCGCTATTTTTTTTCATCTTCGCTCCAAATATACATAGATTCGTAGCCTGACTCAGTAAATGGTTGGGTGAGGGCGATTAGATTAGGATTCATATCCAAAAATTCAATAATCTTCTCTAATGGTATCCTAGGGGCAAGCTGCACAAAATTTTTATAGACCGCCTTACACACTATAAGATCCTCTGGATTATCAACCGTGAGCCTTAGATCCTCTCTAACAAAACGATCAGGAGCATTAATTTTCATCAACTTGAATTTATTACTATTTTCTCTCAAATATAAAGTGCACAACTCCGACCTATGACGATCTTCTCCGTTTTTGTGAGCGTCTTTCAATGCATCTAGTTTAATAATTTCAAATCCACATCCATCTACAACATCATCATAAAATGTAGCGTCTGCCCCAGTGAGAAGATGTTGCTCCCAAGCCTGTTGAACAAAATCAAATGAAGGAAAAGGCGATTCGCTTGTTACCCTAAATATATCCGTCCCATTGACCACCTCACCGCATGCAATCAATCTGGCAAGCACATCAATCTCACTTCCTAAAATAAACTGTAAATCTCTATTGCTGGCATAGACAGTAAAAACCTCGTTTTCAACGCCCTTTGCCACACCCAGAACTGTTTCATCAATGCAGTCAATACTCTCTAGGCAATCCACAATGTTAGTCAAAATAGTAGTGCTTGATTCGATATGAAGATTTTGTAGCGGTTTTCCATAAAGCCTAGAGCCCTGATTTCGTAGAGCAAGTGCTGCAATTAATTTTCTATTTTTAGAAGAACTACTCAATTGATATCACCTTCAATAATTGGGGTATTTTTCGCAATACTGCGGCTTACTTTTTTACCGTAGACCGATTTAATTTCAGTAAGTGGTTGTTTGGCAGAAGTCCTCTTCAAGACCACATCAGACGAATTAACGATTTCTCCACTCATAACATCATGGGACACTACGACATGTCTTCGAATATTTTTTCTATACTGACTCTCAGCCCCAGACATTCCAAAGTTGTTAACTGATAGGCTTGTTCCAAAGGCCGTGGATACATCTTTAATACTTTCTACAAATATTTTAAATTGGTCAGGGTTCATTGCTGATTCATGATCCTCAAGCTCCATACAAGCACCCAATGTGAGGTGCTTTTCTAATACTAATGCTCCCTGCCCGATAGCTAGCACAGGCAACGTAACGCTGGAAAGATTGGTAGGATCAGCATGATCACTAAAGCCGAAACTAACGTTAGAAAAGTGCCCAAATTTTGACTTCCAAAAGTCAATCCTTGATACCTGATTTTCGTTTAAAGAAGTAGGGTAACCTTGGAATCCATGGAACAGAATTATTTTTTTATTATCCAAAATCTTAATTGCATTTTCGATTTCATCAGCAAAAGCACCACCTGCACCCAACATAATTCTATCAACAGTGCTACCGGCCAGATTTTCCAGAAAACCTATGTTATTAATATCGGTAGCATGAAGCTTAACAGTTTTAATAAGTAATTTTTCTGCTAGAGCAACCCCAATTTCGCCGAAGACATCCAAAATAAGCTCAATCCCTAACTCATCACAATATTTCTTTATGTCGAGCCAATCTGCATCGCTCATCTCAAGACTAGAAAATAATTCGTAGTATTCATAATCCGGAGTGGCTAACTCGTCTGCATAAACTAATTGAAACTTAGCGGCATCGGCACCAGCTTTCGCAGCCGCTTTAACCAATAACTTACTTTGCGTAAGATTCCCTTCAAAGCCCTGCGCAAGCTCAGCAATTATTTCCACTTTCATGTTACCACTCCAATAATTATAGTTTCCAATCAATAGGGTTGATTAGCCCTAGATCATTGCTCTCTAAATAATTTGACTCCAACTTGCGTGGGGCACTTAAAGCCGAGATAATTTCTGAGAATTGCTTTTCATTTTCAACTCCAACTATAACTTTATCTACCTCAGGAATTTGAGTAACAAATTGCAAACAAGCCTCAAGATTAGAAAGAGAATTTACTTGACAGAAATGACTCATTTTTTTGAAATCAGAGGACCACTTTTGGAAATAAGCTGGTAGGTAATTTAGATTCGATAGCAAGACTCCCTGCAGAAAAATAGATCTTGCGGTGACCGTAACATTCATGTCTTTAAACCTATTTAACCAGCCTGAACTTATTATTCGTCTATCGAAGATGTTTAAAGGAACTTGAATTGCATCGATAACGTATTTTGAAGTGATCTCAGTCAAGATATGCGGTGAATATATTGAAATACCTATATTCTTAACTAAACCCTTATCTTTAACATCAAGCAGTGCTCTATAGATCGATTTACCATTTGAACCTAACAATTCTTCAGGCCTGTGAAGTAAAACTGTATCGATCGATGAAACCCTCAAGTTTTTTAGAGAAAGCTGCAAGGACTCATTACATAACTTACTGAAGCTTGAAGTCATAGATTCGAAGGAAGCTAATTTAGTCACAACATGAAAATCATCAATCCCTATATTTCCGAGAACATTTTCACTGTTTCCATAGGATATCGCGGTGTCCAAATTTTTAATGCCCAAAGTTCGAGCCGTTTCAAGTATAGATTCAACTTCCTTTTCTGAAACTTTCCCATGAGTATTCGTGACACCATAATCTTGTCCAAACTGAGCTGTTCCAATCACTAATTTTTCGAGTCCAAAACCCATTTTTAGAAGAGATCCTGGTAGCCTTTAGGAGCTTTAAATTTCATTACATTTTCAGAGTGCAAAACCTCAATGACAAAATTCTGCTCAACCTCATTCATCGAGGGGAAGATTGGGATGCTGATTGCCTGCCGATAATATTCTTCAGAGTTTGGGAAGTCCTCAAAAACATATCCTAAGCTTTTATAATAGGGGTGACGATATATCGGAATATAATGAAGATTCACATTTATACCCGACTCCCTCAGTCTGTTAAAAACAACATCCCTCGACCGAGGCCCTTCAGGCTCCGGCAGCCGAATAACATAAAGATGATAAGATGAGTAACTTCTCTTATCCTGTTTTGGTAGGTTGATGTAATCACAGTCTAGCGAGTCATTATAGATCTTGGCTATTTCTTGACGTTGGCGCACGAATTCCTCTAGCCTCTTAAGCTGGCTATATCCTAACGCTGCATGAATATCTGTCATTCGATAATTAAAACCTAGGTCAAGTTGCTGGTAGAACCATGGTCCATCGGGTTCAATAGTCATCAAATGGGGATCTCGCGTTATGCCATGACTTCGCAAGCTTCCCATTTTTAATCCATATTCATCGCTATTAGTTACCGCCATACCTCCTTCACCCGCAGTAATTATTTTTACAGGATGAAAACTGAACACTGCAATATCGCTAAATTTACAACATCCAACTGGGTCATTCCTATACTTTGCTCCAGTAGCATGAGACGCATCCTCTAAAATCTTAAATCCATACTTCAGTGATAATGCATAAATTGACTTCATGTCACACGACTGACCAGTTAGGTGGACAGGTATAATAACTTTAGGCAGTTCACCTAAAGCTTCTGCTCTGACTAGCTTAGTTTTTAAGGCTTCTACCGACATGTTGTAAGTCATAGGATCAATATCAACGAAATCAACCCGAGCCCCACAATATAGCGCACAATTAGAACTGGCCACGAAAGATATAGGGGAAGTCCATACAATGTCCCCAGGCCCAATCCCTAGCGACAAACAAGCTATATGAAGCGCACTTGTCGCACTATTTGTGGCCACAGAGTGCTTTGCAGAAACCTGCTTACAGAACGCCTGCTCAAAGAGTGGGCCTTGAGGACCCTGAGTTAAGTAGTCTGACCTAAGAGTGGAAACTACCGCTTCAATGTCCTCTGATGAAATACTTTGTCTTCCATACGGAATCATGTCTTACCAATCCTTTCAAATAATGATGTGCCTATTTGAGTCTTTAAGTGAATTATATTCTGCCTGACTGTCCCCAGATCTTGTCCGATAAAGTCCCGGATCTTACGATCACTCAAACTCATATCCATTGGTCTTTTAGCTTTTGCATCTAAAGATTCCCACTGCACTCTTTCGATAAGTTCTGCGGGTAAGGAAAAAATATTAGCCATTTCCAATCCGAATTCGTATTTAGATATACGCTGAGAACCAATAGTATTAAAAATTCCTCCGGCATCCATATCAATTAATTTGTGAATGCTATTTATCAAACTCATAGTAGATGCAGGAGTATAATAAATATCATCAGCGAGCTTAATACACTTGTTTTTGGAAAGATTGTGGACAATAAAGTCGCTAAAAGAAGACTTATAGGAAGGACCCCAGCCAAAAAAATTGCATCTTACTATAAGCGAATTTGGATTATTTTTTTCAACCATCTCCTCACCCAGAGCCTTAGAAAAACCGTACGCATTCACCGGATCTGGAGCCGCATTCTCACAAATAAAACTTTTAGTACCATCAAAAAGATGATCTGTTGATATATGAACAAATTTGATTCCCAACTCATGTGAAACCTTCGCCAAGTTACCTGCCAGGACTCCATTAATGAAATTTGCTTCCGATGGATTTTCATCACAGTTATCAACATTAGTCATCCCAGCTGCATTTATAACAATGTCGGGCATAAATGATTTGAGACCCGCTTCAATATCAGTGCAACTGCTCAGATCCATCCGAATGATATCTATCGAGGGTAGGTTAATTTTCCTTGTATTTTCTAATAGAAAGAATTTGTAATCCTGCATTTTTTGGAGGACAAAATTTAAACCAAGCAGGCCTGATGCACCTGTAATAAAAACTCTCTTTGGCATGGAATCAGATAAACCCAATCTTATTAGAATTTTCTTTTATCCAAATTTCCAAATGCTCTTTTTTTAACCACTCCTCATTATTATCTGATGAATAAACAAAATCCGAATCAACCGGTTCGCCGTCTTTTATTCGCTCAGGATCACGACTCCACCCATTAATTTGGGGAAGAATCTTGAAGTATCCAGGATATGCAAAAGTATGCGGGGCATCCTCTAGTCCAATCATCTGTTCATGAAGTTTTTCTCCTGGCCTAATTCCGATAACCTCCTGGTCAACACCTGGCGCCACAGCCTCTGCGATATCAGGTAACGTCATAGATGGAATCTTTTTTACGTAAATTTCACCACCCAGCATGTCATCGAAGGCCTTCCAAACAAGTTTTACGCCATCTTCAAGAGTAATCATAAACCGTGTCATTCGTTCGTCAGTGATGGGAATTGAGCCCGAGACCATCTTCTTTAAGAAAAATGGAATAACAGAGCCTCTCGAACCCATCACATTTCCATAACGAACCACTGAGAAAGATGTGTTAGATTTATTATTTGTTGAGTTAGCTGAAATAAATAACTTATCAGACGCGAGTTTTGTTGCGCCGTACAAATTAATAGGGTTGCTAGCCTTGTCCGTTGAAAGTGCAACTACTTTTTTAACGTTTTGATCTATGCAAGCATCAATTAGGTTCATAGCACCCATTACATTTGTTTTTACGCATTCAAATGGATTGTATTCCGCCGTTGGGACAATTTTTGTCGCAGCGGCGTGCACCACATAATCAATACCATCTAGCGCTCTGTGCAATGCCGACCGATCTCTAACGTCTCCGATTACAAACTCAATTTCGCCAACGTCCTGGTAACTCTCAGCTAAATCCCATTGCTTCATTTCATCTCTAGAAAATATAACTAAACGTTTTGGTTTGTACTTAGCTATTGTCATCGGAATAAACGTTTTCGCAAAAGATCCCGTTCCTCCAGTAATTAGTATTTCAGAATTCGTTAACATATTTTCGATGCTCTCCTTAATTAATATTTTTTAACCGCTGTCAATGCAAAAAAGCTGCCTTTCATTATTTTCTTTTAAGAGTGAAAGTTGACTAATCCACCAGGATATCGGTGATATTCGATTCACAGTTCACTATATTTACTCCGCTTAATTCCGTTTAAGTAAGCCTTGATCAACGTCACATTGCCACTCCGGATAGACTTGTATAAAACATCTAAAAAAAGTCCAATTAACAACCAGACCAATTGCATGAGCGAGAAGTGACCATGCTTTGACTTTTTGTAGTACGACATATACTCAAAAATTTTTCTCTCTTCTTGATCGGCTTCCGACGGTCTATTCACCAAGGAGTGATTATGAATAGCACGAGCATTTGGGTTTATAAACATCCCATCTTCAATAGTCTCTCTTACTTTTCTAGAGTAGTCAAAATCCTCCATCATGAACAAACTATTATGAGTATCAAAAGGCACTTCCTTTAGAATTCTTCGCCTCCAAGCCGTAATGCCGCCCCATAAAACAGAAGTTTTTACTAATTCATTTGAATATCCTAAGTAAGTTCTGAAAACTGCTGGTCGGGGATCTTTAAAAATCCCTCTATGGAATAATGAAAAAATAATTTTATAAAACTTACTCATCTTTGGGAAATTGATAAAAATACCAGACGACCCAAAAATACTCGAATCATGCTCAAATGGTTTAACCATTTCTCTGATAAAATGTTTATCTAAAATTAAGTCATCATCCAAAAAACATACCAGTTCATTTTTGGCCCTATCACTACCAACCCTTTTAGCATCAACAAGGCCTTTAATGCTCGGGTCAAGTATGTATACTAATTCTGAACTCAATGCCTTTGTCCATCTCCCAGTAATATTATTTTTGGAATCGGGAGTATCACTCTGATCAACAATAATTAGCTCATCAGGCAGTCTTGATTGAAGCATCAGAGACTCGACGAGGGCAACGAGATCATTTTCTCTGTTCTTTGTAGGTATAACGACCGTTAACTTGATGGTCATAGAAATTCCAAATTATATGTGAATATTAAATTAACCCTAGTTTCTGTAAAAACTATTCGATAATTTTTTTGATGCACCACGGTTTAAAAAATTCTCATGCCAAGATTGGAACATTAATACGTTCCAGAGTTCATGCTGATAGTTACCCTTGCCAGTAAGATGGTCCAACCACTTCTTCCTCACCATACCAACATTAAATACCCCTTCATCACGCAGCCGAGTCTCATTCAGCAACGATTCACCCCAATCTCGCAACGGACCTCTGAGCCATTCATGTAGTGGCACGCCGAAACCCATTTTAGGACTATCAAAAATCTCTTTAGGTAAATAATCCTCTAGAATTCTCCTCAACGGCCACTTGCCTTTAGAGTCACGAATTTTCATGTCTAAAGGAAGTCTGCACGCATATTCAATTACTCTAAAATCCAGAAACGGAACTCTGCTTTCTAATGAAACACCCATAGAGGCTCTGTCTAATTTAACTAATATGTCTCCAAGTAAATAATTCGTCATATCCTGATACATCATTTTATCTTCCGGTTCAAAGGCCGATCCTTCGCCCATCCAGTCATTGTTTAAAGAATAATCTGAGTTAACATTAAGGACTAATTCGTTCTCCTCAAACCAATGCGAGGTTAATCTCGCATAAACAACATCCAGATCTTTACTCTGAAGAATGCTGAGAACCTTTTTCACCTTATCCGGTGCCTGATTAACTCTGAAGATTCTGCCAATAACTTGCCAAATATGAATTGGAAGTGAATCAAAAGATTTTGCCACGCTCGATCTAATTACATGAGGAATAAAATCAAAGGCCCTATGGATTCGCGGGGCACTAATGTAGCGGTTATATCCTCCAAAAAGCTCATCTCCACCATCACCAGATAAAGCCACATTAACTTCTGTAGCGGCTAACTTTGATACGATGTATGTTGGAATTTGGGACGAGTCCGCAAATGGCTCATCATATAAAGTTGCTAACTTAGGAATAACATCTAGTGCCTCAGATACCGTGACATAATGCTCGGTATGATCAGTTCCTAAAATTTTAGCTATCCTTGAAGCAGTGCCTGCTTCATCATATTCTTGATTCTCAAACCCAATAGTATAGGTATTTATTGGTTTTGAGCTGTGTTCTTGCAAAAGGGAAACCACCAAGGAGGAATCAATTCCGCCTGACAAGAAGGCCCCCAATGGTACATCTGATCTCGACTGAATTCGTATAGCCTCTTGTAATTTATTTTTTAATCCCGCTACCGCTTCTTTAGGATCCAAAATGAGATCATTTTTACCATCTAAAAAAGCATCTTTCAGACTCCAGTAAGCGCTTGCTTCTGGCAACTCCCTGCATTTTAATGTCACTGGTATTTTTATAATCGATGATGGAGGAACTTTGTGTATACCCTCAAATATCGAGTAGGGATCTGGCACATAGCTGTATCGCATAAATAAAGCTACACTTCTTTTATCCAATTTATTCTCAAAACATGGATGTGCGGCCAATGCTTTTAGCTCTGAACCAAACATAAACACATTGTTTTGCCATCCATAATAAAGCGGTTTTTCTCCTATTCTGTCCCGAATCAAATATAAAGCTTGCTCTTGCTGATCCCAAAGAGCTAACGCAAACATCCCTACGAACCGAGTGACTGAGTCTTTAACACCCCACATCTCAAATGCTTCAAGTAGCGTTTCCGTATCTGATGTACTTTTCCAATCTATATTCTTACTACTCTCAATTTCTTTTCTAATTTCAATATGGTTATAAACCTCACCATTAAATACTATCCTGAATCTTCCAGATGAAGATAGCATAGGCTGCTGCCCTGCCCTTGAGACATCTATTATGGATAACCGTCGATGAGCCAAGCCAATTCCATAATGTTCATCAAACCAACAACCTGAATCATCAGGTCCTCTGTGCCAAAGAGTTTCATTCATGTTTCTTAGGTCGCTTGCATGAGAAAATCTTGATCCTAGAGTTTGGCCTAAAAAAAATCCAGTTATGCCACACATATACTATTTAATCCTCGCGCGTGCCGACAGCACACCAGAATGGCTCATTATCATTAAAAACAATATCTTTCAGTCCTGCATTATTCATCATCTTTTCGATTTCTAACCTGCTGTATCTCTTTTCTGTTTTGGTTCCAAAACGGTCAAGCGCATCAGTCCTCATCGTGTAAAAACTCTTATCTTCATAAATTGACAGCGGTACTTGGTCTGTTGAAAAACCTATTGACGTCATAACCCTACAAAGCAACGAAATCGGCAAATAGATTGTTACAGCCAAAATCTGAGAAATAAAATAACGAATCCCTTAATCACATCTTCATCAATTTTCTTCAATCTTCTTACTCCTTAAAAGAAAAAACTAAAGTTGCATAAATTATTTTCTTGTCTGACGACATAAAAGTACTCTAGGCAATAGATCACTCGCTATACATGGAGCTTATTTAAAGTATTAAATAGAACTCAAATGCCTAACATACCAAGGCATCGCTTTTTTAATACCTGCGCCGATACGCCACTCGGGTTCAAAATCCATAAGACTTCTAGCCTTAGTAATATCTGCCTGCGAATGCCGCACATCACCAGCCCTAAAGTCACGGTAGATTGGAGGATTAGGGCTATTAACCCCATTCTCAATCAGCGCGTTTTGAATCATACTAAATAATTCATTTAGCGTGGTACGATCGCCAACTGCACAATTGTATACTTGATTTTTCGCACTGGTACTCGCCGTAGCAGCAAGTAAATTAGCCTGAACCGCGTTTTCGATAAAACAAAAATCACGACTAGTGCTTCCATCCCCATTTACGTGCACATCGTCTCCTTGAATGATTGACGAAGTCCATTTTGGGATTACAGCAGCGTAGGC
>Ga0206126_10006707_pt1 | contig 10111 bp, 10 predicted proteins | sample Helgoland_Spring_5_FD_148621 | JGI IMG/M metagenome (GOLD analysis project Ga0206126, IMG submission 148621) | Pelagic subsurface seawater microbial communities from Kabeltonne, Helgoland, North Sea - Helgoland_Spring_Bloom_20160412_1 | ecosystem: Environmental > Aquatic > Marine > Epipelagic ...
GTGTTTTTATTTATATGTTGCTGCAAAACGCTCTAACAATGCGTTAGATTCAGTTTCCATTTCTGAAAATGCTTTTTCAACTGAAGATTTTCCTGAGAAAATATCATCATATTTTTTATACATAACTTCGCGAATTTGTACGTAGTATCCAAGGCGGTAGCCTTTTGTCCATTCTCCACCTGGTTGACTTAATTGAAGAATACCAATTTCCGCATCAGGTGACTCGTCGTAATAACCTTCAGCTTTTGCCATATCGTAAGCTGCTGTTGTTATTGGTACGTATCCAGTTTCTTTGTGCCAGAAAACTTGATTTTCATTGTTGGTCATATAAGCAAAAAAGTCTGCAACACCTTTATATTCAGCATCTGATTTACCACTCATTGCAAATAAAGCAGCTCCACCGATGAATGTACTTTTTGGTTCATCAATAATGCTTTTCCAGTATGGTAAGAAAGTAGTGCCAAATTCAAAATCTGTGGATTTTTTCAGTCCACCAAATGAACCAGATGAACCCATCCACATTGCTACTTTTTTCTGAACAAATGCATCCTGATTATCGCCCCATGCTCTTCCAAAGAAGCCATAATGACCAGCATCTAGCCATTCTTTCATTTTACCCCAATGCATTTTCATGTGATCATTGTTATATAAAATCTTAACATCAGTTGAGTCATATCCGTTATTACCAGTAGACAACTGAATGTTATGTCGGCTGTGGAAATTTTCAGATAAGATCCATGGGCTGTGACTTTGTGCCAGTGCCGTATAACCTGCTGCTTTTAATTTAGGTGCCATAGCTTCAAATTCTTCCCAAGTAGCAGGTGGGTTAGCTATCCCAGCTGCTGCAAAAGCATCTTTGTTATAATACAACAGAGGTGTTGATGAGTTGAATGGCATGCCAATCATTTTTCCAGCAGAATCTGCGTAAAAACCACGAACACCTTCAATATAATCATTGCTATCAAAACCTTTACCATGCTCTTTCATTAGATCTGCAACTGGAATTGCAGCTCCGGGAGCATTGATTATTGTTGCAGCGCCAGCGTCAAAGATTTGTAATACATGTGGTTGTTGTTTTGCTCGGAATGCCGCAATTCCAGCAGTCATTGTGTCTTCATAACCACCTTTATATGTTGGAATAATCTCGTATTCACTTTGGCTAGCATTGTAGTTTTTGGCTATCGTATTCACTTTGGCTAGCATTGTAGTTTTTGGCTATTTCATCAACTACTTCTCCAAGTCGACCACCCATGGCGTGCCACCATTGTAGCTCAGTTTTAGCTGATGCTGGAATTGCTAGAGCAGCAATACCGGCAGCTAAAATGGTTTTCATAATTATTTTTTTCATTATAGTTCCTCTCCGTTAAAATATTTCAAGCAAACAGAACATCTGTTTGTAAATAAAATATTATTTCGTTACTGCTCAGGTTTTTTGCGATTTAAGAATTTATTTATAAAAACATAAAAGCAGCATTATTAAAAATAAAAGAAAACACGATGCGAGATATAATTCAAGTGTATTTTTTGACAAAATTCATAACATTTAGTTATAATGATAAAATTAACTTATGTATGTTATTTATTGAGTGTAATGACTAATAATTTAGCAATTAATAGAGAGTGGGGATTTTATGAGTGTGAAGTTACGTCAACTTGAAGCATTCTATGCTGTGGGGCAACTTGGCAGTATGACGCTTGCGGCTAAAAAATTGAATATATCACAACCTGCTGTGAGCCGTCTTTTAGCAAGTTATTCTGAAAGCATAGAGTTTAAATTATTCAATCGGCAAAATGGCAAACTAGTCCCCACTCAAGATGCAAGATTTTTATTACGTGAAGTTGGCCGGCTGCTTGATAGTTTAGAGCATATTGATGAAATTACGCACAGCTTAACTTCAGGAAATGCAGGGCATCTTAAAATTGCGTGTTTGCCAGGTTTTTCTACTAGCCATATGCCGCGGGTGTTGTCTGAATTTTTAATAAATAGACCTAATGTAACAGTTAACCTTGAGCCGGACGGTGCTAACCGAATATTTGAATGGATCATTAGTGAACAATATGACTGTGGCATAACGGACGTTTTTTCTGATCACCCTGCAGTTAAATGCCAACGTATTCCTATGAAAACGGTTTGTATAATGTCTGAAGGAAATACACTTGGGAAAAAGAAGTTCATAACTCCTGAAGATTTAATTAACGAGCCAATGATACATTCACGTCGTGATAGTGCATTTTATAGAAAATTAGAGGAAGTATTTACACTGCACAACGTGAAAATAAATAGTTGGATTGAAACAAGACAATTCAATTCTGCATGTATGTTAGTTGCAGAAGGACGTGGAGTATCAATTGTGAGTGAAATGGATGCCAGGGAGTATGAAAGCCGAGGTCTGATAATTAAGCCATTTAGACCTGTAATACCACACACACTCATGCTTGTAAGGCCAAAGCATACGGCATTATCTACTATTGCTTTAGAATTTCTTGATTTTTTTGAAAGTAGTCTTGAGCCATTTCGTTTGAAATCATAATGTTTAATGCTATTTATAAGCTATAAATTTTTAAAATATATCGTTGTAAAGTACATATGAAATCTCAAATAATTATAGAAGTTAATGATAAAATGCAGAAGGGATATAGTTATCCATTGTCTGCAGAAATTGGAGAGTCATTTTCAGATGATTTTAAGCCATTTTATACTCCTGCAAAGATGCTTGAGATGGGGGTGTTTGAAGGTAAGTACTGTAATGATTGCCAAAATGAATTTCCGCCAAGTTGGTTTGAAAAGGCAAAAATTAGTGATATTCCACGGATAAGTATAAACTATTTTAATATCAAAAGTAGGCAACCACTTAGTGTTTGGAAAGAAAAAGACTGGATCTATGGTCCAGATCCAAGAGGGTGGTTTCAATGGTATTGTAGATATTATTTAGGCCGAAGGTTGCTAGAGATCGACGCCAAACAAATTAATAGATATTATCTAGGCCGAAGGTTGCTAGAGATCGACGCTAAACAAATTAAAAGATGGCGCGCGTTTACTCGGCATGCAGGGCAAATCAAAGCTAATTGTGAACCAGGAGATATCTTTTGTCGGCCACGTCAAAGACAAGCACTACTACAGTGGTCACACGACCCATTGATATAGAAAGATATAATTTACTAAAAGAACTTATAAATCATTAGATTTTGATAAAATTGAAAATCCTACAATGGAAAATGAAGTATTTATTTGTTTTAGCGCTCTCAGTGTTTCCTGGTGAATATTACTTGTCTCAATGCTCTCGGCAAGTCCTTCTCGAAGTCTAGCTATATGTTGGCGTTGAAGCTTTTGTTCTAAACTGCGTACTTCATCTTTGGCATTAACTAATTCTTCAGCTTCTCCAGGATTTTGGTTCATCATAACGTTTAATGCTAATTGTACATTGCTAAGAATTCTGTCAGAAAAATCATTAATTTCACGACTTCCTTTCTTTGAAAATTTCAGGCCCTTATTTTCTAGGCGCCTTGCCAAGCTAAGCATATTGCTTCCTATAGCAGAAGATGCAGCGTCAAAATTTGAAGATATAGCTGCCAGTTCCATTGAACGGCTACTCTGTTCTTCGTCTAAACCACTTTTACCTAAGCGTGCTAAATAAAGTTTAACATCTAAATGCATAAGTTTAATGGCTTTTTCTTGAGCTTTTATTGTTTTGGCAATTTCTGTGTCCCAGTTATCGTATAATGGCTTTACGTTTGTGAGCATTTGTTCAATTTTTTGACCAATACCTAATAATTCACGTGATGCACAATCCAGGCCTCTTTGTGGTCGTTCAAGTGCGGATGGATCTAGTGTGGTAATATTATTCAAATTATCAGCTGGGTTTATTTTTTGAAGCATAAATTTGGACAATACTTTATCTGCCAGGCCAGCAAGAGGTAATGTCAAAATAAGAAGCAATAAGTTAAATATTAAATGAATATTTAAAGTTTGTTGGGCAGGGTTTGCTCCAAGATTCCCGATTAAGAAAGAAGCATTTATAAGTATAATTGATGCAATCATTGCACCACCACCTCTAAGAATGAGGTTTGCAAAAATAATTCTACGAGAATTTATAGGTGCCTCTAGTGTAAGCACGTAAGCAATTAAAGCCCCTCCAAAGTTTGCTCCCAAAATCATGATTGATGCTGCAAGAACGGGAAGTATTGATTGTGCGGTTAAGGTAACAAATAATAATACAGCAGCAACGCTTGAATGAATGATCCAAGCAAAGCCAGCGCCTATAATGAACGCTACAAGTAAATCCCGACTTAAGTACTCTATTACTAATTGTGTGCCTGGATTTGCCACCACTGGTCCAGTCGCCATTCTTAACATATCTAAAGAGACAAAAATTAATGATATACCAATTATTATTCTACCAATTTGTTTATAGGTAGTTTGTTTTGATCTCAAAAACATTGATACGCCTACAAGAAGCAAGAAAGGTGTCAGAAATGACATCTTTATCATTAAGATTTGAGTAACTATTGCTGAACCTAAATCAGCACCAAGTAGCATGGCAATGCCGCTTGCTGTGGCTAATTTATTTTTTGAGAAAAAGTTTGATATTAAAACTGCAACTGCAGTAGAGCTTTGTAAAAATATGGCTGCGCTCATTCCAGAGAATGCAGATAATATTCTATTGTCAGTTGATTGTTTCAACCAATTGCGTAACTGGTTAGAGAAACCGCGTTCTACACCTGTACGGACTAATCTTACTGCCCAGATTAATAGTGCTGCTGCTCCTGCAATATTCAGTAAAAATTGTATTAAATTTGGTTCATTCATTTTTTTCTCAAATAAGATATTAGAATGGAAACGGGCCTGAGCCAACTAGTGGCCCAATACGTACTGATTTAAAGCCGTTATTCCATCTATGTAGTAAACAACCATCAACCTCATTTATAAACCCTACAGGCGCTGATGAACGAGTATCATATTCAAAGCTGCTACATGGCGAGGGCGAAGAAATTGCTATATGATTATTCAAATTAGCAACCATCATACAATGGATATGACCACATACAACTCTTAATTCTCCAGTAAAATTTGAAATAATATTTTTAAACTCATTTGTATTTTCCAACCCGATACTATCCATAAATTGGATGCCTGTCTCAAATGGTGGGTGATGAAGCGCCAACATTGTGGGTTCTGATTTAATATTATTTAAAGTCTTTTCTAGATATTCCAAGCTTTCGGGCATTAAATAACCTCCACCTTGACCCTCTACTAATGTATCAAGACCTATAAGATTAATATGTCCAATTTTTTTATGCCAATTCAAAGGGCCAGTTTTTGTAAATATATTTTCAGCCATGAATGCGTCTCTCATATTTTCACGTACATCATGGTTGCCAGGAATTACATAAACGGGTAATTCTAGCAAAGACATTATTGATTTAAACCTCTGATAGCTGTCTGAACTGCCGTCCTCACTTATATCCCCAGATACTAATATGCATTCAATATCATTATGCTTAACTCGCAATTGGTTTATACGAATGATTAACTTCTCAAGTGAAGAAGCCGTATCCAATACATTCGATACAAGTGGGCCTTCTGGTAAAATATGCGTATCAGAAATCTGAAGTATAGTTGTCATTTTATACCGGCTCTCAAAAAAGCTTGAACAAATTGGCGTTGAAATACTAAGAATGCTATTAATAACGGCGCTACTGACATCATAGTTGCTGCTGATATTATGCTGATATCTACACCATTTTCTGGGGCCCCAAATATTGATAGGCCAACAGTTAAAGGGCGAGTGTCAGGCGAATTTGTAACAATAAGTGGCCATAAAAAATTATTCCAATGTGTTGATACAGAAACTAATGCATAAGCTAGATAAGTAGGTTTTGCCAATGGAACATATACGCGCCATAAAATACCTAATAGCCCACAACCTTCAATTCGAGCTGCTTCATGTAGCTCAATAGGTACAGATTTAAATGACTGTCGCATAAGAAAAATTCCGAATGCACTCGCCATATAAGGCATGCCAACTCCAAATAATGAGTCAAATAATCCTAAGCGAGAAACCATTGCATAGTTTTCAACGATGAGCACTTCTGGTAGGATAAATAGTTGCATCAAAACTAGGATAAATACAAAGTTTTTTCCTGGAAATTCAAGTTTGGCAAATGCAAAGCCAGCTAGAGTGGTAAAGAAGAACTGACCTATTAAAACTATAGTTACCAATAAAAAAGTATTTAAAAAATACTTTAACCATGGGGCACCTTCCCAGGCTGTTCGAAAGTTGTCTAGTGTCCAAGCAGAAGTGATATTAAAGTTTACAGCATCTGAAGTGGAATGAAATGCAGCCCAAAAAGCAAATAATAAGCACCTTCCCAGGCTGTTCGAAAGTTGTCTAGTGTCCAAGCAGAAGTGATATTAAAGTTTACAGCATCTGAAGTGGAATGAAATGCAGCCCAAAAAGCAAATAATAATGGAGAAATCCATATAATAGCCAGGAGAATTGCACCTGCACTCTCAACATAGTGAGATAACTTACTCATTGGTAATGTGTCCTTCGATCAAGGTAAATGAATTGGATTGCAGCTACTATGCAAAGGACCAGTAATATTAATATTGTCATTGCTGCTGCATGAGGTGCATCAAAGAACGCAAAAGCCATTTCCCATATATAATATAAAATAAGTTTTGAAGCATCTGATGGGCCACCTTTTGTTAAAATGAATAAGTGGTCAATTAATTTTACAGAATTTATCATAGCATTTACTAAAATAAATAACGTTGTAGGCATGAGTAATGGCAAGACTATGCGTCGCGTATATGTCCAACGACTTGTTCCTTCGATATCGGCTGCTTCTTTATAATCTTCGGGAATAGTTTGTAGAGCGGCAAGGTAGAATATCATAAAGAATCCAGCTTCTTTCCATATTGTTACGAATATTATTGCCCATAATGCAGTTTCAGGTTGCCCTAACCAATTTACAGACTGTAAGCCAAATAATGATCCAATTTGGTCAAGTACGCCAAGCCCCGGTGTGTAAAAGAATAACCACAAATTGGCTGCAGCAATCATGGGTAATACAGTTGGAGTAAAGTAAGCCGTTCTCACAAAGCCACGCGCAGGTATTTTAGAATTTGCCCAAAGTGCCATCGAAAGGGCGATCACAATTGAGACTGGAATTGTTATTGCTGCATAAAAGAGGTTGTTTTTCACAACCAACCAAAATGTTGGGTCAGCGAATAAGTCATTATAGTTTTCAATCCCAATAAATTCAGATGGCCTACGTCGTGTATGTTTTGAAAATAAACTAGAAAAGAAAGTCGCGCCTGATGGGTAAAAGGCAAATATTGAGAGCATGAGAGCGGCTGGTGAAAGCATAAGCCATCCATAAATAGCTTGCCTACGCCGTTCCAAATTTATGTGATTACTCATATTTATAACCTTTTGTAATTAGTGCCGGCCCCGTTTAGGGGCCGGAATTTTAATTTATTTAACGATATGCTTTAAGTAATCTTTCTGCTGCACTTTGAGCTTCACCTAATGCGTCTGCAGATGATTTAGCACCTGTCAGAGCAGATTGGATGGCATTATTTAATCCATCTCGAACACGAGCTGTTTCAAAAGTTGAAAATTCAGCTACTGCGTTTTCCAACTGGTTGCGTGCAACTAGTGCTGGTGGAAACTCTTTAGTATATGCTTTTAATGCATCAGTTTCGTATGCAGCTGGAGATACACCCATATAGCCAGTAGCAATTGACCAAGCTGCTGCTTGTTCTGGAGATGTCATAAATTCAATGAGCTTTAAAGAAGCTGCCTGTTCTTCAGCAGTTGTGTCTTTAAAGATATAGAAATTACCACCACCTGTTGGAGAGCCTTTTCGAACGTTTGCTGGAAGTTCAGCTACTCCAAAATCAAAACTTGCACCTTTTTTTACTGCAGTTAAGTTTCCTGTAGAATGCCACATCATAGAAGTTTGACCTTCTAAGAACGCCTGTCTCAAAGTACCCCATTCTACTGTACCTGTTGGCATTATACCGTGTTCAGTTGATAAAGATTTCCAGAAATCTAAAGTATCAACTACAGCTGAATCATCAAAGTAAGTATTTAATCCATCACCTGACATAACTTCTTTACCATTTTGAATGGCAAGAGCTTGGAACATCCAATATGGATATCCTGTTGATGGTATCATTAATCCATAAGTGTCATCATTTGTTAATGCTTTACCTGCTGAAATTAGCTCATCCCATGTTGTTGGTGGTGCTTCTGGGTCTAAACCTGCTGCGCGAAACTGGTCTTTGTTGTAGTATGCAACAATTGTTGAACGTTGAAATGGTATTCCCCATGTTTTACCTTCAATTGTGCCATTTGCCATTAATGCAGGGTAAAAACTGTTTAGCCATGCAGGATCGCTTACTAAGTCATCGAAAGGCAAGATGAGATCTTGCTCAATTAAATCGTATGCGTCAATTGAAAACATTACTGCTAATTGTGCGCCTTCACCTGAATTTAATGCAGACAATGCACGAACACGTGTATCATCGTAGTTTCCAGAATATACTGCATTTACTTTGATATCAGGATTTTCTGCTTCAAAGTCTGCAACAATTCCGTCAACAACTTGTGTTAACGAGCCTCCAACTGCAATTGGATAGTACATCGTTAGTTCTGTATCAGCGCTAGCCGGAATGGCTATACTTGCAGCTAATGTTGCTGCTATGCTGAGTGATTTTAAATATTTCATTATATCCTCCCATGGATTTGAAATTTAGTGAAATTATTGTCCATTTATGCGGTCACCTGCAGAGTTGAAGATGTGCAAATCTTGGTCATCAAATGTGATATCAATTCTTTGACCAGAAGGTACTATGGACAATCCGGGTTGGAGAACGTTCAACCCAGTAGTACCTTCATGTTCCAATCCAATAAGTGTTTCGGATCCTAGGAATTCTGCTTCTGTAACGCTACAAGAAAGCCTACCTTTGCCTTCAGGGACAATAGTTATATTTTCTGCGCGTATTCCAATTTTATTGCCATTTTTTATTCCATCAATCAGATAAGAATCCATCAAAGCCATTGCTGGTGCACCAATGAATTCGGCAACAAAGGTATTTTCAGGGTTACTATATAGTTCGTTCGGCGATCCGATTTGCTGTATTCGGCCGTCTTTCATAAGTACTACCTTGTCAGCCATACTCATGGCTTCAGTTTGGTCATGTGTCACGTATACAACAGTTATTCCAAGATCGCGTTGTAATTTCTTTATATCTTTTCGAACAGATGATCGTAATTTTGCATCTAAATTTGAAAGGGGTTCATCCATCAAGCATAACCTTTGCCCAGCAACAATCGCTCGAGCAAGAGCTACGCGTTGACGCTGACCACCTGAAAGTTCTCCAGGCTTACGACCCTCAAGCCCCTCTAAGCCAGTAATTTTTAGTGCACGCTGCATTTTTTCATTACGCTCAACTTTTGGTACTCTGCGAACTTTAAGCCCAAATATGACATTTTCTGCTACTGAGAGATGGGGGAATAATGCGTAAGATTGAAATACCATTGAAAGATTTCGGTCAGATGCTGCACTTGTTGTGACATCAGCACCATCAATAAATACTTTTCCCTCATCAGGTATTTCAAGGCCTGCTAGTAAGCGCAATGATGTTGATTTACCACAACCTGAGGGACCTAAAAGTGCTACAAATGAACCTTCCTCAATCTCTAATGAAATGTTTTCAACACCTAGTTGTCCATTCCAGCGTTTTGCAACATCTTTTAATACAACAAATGGTTTTGTACTCATTATTATTCTCTTTCTGCTAACAATAAGCTCTCGCCAATACTGTCAAGTAGGTGGTTAAATTCTTTATTTGGACGTTGGTCCAGAATTACATGATCAACGTCTCTAATGTTTTCGCCATATGCTGGAGCAATTCGGCCAAATTTCGTACAATCCATAACAAGAATTGAAACTTGAGAATTTTCTCTAATGCGTTCTCTAACTCTTACTTCAGAAGCGTGGAATTCTAGAAGACTACCGTCATTAGAAACACCTGCGACACCAAAAATACCAAATTCTGCACGATAGCGTCCAAAGAAATCCAGAACATCGTCACCTA
>Ga0206126_10006711_pt1 | contig 10109 bp, 9 predicted proteins | sample Helgoland_Spring_5_FD_148621 | JGI IMG/M metagenome (GOLD analysis project Ga0206126, IMG submission 148621) | Pelagic subsurface seawater microbial communities from Kabeltonne, Helgoland, North Sea - Helgoland_Spring_Bloom_20160412_1 | ecosystem: Environmental > Aquatic > Marine > Epipelagic ...
TCGCGTCGTCGATCTGCCGCCCTTCACCAAGGACGGCAAACTGCCGAACGGTCAGGCGCTTAACGCTCCGCCGCAAATCTTCGAGACGGCCTGGAGCCTGACCAAGGGCGGCGAAAGCGACGTCATCGACGCCGGTCAGGGTCAGTATTTCGCCGTGCGCGTCAACGACATCCGCCCGTCGGCCCTGCCGACCCTGGCCGAGGTTCGAGAGCCCCTGGCCGCCCAATGGATTCAGCGTGAGACCATGCGTCGTCTGTCGGCCAAGGCCGAAGAACTGACGACCCGCGTGCGCAATGGCGAGGACATCGCTGCGGTCGCCCGCTCGGTCAATGCGCCGCTGACCGTGCGCACCGGCGTCATCCGCAATCAGCAGACGCAGGAAGCCCTGGGTCAGGGCGTGCTTCAGGGTCTATTCGGCCAGTCCAAAGGCCAGGCCTTCTCGCAGCCGGCGTCGCAGACCGCCTATGTGGTCGGCCGCGTCGACAACGTCCGCGCCGCCAATCCGGCCGTAGCCGGTCCGCTGGCCGAGCAGGTCCGCCCGCGCTTGACCCAGGAGTTGGTGCAGGCCATGGTCGAAGCGTCGGTCTCGGCGGGCGCTCAGCGCTCCAAGGCCAAGAACGACCCGGCCCAGGCGCTGTCGGCCCTGGGTCTGTCGGGTGGCGCAATGCCCGCCGCACCGGCGCAATGACCGACGACGCTTCGCGCGACATCACGTTCGACGCCTTCGCCGCCGGCCTTTCGGCCGGTCGGCCGCAGGTCCTGGTTCGGCGGGTCATCGACGACCTGGAAACCCCGGTCTCGGCCTATCTGAAGCTGGGGCGTGATCGGCCGTACGCCTGTCTGCTGGAATCGGTCGAGGGCGGCGCGGTCAAGGGACGCTATTCCATCCTGACGCTGGATCCCGATGTGGTCTGGCGTTGTCGATCCAACGCGGCGGAAGTGGCGCGCGGCTCAGCCATAGCGGAGGGTCGCTTTACGGCCGACCCGCTGCCGGCGCTGCAATCCCTGCGCGCGCTGATCGCGGCGTCGAAGTTCGATCTGCCGGCGGGACTGCCGCCGATGGCCGCCGGCCTGTTCGGCGTCTTCGGCTACGACATGGTGCGACTGCTGGAACCGCTGGGCGCGCCGAATCCTGATCCGCTCGATCTGCCCGACGCCGTGCTGACGCGGCCGTCGCTGGTGGCCATCTTCGATTCGGTCCGCCACGAGATCGTTCTGGTATCGGCCGCCTATCCCGACGCCCGCATCTCCCCGCAAGAGGCGTTCGACGCCGCGACGGCGCGGCTGGACGCGTTCGAGACGGCCTTGCGCGAACCCCTGCCCGTTCGCGCCGCTCCGCAGCAAACGCCGCCTCCCGTCTTCACCTCGCCTGTGGACGAGCCGGCCTTCGGCGAGATGGTCGCCAGGGCCAAGGACTACATCGGCGCCGGCGACATCTTCCAGGTCGTGCTCAGCCATCGGTTCTCAGCCCCGTGGACGGACGATCCCTTCGCCTTCTATCGCTCGCTGCGTCGCCAGAATCCGTCGCCCTATCTGTTCTATCTGAACTTCGAAGGCTTCCAGCTCGCCGGCTCCAGCCCCGAGATCCTGGTTCGGCTCAAGGACGGAGAAGTGACGATCCGGCCACTGGCCGGAACCCGCATGCGCGGCGCGACGCCAGAAGCGGACAAGGCGCTGGAAGTCGAACTTTTGGCTGATCCGAAAGAGCTGGCCGAGCATCTGATGCTGCTGGACCTGGGCCGCAACGATGTCGGGCGCGTCGCGGCGCCCGGCACGGTTGAAGTCACCGAGAGCTTCGTCGTCGAGCGCTACAGCCAGGTCATGCACATCGTTTCCAACGTGCGCGGCAAGGCCGATCCCAGGCTGGATGCGGTGGACACGCTTCTGGCCGCCCTGCCCGCCGGGACCCTGTCGGGCGCGCCCAAGGTGCGCGCGATGGAGATCATCGACGAACTGGAAAGCGAAAAGCGCGGCGTCGGTTATGGCGGCGGCGTCGGCTATATTTCGGCTGGCGGCGAGGCGGACATCTGCATCACCCTGCGCACCGCCCTTTTCGCCGACGATCGGATCTTCGTTCAGGCCGGGGCCGGCGTCGTCGCCGACAGCGACCCTGCGGCCGAGTACGCCGAGACCCAGCACAAGGCGCGCGCGCCGATGCGGGCGGCGGAAGACGCCTGGCGCTTTCGCACCGGCAATCGCTAGCGCGAAATCGTCATTACCGGGTCGTTGAACTGCACGCCCGGCCCGATGATGACGACGCCCGCCATCAAAACCGCTGCGGTGGCCGCGAGCGCGGCTGCGCCAAGCGCGGCGACGGGGTTGGGCTTGGTTTCGACCACGACCAGCTTCGCCTTTGCGGCGGCAATCTTGGCGGCGATGTCTTTTTCAGCGGCGAGTTTCACCCGTCCAGTCCTAGCCCCGTCGAGTTAAAATGCGCTTTAAAGCCGCGCCCGCTTGGCGCAGACGCGCGTCACGCCTAGAAGCCAAACCATGATCCTCGTCGTCGATAACTACGACAGCTTCACCTACAATCTCGTCCACTACCTCGCGGAGTTGGGCGCGCCGACGCATGTGGTGCGCAACGACGACCTGACGGTGGACGAGGCGTGGGCGCTGAACCCCGCCGCCGTTCTGCTGTCGCCCGGCCCTTGCGCGCCGGATCAGGCCGGCATCTGTTTGCCGTTGATCACGACAGCGCCAGAGTCGATGCCGATTCTGGGCGTATGTCTGGGTCATCAGGCCATCGGCCAGGCGTTCGGCGGCGACGTCATCCGCGCCAAGACCCTGATGCACGGCAAGACCTCGCCGATCCTGCATGAAGGCCAGAGCGTCTTCGCCGGCCTGCCCTCGCCCTTCACCGCCACACGCTATCACTCGCTGGCGGTCAAGCGCGAAACCCTGCCCGACGACCTGGAGGTCACCGCCTGGACCGCCGATGGCGAGATCATGGGCTTGCAGCATCGCACCCGCCCGATCCACGGCGTGCAGTTCCACCCGGAATCCATCGCCACCGAACACGGTCACGACATGCTGGCCAACTTCCTTGACATCGCCGGCGTAAAGCGCCTCGCGGCCGCCTGACCATGGGCGACGGGTTCAAGCCGATCCTCGCCCGGCTGGTCGAGGGCCATCCCCTGACGTCCCAGCAGGCGCACGACTTCTTCGCCGCCTGCCTGCGGGGCGAGCCCACGCCTTCCCAGGTCGCAGCCGCCGTCACCGCCATGCGGATGCGCGGCGAGACCGTGGACGAGATCGCCGCCTTCGCGGGCGCCATGCGTGAAGCCGCTCTGACGCTGGATCATCCCTATGAGGTGATCGACACCTGCGGCACCGGGGGCGACGGTCAGCACACCTACAATATCTCCACCGCCGCAGCCCTGGTTCTCGCCGGCGCCGGTCTGAAGGTCGCCAAGCACGGCAATCGGGCGATGTCTTCGAAATCAGGCTCTTCCGACGTCTTGTCGATCCTGGGCGTGAACCTGATGGCGTCGCTATCACGGGGCGATGCGTCATGTCGGGCCGGTGCGAGCCGAGATCGGTTTTCGCACCGTCTTCAACCTGTTGGGACCGCTTTCGAACCCGGCGTCTGCAAGACGACAGGTCATGGGCGTCTATGATCCGCGCCTGCTGGAGCCGCTGGCCGAGGTGCTGGGCCGGCTTGGCGCCACCCGGGCCTGGACCGTTCACGGCCAAGGCCTGGACGAACTGGCGACTTCCGGCCCCACGGACGTCGCCGAATGGAAGGATGGCGCGGTTCGTCGCTTCCAGGTCACGCCCAAGGACGCCGGCCTGCCGCGGGCCTCTATCGCAGACATTCGCGGCGGCGACGCCGAAGAGAACGCCGTCGCCCTGCGCGCGCTTCTGGCCGGCGCCGCCGGACCCTACCGCGACATCGTGCTGCTGAACGCCGCCGCCGCCCTCGTGGTGTCCGATCGCGCGGCCGATCTGGCCGACGGCGCCGCGCTCGCCGCTGGTGCCATCGACGACGGTCGAGCCGCCGAGGCGCTGGATCGCCTGGCCCGCATCACCTCCACGCCGCTGGAAAGCGAAGAGCCCGCATGACCGACGTTCTAAACCGTATCGCCGCCTACAAACGCGAGGACGTCGCAGCCCGCAAGGCTGCGACCTCACAGGACGCGATCGAAGCCCTGGCCCGCGCCGCATCGGCCCCGCGCGGCTTTCGCGCCGCTTTGGAGCGGGTCGGAGAGGAAACCGGTCGTCCCGCCCTGATCGCCGAGATCAAGAAGGCCAGCCCGTCCAAGGGCCTGATCCGGCCCGATTTCGATCCGCCGGCCCTGGCCCGTGCCTATGAGGCCGGCGGTGCGGCCTGTCTGTCGGTGCTGACCGATGGCCCCAGCTTCCAGGGCGACGACGCCTATCTGGGCCAGGCCCGCGAGGCCGTCGCCCTGCCCTGCCTGCGCAAGGATTTCCTTGTCGATCCCTGGCAGGTCGCCGAAAGCCGCGCCTTGGGCGCCGACTGCATCCTGATCATCTTGGCCATGGTCGATGACCGGTTGGCCGCCGAGCTGCTGTCGGAAGCCGAACGGTTCGGCATGGATGCGCTCATAGAGACCCACGACGAGGAAGAAATGGCGCGCGCTTGTGCGCTTGGCGGCGATCTGGTGGGGGTCAATAATCGTTCGCTGCGCACGTTTGAGGTCGATCTGGAAACCACGGAGCGGCTGTCCATGCTCAGCCCGGTGCGCGCTCTGCTGGTTGCGGAGAGCGGCATCTTTACGCCCGACGACGTGGCACGGGTTTCGGCGGCGCACGCCCAGGCGATCCTGGTTGGCGAGAGCCTGATGCGGCAGGCCGATGTCGAGGCGGCGACCCGTCAGTTGCTGGCGGTCTGAGCCGACACACGGCGGCAAGCCTCGCCGTTAAGTTGACATTAGCAAGGAACACTTACAGAACATCGACAAATGTTCACGGCCCGTTCCGATTCGTCGGCGGGCGCATGAGGGCCTGGCGATGCTCACGCGCAAACAGCACGAACTGCTGATGTTCATCCACGAACGCATCCAGGAGACCGGCGTCTCCCCTTCGTTCGACGAGATGAAGGAGGCGCTCGATCTGGCCTCCAAGTCCGGCATTCACCGGCTGATCACGGCGCTGGAGGAACGCGGCTTCATCCGCCGTCTCGCTCACCGCGCCCGCGCATTGGAAGTCACGAAACTGCCCGAACAGGCGACGGCCGGCGCGCCGCGCGGTCGCGCCGGGTTCAAGCCCGACGTCATCGAGGGCGGCGGCGGTGTCCGACCTGCGGCCCCGATGGCGGCCAACGACACCCGCGAGTTGCCGCTGATGGGCAAGATCGCCGCCGGCACGCCGATCGACGCAATCGAGCATGAAACGGCGCGCTATCCGGTCCCGGAATCCATGCTGGGTTCTGGCGAGCACTACCTGCTGGAGATCGAAGGCGACTCCATGATCGAGGCCGGCATCCTGAACGGCGACATGGTGGTGATCAAATCGACCGACAACGCCGTCTCCGGCGAGATTGTGGTGGCTCTGGTCGAGGGCGAGCAGGCGACGCTGAAACGCCTCCGCAAGAAGGGCGCCTCGATCGCGCTGGAACCCGCCAACCGCAACTACGAGACCAAGATCTACGGCTCGGATCAGGTCGCGGTCCAAGGCAAGCTGGTCGGCCTTATGCGCCGCTATCACTGACGTCCGGATCGGACTGACGCGCCCAGGGGCGGTCGCCGCGAACGTCGGCCGTCCACACCGCGCGCCATCGATTCGGCTCGCCCGAACGGACGCTCCACAACTCCACTGCCCCGCCTCGCGCAAAATCCACCCCGTCCAGGACAATGCGATCCTGACAGGCGCTTGGAATTGAGGTGACGACAGCGCGGACGCTGACGACGGGCGCTGCGCGGCATAACGCCTCCATCTGATCTGAGCTCGGCGACTTCCGCCCCCACCAGATCGCCACGGGGCCAGCCTCACCGGTCTCCGGGCGACATGAAAAGCGGTCGCAGACCCAGCCCGTCTCCGACCGATCCATCATGGTCAGCCCCCGTCGCCGCGACCAGAGATCCACCGCAAACTCACGTACGCCAGGCCGGACGACGACGGCCGCCTCATCACGGTGAAAGGCGGCGTTGGTTCCGCCATCGCCAAGCCAGAGGTCCGGCGTCGGTTCACGCGGCCAGATCAGGACGGCGGCTGCAAAGGGCAGTCCCAACCAGCGCAGGCGGCCTTGCCACAAACAGACGAACAACACGCCCAGGAACGCGACCGGCAGGACATAATTTGGTGCGCTGGCGACCGTTCTGACCGCGCCGGGCAATCCCGCCGTCCAGGCGCCGATGGCCAGCATCAGATCGACGCCCCATCCCGCGACCGCCAGGAACGGTCCCCCCAGCCCCAAAGGCTCAAGCGCTGCGCCCAAGGCCAGGGCTGGCATCAGGATGAAGTCCGCCACGGGCGACGTGCCGAGATTGGCGAGCAATCCGTATATGGCGGCGCGGTTGAAATGCTGCATAGCGAACGGTCCCGTCGCCAATCCTGCGACGACGCTGGCCGCCACAGCCGCCGTCAACCAACCGCCCAGCCGTTGGACTGCCAAGATCGGCCAGGGCGCGGATATTTCGCGCGGGCGCTTCGGCCAGGCCTCGACCAAGGCGACCAAGGCCGCCGTCGCCGCGAACGACATCTGGAAACCCGGCGTGACGATGGCTTCAGGCTGTATCGCTAGAACGATGAAGGCCGCCACAGCCAGGCCATGCATCGTGACCGCCTGTCGATCTAGCAGGATGGCTAGAAACGCGATGGAGGCGGTGATCGCCGCCCGCTCGGCCGGCGGCGGCGCGCCCGACACCACCAGATAGACCCCGACCGCCGTCAGGCCCGCCAAGGCCGCGACCTTCTTGCCGTGAACCCGCAGGGCCAACCAAGGCCAGGCCGCCACGCCCAGCCGCACGGCGAAGAAGACGAAACCGCCGACGATGGCCATATGCAGCCCTGACACCGACAGGATGTGCGCCAGGCCGGAATCACGCATCACATCCATGTCCTCCTGACTAATCCAGGTTTCGTGACTGGTGGTCATGGCGGCGGCGATCCCGCCGGTCCGTTCGCCGAGCCGTGCCACGATCCGCTCGGCCAGTGCGAAGCGGGCGCCGTTGACCGCCATCTCAAGTCGAAGTCGCCACGGCGGCGGCGCCAGATCGGCCGTACGCGTGTCGCTCAAGGCGAACGCAACGCCGCCCATCCCCTGAAAGAAGGCGTTGCGCCCGAAATCGTAGGCGCCGGGGCTGGCCGGCGCCGGCGGCGGATTCAGAATGCCGAACAGGCGGATCGCTTCGCCGGGCCGCGGCGGCTCGCCCCGCACCGTCGCCCGCAAGCGCACCGGCGTCTGTTCGGGCGCCAGTCCGCGAATCCAGACCGGCGCGATCACGACCCGCGCGCCTCGCTGCCCCGGGCTGTCGACATCGACAACCCAGGCTTCGATCAAGGTCGGTTCGCTGAGGGCGGGCGCGATCGGCGCGGCGACGGCTTCGGTGCGCACCTTGGCCGCCGCCAGCCCACCTGACGCGCAGGCCACCATCAACAGCAGCCAGGTCAGACGCCGCGACCAGCCGCGCCGGCGCGCCACCACCCAAAGCCCAAAGGCCAAGGCGGCGCCCAACAACAGGGGCCACAAGACTGGCTCGGCTCGCAGGGCGAAATAGACGCCTCCGCCCGCTCCGAATGCGACCGGCGCCCATAGCCGCCATCTCAGGGTCTGGGCGGCGACCTCGGCGTGCAGCCAGGCGCGCAATCGCGCAGCGGGGGTAGGTTTTGCCGCATCGGGGCGTATAAGGGCGTCGCTTACGGACCGCTCCCCCATGACCTCACCTTCCTCGACTGTCGTCACCCGCTTCGCCCCCTCGCCGACAGGCTATCTGCATATCGGCGGAGCGAGAACCGCTTTGTTCAACTGGCTGTACGCCAAGAGACACGCTGGACGTTTCCTGATCCGGGTCGAGGACACCGACCGTGAACGCTCGACGGATGAGGCGGTGAAGGCCATTTTCGACGGCCTGAGCTGGCTGGAGCTGTTCGCCGACGACGAGCCGGTGTTCCAGTTCAGCCGGGCCGACCGCCACCGCGAGGTGGTCGATCAACTGCTCGAAACCGGCCACGCCTACCGTGACTTCACTTCGGCCGAGGAGACCGGTCGTCTGCGTGACGAGGCCAAGGCGGAAAAGCGCCCTTTCGAATCGCCCTGGCGCGACCGCGAGCCGACCGTGGACGACCTGGCCCTGCCGCACGTCGTGCGCTTCCGGCGGCCAAAGGCGACGACGGTAACGGTGGCCGATGAGGTCCAGGGCGACGTGAACTGGTCGACCGATGACCTGGACGATCTGGTGCTGCTGCGTTCGGACGGCGCGCCGACCTATAACCTCGCCGTCGTTGTGGACGACCACGACATGGGCGTGACCCACGTCATTCGCGGCGACGACCATCTGAACAACGCCGCGCGCCAGAGCCTGATCTACGATGCGTTGGGCTGGACGCGTCCGACCTTCGCCCACATCCCCCTGATCCACGGACCGGACGGCGCCAAGCTGTCGAAGCGTCACGGCGCCCAGGCGGTGCATGAATACGCCGAGATGGGCTACTTGCCCGAGGCCATGCGCAACTATCTGGCCCGCCTGGGCTGGTCGCACGGCGACGACGAACTGTTCAGCGACGCCCAGGCCATCGAATGGTTCGATCTCGCCGGCATCGGCAAGGCGCCGGCCCGCCTGGACTTCGATAAGCTGGCCCACGTCAATTCGCACTGGCTGCGGCTCGCCGACGACGAGCGGCTCGCCAAGCTGACGCTGGATGCGCATCTGCAAAAGGGCCACGCCCTGGCGGAGGCGGATGAAGCCCGGCTTCAGCGCGCCATGCCTTTCGTCAAGGATCGCGCCAAGACGATCCTTGATCTGGCCGACCAAACCGCCTTCGTACTGAAATCGCGCCCGCTGACCCTGGACGATAAGGCGAAGGCGCTGCCGTCCGGTGAGACGCTGGATCGCCTAGCCCGCCTGCGCGAGCGGCTCTCCCTGTTCCAATCCTGGGATGTCTTCGCGCTGGAAGCCGAGCTCAAGGCCTTTGCGGAATCCGAGGGCGTCGGGTTCGGAAAGATCGGCCCGCCGATGCGCGCAGCGCTTACCGCAGGGTCAACATCACCTGATATTGCACGAACTTTGTCGGCTCTTGGGCGCGACGAAAGTCTCGGGCGCTTGGATGATGCGCTGCAACAGACTAAGTGATCACCCACAAACCAAAAAGCGGCCGACGCCTCCCCGCGCCTGGACGTGTGATGCAAAGGGGCATTCATGACTGAACAAGCCAAACCCGCCGGCTCGGCGACCCTGTCCTTCGAGGACAAGACGATCGAGTTGCCGGTCCTTTCGGGCTCCACCGGCCCGGACGTCATCGACATCCGCAAACTCTATGCGGGAACGGGCGCCTTCACCTTCGATCCCGGCTTCACCTCGACGGCGGCCTGTGAATCGGCTCTGACCTATATTGACGGCGACGCCGGCGTGCTTCTGCACCGCGGCTATCCAATAGACCAGCTGGCGTCGAAGTCGAACTTCGTCGAGGTCTGCCACCTGTTGCTGCACGGCGAACTGCCGACCGCCGCCCAGTACGAGAAGTTCGAAAACAGCATCACCACCCACACGATGCTGCACAGCCAGTTCGATCGCTTCTTCGAGGGCTTCCGCCGCGACGCCCACCCGATGGCGATCATGGTCGGCACCGTCGGCGCCCTGTCGGCCTTCTATCACGACAGCCTGGACATCCACGATCCGATCCAGCGTGACATCTCGGCCATCCGCCTGATCGCCAAGATGCCCACGATCGCGGCCCGCGCCTATAAATACCACATCGGCCAGCCGTTCGTGTCGCCGCGCAACGACCTGTCCTACGCCGAAAACTTCCTGCGCATGTGCTTCGCCGTTCCGGCCGAGGACTATCATGTCGATCCGGCCCTGGTTCGCGCCATGGACCGCATCTTCACCCTGCACGCCGACCACGAACAGAACGCCTCGACCTCGACCGTGCGTCTGGCCGGTTCGTCGGGCGCCAATCCGTTCGCCTGTATCGCCGCCGGCATCGCCTGC
>Ga0206126_10006721_pt1 | contig 10099 bp, 7 predicted proteins | sample Helgoland_Spring_5_FD_148621 | JGI IMG/M metagenome (GOLD analysis project Ga0206126, IMG submission 148621) | Pelagic subsurface seawater microbial communities from Kabeltonne, Helgoland, North Sea - Helgoland_Spring_Bloom_20160412_1 | ecosystem: Environmental > Aquatic > Marine > Epipelagic ...
TTTTTCATCAATACTATATGGAGGTAATGAGCAAGCAGAGTCTCCTGAATGAACTCCGGCTTGTTCAATGTGCTCCATTATTCCGCCTACCACCACTGAACTCCCATCCGAAATAGCATCAATATCGACCTCGATAGCATCATTTAAAAAACGATCTAAAAGGACTGGTGAGTCATGAGAAACTTTAACAGCCTCCCTCATATATCTTTCTAAATCTTCTTGTTCATGGACAATTTCCATAGCCCTTCCTCCTAGCACATAGCTTGGACGAACAACCAGTGGATACCCAATTTCTTCAGCAAGTTTAACAGCCTCGGCAGGGGCTCTGGCAGTCCTATTAGGTGGCTGTTTTAAACCAAGATCATTTAATATTTTTTGAAATTTTTCTCTATCCTCTGCTGCATCGATATCTTCAGGTAATGTTCCAATAATTGGCACCCCAGCATCAGCTAAAGATTTAGCAAGCTTAAGCGGTGTTTGTCCCCCATACTGAACAACAACACCAAACGGATTTTCCTTATGGACAATCTCTAAGACGTCCTCTAAGGTAACCGATTCAAAATACAAACGATCAGAAATATCATAATCGGTTGACACTGTTTCTGGATTGCAATTAACCATAATAGTTTCATAGCCAGCTTCTTTAAGAGCAAGAGAAGCATGCACGCAGCAATAATCAAATTCTATTCCTTGACCAATTCTGTTTGGCCCTCCACCAAGTATCATTATTTTTTTATTTGACGTAGGACTAGACTCACATTCCTCTTCATAAGTTGAATATAAATATGCAGTATCAGTGTGAAATTCTGCGGCACATGTATCAACACGTTTATAGACAGGGTGGATATGATTTTTAATTCTCAGATCTCGAACATCTTTTTCGGTAGCCCCTAAAAGGTATCCGATGCGATGATCAGAAAATCCTTTTTGTTTGAGTGCATAAAGATTAGATTTGTCTAGAGACGCAAGATTAGATTTTTTTAATTCTTGCTCGCTATCAATTAAATCTTGAATTTGATGTAAAAACCAAGGGTCAATTTTCGTAAAACTAAATATTTCATCTACCTTACACCCAAGCCTCATTGCATCGGCTAAGTATCTCAACCTGTCAGAACCAGGCTCTTTTAATTCTTTAATTATATTTTTTTTATCTGAAGAAATTTCATTTAAACCATCGTATCCAAGCTCAAGTCCCCTTAACGCTTTTTGTAAGGATTCTTGAAAACTTCTTCCAATTGCCATAACTTCACCAACAGATTTCATTTGCGTCGTTAAAAGCGGATCTGCATTGGGGAATTTTTCAAAAGCAAACCGTGGTATTTTTGTTACTACATAATCAATTGTTGGTTCAAATGATGCCGGCGTTAGTCCGCCTGTAATCTCATTACTCAATTCATCTAAGGTATAGCCAACCGCTAATTTAGCTGCAATCTTTGCAATAGGAAACCCTGTGGCTTTTGACGCAAGGGCTGATGATCTTGACACGCGAGGATTCATTTCAATAACTACCATTCGACCATCATCCGGATTAATAGCAAACTGAACATTTGAGCCACCAGTATCAACACCAATTTCTCTTAAAACGGCAATCGAAGCATTCCTCAAAATTTGGTACTCTTTATCCGTCAACGTTTGAGCGGGGGCAACCGTAATTGAATCTCCCGTATGAACACCCATGGGATCAAGATTTTCGATTGAGCAAATAATGATGCAATTATCTTTTGAATCTCGAACAACCTCCATTTCAAATTCTTTCCAACCCAGTAATGATTCTTCAATAAGCAACTCTTTCGTTGGTGAAGCCTCAAGACCCCTTTCACAAATCGTGATAAATTCCTCTTTGTTATAAGCAATACCACCGCCACTCCCCCCCATAGTAAATGATGGCCTTATAATTGCTGGATAACCAATACCTGCTTGAACTTGCATGGCCTCTTCAAGGCTATGTGCGATGGCAGATTTTGCCGATGATAAGCCTATCTTACTCATTGCCAGTTTAAAAAGCTGCCTATCTTCTGCTTTATCAATTGCTTCTTTTGAAGCACCAATTAGCTCAACATTTAAACTCTCTAAAACACCATGTTTATCTAGATCTAATGCACAATTAAGTGCTGTTTGCCCACCCATTGTGGGTAATAAAGCATCAGGCTTTTCAATTTCAATAATCTTTTTCACTACCTCCCATTTAATTGGCTCAATGTAAGTAGCATCAGCGACATTTGGGTCTGTCATAATCGTTGCTGGGTTTGAATTTACTAGAATAACGCGATAGCCCTCTTCTTTTAAAGCTTTGCATGCTTGTGCGCCTGAATAATCAAATTCACAGGCTTGCCCAATAATAATCGGTCCTGCTCCAATAATTAAAATTGATTTTATGTCTGACCTCTTACTCAATTTTTATCCTTGAATTGTTTAACAGTTGATATAAATTTATCAAAAAGATAGGACATCTCTGTCGGACCTGGACTTGCCTCGGGATGACCCTGAAAACCGAATGCTGGAACATCAGTTCTTTCAATCCCTTGAATACTTTTATCAAATAATGATAAGTGCGTAACTGTTAAATTTTTTGGTAAAGATTTTGGATTAACTGAAAAACCATGATTTTGGCTTGTTATAAATATCTTTCCTGATTCTAAATCACGAACTGGATGATTAGCTCCGTGATGGCCAAATTTCATTTTTTCTGTTTGAGCCCCACTTGCTAAGGCCAAAAGCTGATGTCCTAAACAAATACCAAAAATAGGAATTTTCTTTTTTAAGAGACCTTTAATGCTTTCAATTGCATATTTACACGGTTCAGGATCACCTGGGCCATTTGACAAAAATATGCCATCGGGCTTAAGTGCGAGGACATCTTCAATACTTGTTGTAGCTGGAACAACAGTCACCTTGCACCCTCTCGATACAAACATTCTCAATATATTTTTCTTTATTCCAAAGTCATAAGCAACAATATTGTAGGTTTGTTTAACTATGGATTCAAAACCTATCCCAAGTTTCCATTCCCCCTCTTTAAAAATATATTGAGTTTTTGACGTCACTTTTTTTGCAAGATCTGATCCTAGTAGACCAGGAAAATCTTGTGCCATTTTGAGGGCGTGGTCATCATCAAAATTTTCGCCTGCTAAAATACAACCAGGTTGTGCTCCATGGGTCCTCAAATGCTTAGTTAATCTCCTCGTATCAATTCCTGCAATAGCTACAATATTTTTTTCTTTTAAAAAATCTGAAAGAGAACAATGGGATCTGAAGTTTGAATGTTGGAAGGGTAAATCACGAATGACAATACCTTTTGAATAAATATTATTTGATTCAAAATCCTCATCATTAATTCCAACATTACCAATATGAGGGTAGGTAAAAGATATGATTTGATCAGCATATGAGGGATCTGAAATTATTTCTTGATAACCTGTCATCGAGGTATTAAAAACAACCTCTCCAACTGTATGCCCTGAAACACCAATTGAAAATCCTCGAAACTTTGTTCCGTCCGCTAGCACAAGTATGGCCGGCAAATTAGACGCCAAAAAAACTCCCAAGGTTAAATTGTTATTTGATAATGAACGGGTAAATTTTCTTACATCCGATCCAAGCTAGTATAATTTAATCTAATACTTTCTTCAATTACTTCTTCTTTAAAAATTCAAATTAAACTTATTTTTTGAGATTTAATACATCAAACATATCGAATAGACCATGCGTTTGCTTTTTTAAAAATTTAGCAGCTTTAATAGCGCCCTTAGAGAAAGTTGTTCTACTTCCCGCTTTATGCGTTAATTCAATTCGTTCTCCATCCCCCGCAAAAAGAACAGTATGATCACCAACAATGTCACCGCCACGAATAACTGAAAAACCAATGTCACCCTTTTCTCGGGCTTTTTGAATGCCTTCCCGACTATAGACAGCATTGTCTTTTAGATTTCTATTTGAGGCTTTTGCTACCTCCTCACCAAGCCTTATTGCTGTTCCTGAAGGAGAATCAACCTTATGCTTATGATGAGCCTCCAAAATTTCAATATCAAATTCCTCATGAAGAGATTGTGTTGCCTTTTCAACAAGAGAAATTAAAACATTAACTCCAATACTCATATTAGGCGCAAAGCATATTGGTATTTTTTTTGCTGCATTTGAAATTTTATTTTTTTCAATTTCTGAAAAACCCGTAGTTCCAAGTACATAACCTAAATTATTTTTTAGGCAAAAATCTATGTAATTCATACTTGCTTCAGGTCTTGTAAAATCAATTAAAACATCGGCTTCTAAATCATCTATTGATAAATCTGAACTTATTTTAATGTTGCTCTGAACCCCAAAAAGTTCGCCAGCATCATGACCAATCCTTGGTGAGGATTTTATATCAATAGCCCTAACAAGATGTAAATCAGAACTTTCTAATATCTCTTTTATAATTGCTTGACCCATCTTTCCTGAAGCACCTACAACGATAATATTTATATTTTCCATTTTTTAAAATCCAATATTTTCCATAAGAAGTTCAAAATAACCCGGGTCCTCTTTATCAGGCAAAGAAGTTTTTAAGTCTTCCTTTACACTTTGAGAAACACTCCCCGATTCTTCAACCGCATTTTTTTTAATAGGCTTTTTAATAGGCTCTTCAACTAATTGTTTTTGTTCATTATCAAGAGAACTATTATTTTTTTCAAGTATTTCATTTTTACCTTCAGCATCTCCGAATTTTTTTTGTTCTTCAGCCAAGGTTTCTTCATCCCATTCCTTAACTGTTCCAAATGGTTTTTCAGCTTCCTTAACTTTTATAGCCTCATTCCTGTCAATAAGATCCCCTGTTAAGTTGACAAGCATATCTTTTTTAAAGGTTAAGACAAGATGTCTTGATTCAATAAACTTTCCTTCTTTTCTTATCACGTATATGTAGTCCCAGCGATCCTTATGAAATGAATCTTGAATCAACGGGGTACCTAAAACAAACCTAACTTGAGATTTATTCAAGCCTGGTTTAATTTCTAATAGCATCTCTGGAGTTATTTCATTACCTTGAGAAACATCCTGTCGATATGTTTCTGGAAGAAATTTAGTGACAATATTTATAAGTGGAATAGCAGATATATCAGTATCATCGTCTTCTTGTCCAGCTGGAATATTATCTTCATCAGATGAATCAGAACCCAACCAAGAACAAGCCGGCATCATCAGAAAAATGAAGGTAATAAAAATTAAACGCATTTAATAAGACTTTAGTTCCAAAGATTGATAATATAACATTTTGGATGACGGTTAGGTTTAAATTATACTAGGAGTTAAAGGCTATGGAAGAGCATGACGGTTTAAAAAAAACAGGATTAAAAGTAACGCTTCCCAGACTAAAAGTCCTTAACATTTTTGAAAATAGTAAAGAAAAACATTTGTCAGCTGAAGATATTTACAAGGAAATGTTAGGTGGTGGTGAGGAAGTTGGTCTTGCAACGATTTACCGAGTTTTAACCCAATTTGAACAGGCAGGGCTACTTATACGTCATCACTTTGAAAGTGGTAAAGCTGTTTTCGAATTAAATGAAAAGAGTCATCATGACCATATTGTTTGTCTTCAATGCGGTCATGTTACTGAATTTGTGAATGAAGATATTGAAACATTACAAACACAAGTAGCAGATGAGCACGGTTTCAAAATTATTGAACATTCACTCTATATTTATGGAGATTGCACAAAAAAGCCGTGCGAACATAAAAAATAAATTACCCCAATATATCTTTAGCATGATCAATTGTCTTATCAGTGATCTTTATACCGCCTAACATTCTAGCTATTTCATTAACTCGATCTTCTTCATTTAAAAGTTTAATTTCACTTGTAATTGAATCTCCAACTTCATTCTTGAATACTTTGTAATGATTAGTTGATTTTGCAGCTACTTGAGGTAAGTGAGTAATAACAAGTGCTTGTGTATTTTTTTTATTACCTAAATCACTTAACAAATTTCCTACGACTTCCGCAACTGCTCCACCTATACCAACATCCACTTCATCAAAAATCATTGTGGGGACTTCAACATTTGAAATAGAGGCTACTCTTATTGCTAAACTTATTCTTGATAATTCACCACCAGATAAAACTTTTTGAATTGGTTGAAGCTCAGCACCTTTAAAAGTCGAAACTAAAAATTGAATACTTTCGTTTCCATTAACTGATGGTTCTGAAGGAATTAATTCAATTTTGAAAATTGCGTTATTAAAAGAGAGTTGATTGAGTTTTTCTGTAATTAGTTTGCTCAAAGATAAAGCTACACTCTTACGTTTATCGCTAATCTTACTAGCAACTTCATCGTAAGCTACCTTTGCTTCATTTACTAAAGATGATATGTCTTTATCACCTAACATTATCTTTAACGTATCTACCCGCTGGAGCCATGTTTCACTTTCTGACTCTAAATCCTCAGGCTTAACATTATATTTTCTACAAAAACTAAATATAGATTGAATTTTATCTTCAACGTTTTTTTGTAAATTTTCATCCAAATCTATATTTTGTAAATAGTTTGTTAGCTCACGAGACAGCTCCATTGACTCAGCTTGAATTGAATTCATAATTTTATTTATATTTCCAAGCCTTTCATCTAGTGAAAGAAGAGTTTTAAGGTCCGCTTGAACTTCTCTTGAAAGATTATTTAATGAAATGTCTCCTTCATCGACCATTGAAATGCATTTATTAATTCCAGCAATTAATTCATTTCCATTTGCTAAGAATTTTTGATCGACTTGAAGTTGTTGCCATTCTTTGTATGTAAAATTTAATACCGAAAATTCATTGCATTTTTCCTCAAGCTCATTGAGCTCATTTAAAAAGCTTTCCTTATTTTTAAGAAAATTATCTTGCTCTCCAAATAATCTTTGCCACTCATTAAAAAGTTTATTTAAGCTTTCCAATTCCTCCTTGCACCCCAGAAAGTTATCTAATATTTCCCTTTGTGATGTTTTTTTTAGAAGAGAGTGGTGTGTATTTTGACTATAAATGTCAACTAAATTCTCACCAATAGATTTTAGTTGGCCAATAGTTGATGGAATACCATTGATAAATGCTTTAGACTTTCCATCTTTATAAATAACCCTTCTTAATAGTAATTGATCCTCTGGTTCTTCAAATTCATTTTGCGATAGCCATTTTTTAGCTTCATCATTTCCTTCAAGATTAAATGTTGCTGTTATATCTGCTTTCTCATTACCCATTTTAACAACACCACTCTCACCTCTGCTTCCAAGTGCTAATGACAATGCATCAATAAGGATGGACTTACCCGCCCCTGTCTCTCCTGTAAGCGAAGAAAATCCCAACAAAAAATTTAAATCAAGTTCATCAACAATGACATAATTTTTTATCAGTAGATTTTCTAACATAGGCGACTTAACCCCAATGTAATTTATTTCTTAACATTTCAAAGTAGCAATAGTCTTTTGGATGCAATATTGAGATAGTTCTTTTAGCTTTAGTTATATGAATTTTATCTCTTATATCTAATGGAAATTTAATTTGGCCGTCTATACTTAAGGATGCCTCCTCCATTTGGACAATTTTAATTTCTATTTCGCTGGTTGCATCAATTGCAATAGGTCTATTACTTAAGGTATGCGGATTTATTGGTACAATCGAAATAGCATCTAATTGAGGATGAAGGATTGGGCCTCCTGCTGATAGTGCGTATGCTGTTGTGCCTGTTGGCGTAGATACGATAATGCCATCAGATCTTTGTGTATGAACAAATTTATTATTAATAGAGACCTGTAACTCAATTAACCTTACTCCGCTTTTTATAACAACATCATTTAATGCAAAAGATTCGTATATAACTTTTTTATCACGATAAACTTTTGTTTCAATAAGTAAGCGTTTATCCTCATCATAATTTCCGTTTAAAACCTGATCTATGCTAGCAAACATATTTTCTGTATTGAGGTCAGCTAAAAAACCAAAACGCCCACTATTTACACCAATCATAGGAATACTATTGTCTAAAAGACTTCTTGCAACTCCTAGCATCGTTCCATCACCACCCACAATAATTGCTATATCTACCTCTTCTCCTATACTTTTAAGAGGCATTGATTCATATCCAGTTATTTTAATTTTTTTTTGTGTCTTCTCTTCTATAATTAACTCATAATCTTTTTTTGACAACTGCTCGATTAAATCAATGAGTTGAGAATTCATTTCATTTGATTCAGTGGCTACTGGATATTTACCAATGATGGCTATTTTTTTAAATTTCATCTCTATCTCTTTAAACACTGGCTATATAGTAAATGAGTCAGTAAAATAATTAATATAGGGTTATTTTAAAGCAATAATAAAAATTAATTAATTAATCTTAAATATAATGGAAATTGATACAAGAACTCAACATCTGCTCAAGACACTTATAAATCATCACATTGTTGATGGTCAACCGGTCGGTTCAAAAACATTGACTGCATCATCAGGGCTAGAACTGAGCTCTGCTTCTATTAGAAATATAATGAAAGATCTTGAGGATGCTGGATTCATTTCAAGCCCGCATACTTCAGCTGGAAGAGTTCCAACGCAAAAAGGCTATCGCTTTTTTGTTGATAGTTTAGTCACCATGAAGTCACCAAATAAATCAGACCTAGATATGCTGCAGAATTCTCTCAACACATCTAATACAAAAGAACTTATAAATATTACTGCTGATACATTGTCGAGCTTAACGAACTTTGCCGGTGTTGTGATGCTCCCTAAAGCTAAAAAAATTAGTTTTAAACATATAGAGTTTTTAAATTTATCTAAAACAAGAATACTCGTTATTATCGTAACAAGTGATGGTAGTGTTCAAAATAGAGTGCTTGATACTCAAGAAGAGTATGATCAAAGCACACTTATAGAGGCCTCAAATTTCTTTAACGAGCATTATAAGGATTTAGATATAAACTTGATTAAAGAAAAGATTATTGAAGAACTCTCCACTATGAAAAAAAATATGACAAGTCTTATGAGTGCAGCAGTAGAGCTTTCAATAAACCCAAAGCTCGATGAAAATTTAATTTTAGCAGGCCAGAGAAATTTATTAGATACTGTTGACCTCTCTCAAAATGTAAAAAGTATTAAAAAAATAATAGAGCTTTTTGAAAAAAAGACCTCATTGCTTCAATTGCTTGAAAAAAGTCATCATTCATCTGGAATGCAAATATTTATTGGAGAAGAATCTGGCTATCAAGCACTTGATGAATGCAGTATCGTTACAGCGCCATATCAATCAGACGGAGAAGTCATAGGGATACTTGGTGTTATAGGACCAACAAGAATGGCTTATGAAAGAGTCATCCCAATTGTCGATATCACTGCTAAAATGCTAAGCAAATCAATAAAATAAACCTGATAAATACTTATGAATTACTTTAATCCTGAACCACCATATAAACACGGTGATGTACCAAAAATAGGTATTATTCTTGCAAATTTAGGAACACCTGATGCACCTGATGCCTCATCATTAAGAAAATATCTAGGTCAATTTTTGATGGATAGAAGAGTGGTGGAAATTCCAAGATTCATTTGGTGTTGGATTTTACATTTTATTATTTTAGTTTTTAGGCCAAAAGCATCTGCAAAAAAATATGCTCAAGTATGGACATCTAAAGGATCACCTCTCCTAGTAAACGCCCGATTACAGGAAAAATTATTAAAAAAATTATTGAAAAAAAAATATCGCCAACCTATTGAGGTTGCTCTGGGAATGTCATACGGCAATCCTTCGATGAATTCAGCTTTAAATGAATTGCGTAAAAAAAATTGCACAAAAATTTTACTTTTTCCACTTTATCCACAATATGCTGCCTCTTCCTCTGGTTCAGCTATGGATGCGTTATGGAAAATACTAATACGAACAAGAAATGTTCCCGAAATAAGGACTATTCGTCACTACCATGATAACCCTGCTTACATAAATGCATTAAAAATATCTGTTTTAGATTTTTGGAAAAAAAATAAAAAGCCAAATAAATTAATTATGAGTTTTCATGGAGTGCCTAAAAAATCTTTAATGCAGGGGGATCCATATCACTGTGAGTGCCATAAAACTGGAAGATTACTTGCTAAAGCTCTAAAGTT
>Ga0206126_10006723_pt1 | contig 10098 bp, 8 predicted proteins | sample Helgoland_Spring_5_FD_148621 | JGI IMG/M metagenome (GOLD analysis project Ga0206126, IMG submission 148621) | Pelagic subsurface seawater microbial communities from Kabeltonne, Helgoland, North Sea - Helgoland_Spring_Bloom_20160412_1 | ecosystem: Environmental > Aquatic > Marine > Epipelagic ...
TATATTCATCGGATCGCCCAGCACTGAGCCATTGCTCCCTGAGTAGCCCGCATAACGAATGAGCTGATGGTTCCAAATACGAGTCTCGGCTTGGTCCGGATTAAATTCTGGGAAGACTGTGATGAATGATTCTGCGCTTCGGTTCGCGTCAGCACGTTTCAAATGCTCGAATAGCGCATCGAAGCTCTCCTCAACAGAATTGGCACTCCTGGCATCGATCACTCGCAGTGAACGCCAACGTGCGCGTCCGCTGCAGCGCACCGAATTGCGCCAGGCTAACTGCGCATCTTTTTGCAAATCAATTGCCGCTGCGCTCGATATTGGTGGCTGGAGTCGTTTGCAGAGTTCATCGGCGGACCAACGCTTCTCAAGCGGCAGCTCTGGCTGATCCGTGCGGCTTGTTTGAGTGGAGTACGGGCAAGCAGTTGGTTTGTTTAGATTCATCGACATGCATTGATTAAAATCCAGTAGGCAACACGAAATGGCACTGTGCGCAAGCAAAGCTAGACTTATTATGCAGAATGTTGCCGTACGTTGTACTGTGGCCTAAATTTTAAGGATAAATACAAGGTTGTATTGGCCGATCCAAGCCTTAGAAAATAGTTGATGCAGATATCTCGTCCTATCTCAGCGATCATCGCTGCTTGCTGCCTAATTACCAGCGTGGGCTATGCTTTGCTGGATCAGAACGGCAATGGATTGAGTGATGTATGGGAGCAGCGGTTCAATGCGCCCGATTTACAGTTGGCTGCCGACGGTGATGGCGATGGCTTCACCAACCTCGAAGAATGCGTGGCTGGCACAGATCCTGATGATTCGTTGAGTCGCCCTGCGGTGGACCTATCGGTGATTCAAAATGACCTTGATCAAGTGCAGGTATCTTTCCCCACTTTATTGGGTAAGCGCTATTTTCTGTTCGCTTCAAATGATCTGTTGAGTTTCGAATCGCTCCAGCCAGACGGCTGGATTGGCGATGGTGCAACTAGAGAGCTGGTTATACGTAGTGGCGGTAACTCAGAGACTGTAAGTTCGGTACGCGCCGATTTTTGGGCCAATGTCGCGACTGACTCCATCGCCGATTTGAGCGGCTTAGCCACTTTTCCAGCGCAGTCCGATGGGCATGTGTATTTGGCCGCACCCGAAGCGCCAGATTTCCTGTCGACCGGTTATGGCGCCCGGATTATATCTACAATCACTGCGCCCAGTTCTGGCAGTTATACATTTTTCTTATCTGCGGGTGGGCCCGCAGAGCTGTACTTTAAGGCATCAGACAGTCCGGCGAATGCGGCTAAAATCGCAGAGATATTGCCTGCACAAACTGAACTAGAGGCAGACGTTTGGGAACTATATGAGACCCAGCGCGCGGATGCAGTGCTGTTAACTGCGGGGGCAGACTACGAGTTGGAGCTACGTTATGTAGCGAAGGCTCCCTCGCAGCACGCACAGCTCGGATGGTCTGGCCCAGGGCTTGAAGGCATTGAGAAAGTCGAGCGTGAAGACCTCAGTACGGCATCCTTTGCGGCGGAGTATGAGCTGGTGTCACCTACCTTTCTAAAGTTAGCGATTGATGAGCAAGATCAAGATGCTGACGGACTGGGGGACTGGGAAGAATTAGCGCTGGCCGCGTATTACCCGGTTTTGTTTTTTGACGCGCAAAGCACAACTGGAGTGAATGACTCTAGTGTATTGCAAGGGATTTTCGAAACTTCATCGGCAGCTATCTCGAATGTGAGTCTGCAAGCTACGGATGCGGCTGCTTTTGAAAGTAATTATCCCAATATTTCGGCGGATGCCGGCAAGATTGAACTGAACCGCTCAGGTTCATTAGAGCCCTTGGACGTGGAGCTTTGTTTTCCGCCGCTGGTCGAGACCGGTAGCACCGTCACTGTGTGTGATGGCTCCTGTTGTATGCTGATTGGCAGCGCAGGCGATGAAGAAGCCGAGCCGGAAGATTTCATCCTGACTGACGAAGCCGGCAACGTTGTCACCAATGTGGTGCGGTTCGAATTTGGAGAGACTCAGAAGGTACTGACGCTCACTGCGGTTAAAGACTCGATTAACGAGTATCCAGAAACGGTAAATGTGGCGATTAAAGTGCCCGAAGACAGTCGCTATGAAGTCTCTACACTCATCAACGGAGCCTCCATTCAGATATTTGATCTACCTGATAGTCCGGATAATGTGACAATTTTTGTCGGTGCTTTTAGCCAAGATGGCAAAGCGATAACTGCGACCACTGCCACCGGCAGTGTGATTGCTACAATTAATGGGCCACGCACAGAGATGCGAATCTGGAGTGAATTTTCCGGCCTCACTTCGCTGCAGACTAATTCTCATGTGCATAAGGCTAGCGCTGGCAATCAGCCCGGGAGCGTGGTCTATGGCATTACTGAAATAGTGGGAGATCCTGCTTCGAGTCCACTGCATGGGCGACTCGAGTATTATCCGGCTGTGATACTCTCGGATCAATCCGTGCCGGAGGGAACAAGTCGAGGAGACGGTTATCCTTGGGATTTAACCCAGGCATCGTTAGTGGTATCCAGCAATAGTGGCACCGCAGCGTCGAAGCAGGTTATTATTGATTCACTCTTTGGGCAGAGTGGCGAGACGCCGCTGTATTTTAATGTGCACACTGCGGATAACCCCGCTGGAGAAATATGGGCATTTTTAGGCTTATCCGCTGGCTCAATCGATCCACCTGATCCTGCAGAACCTGCGCCTTTAGCCGGCAGCGAGGCATACCCTGCGCTGAGTGGTTACCTGCTAGAAGCCGAGGTGCGCCGTTTCTTGAACCAAGCAACCTTCGGTGCCACCGAAGACATGGTCGATGCAATGGTGACTCAAATCGAGACAGCGCGCAGTTTAGATCCAGACTACCATCGCGATACTGCGTATGAAAATTGGCTAGATGCACAAATGAACAAGAGCGAGACCACGCAGACCTATTTACTCGATTATTTAATGGCGACGCATTTCCAATTATTCTGGCTGGCAGGTGTATTTGATGAAACACGTAATCCTGCAGCTGTCATAAGAGGGCAACAAACTGAGACCCCGCAAGCCCCAACGACTTGGCCCTCGATTGATCGGTCAAATGCCGATCCCGCACTGTGGTATTTGAACGACATCTATCCTGCAACTTTCAACGAACTGGAGCTCGCTTCTGAGAATGGCCTTGGAGTGGATCGCCGCTTCACTCGGTTGCCGCATTATACGATGACCCATTGGCAGACGATGCTCGCTGGCGGGGATCAGTTGCGCCAAAAGATGGGTTATGCCTTACAGCAAATTGTAGTCACGAGTAACGAAGAGGCTGATATTCTTAATAACCGCTATGGGATGCTCAACTATCAAGACATGCTCAATCACCATGCCTTTAACTATTATAGAGATGTCTTAGGTTTTGCGAATTGGAGTCCGATCATGGGCATCTGGCTATCGAGTCTGAAAAACCAGAAGGCGATCGATTTTGATGGCGATGGGCTGTTTGATAGTTACCCAGATGAAAATCTCGCGCGTGAGAACATGCAGCTATTTTCAATCGGTCTGTTTGACCTGTGGGCAGATGGCACCCTGAAACTGACCTCTGCAGGTCTGCCGCGGCAAACCTACACCAATGAAGACATTAAAGATCTTGCGAGGATTTTAACCGGTCAAGGTATTGCTCATGATGATGGCGATTGGGGCGGTGATGCGCCCGGCTCGGCAGCTTTTTTGGCTAAGGAAGAAAATAATTTCAATCAAACGCTGTTTGGTGGGCAGACCACTGATCATACCTTTTATCCGATGAAAATGTTTGAAGCGTATCACAGCTTAGGCAGCAAGACGTTTGCTGGTGTAACGATCGATAATAGTGACATCAGCGATTTAAAGCAGCAAGCGATAGCTGATGTTGAAGATGCTATCGACTGGCTGGCGGGTAAGCCGGGTGATGGTCAACCGGACTTTGATATGGTTCATAGCCATGTCAGCACCCCTGCGTTTATTTCGCTGCGCTTGATACAGCGCTTTACGACCTCAAACCCATCGACCGCCTATCTTCATCGCGTTGCGACAGTATTTAAGGAGTCCGAAGGACACTTGGGCTTGACGCTAAAAGCCATCCTACTGGATCCAGTCGCGAGAAACTTCGATCTAAGTGATACGGTATTTGGCATGAAAAAATCACCTTTGGAGAGCTACCTACAAATGCTGCGCGCGCTTCAAGCGCATACGTACATACCCTTGGTCGCACCAGTTGCTGGTGAAGTGTTTGATGCTGCGCCGGGCGATTATTCCAACCCCGATCTGTATTTGGAAAATTTTGGTTACCCAGCCGATCAAGTTAATGCTTTTAGCGGAAACACCCGCTTCTTCTTAGACTCAGCGTATACGACGACTGGTGCGGCTGGTTTACAGATGGACCCGTTTGATCAAGAGACGGTCTTTAACTTCTATGTGCCTAGTTACAGCCCCGGTGGCGCCATCGGCAATGCTGAACTTTATGCGCCCGAAATGCAGCTGGTGAACGAGGCGGATGTGATTCGAAATATTAACTTTTTCCAAGATATTGTCAGCGATGGATCTGGCCATGTGGGGGATGAGCTTGGCAACACAGATGCCAATCAAATTACCGCTTTTGGGGGTGCTTCGGGAGCCGCGACCAATGACCACCTAAAGCTGAATCTGGAGGGCTTAGCCGCTCAGCTTTATCCTAGTGCGGAGCCAGTGCCAGGCCTGACCGCGATTACTATCGGCTCTGCTACGACCGCCGCACCTCATTGGGTGCGCTTGAGCCGCGTTGGAGATGTCTTCACCAGTAGTGAGTCGGTCGATGGTGAGACGTGGAGCTTTCTAGAGTCTTGGGTACTGCCTTTGGCCGAACAGGTTTATGTCGGCCTGGCCGTGACCAGCCATAATGATGGCGTTTTAACGACGGCGGTCTTTGACGATATCAGTTTGAGTGGCACCGACAATGTCTGGCTTAGTCAAGATATCGGCGCAGTCGCGGCAGCAGGCTCAGTGGTAGACAATGGTGATGGAGAGTATGCGATCCAAGCTTCGGGTGCGGATATATGGGCTGCTGCTGATGAGTTTCATTTTATGTATCAAACCTTGTCTGGAGATGGCGAAATTATTGCTCAACTGAAAAGTTTAGTAAACACCCACGTATGGACCAAGGCCGGTGTCATGATGCGAGAAGATCTATCCAGCGATGCGATGCATGTCATGACACTTGTATCAGCTGCTAAAGGGGTCGCCTCTGAAAGTCGTTGGTCAGCGAGCGACCGTAGCGCAGAGTCGCTCGCCGATGAAGCGCTGGTGGATGCATTGGATGATCGATTAACGAATAGCCTGTTTAAGCTCCGTTACCCCTATAATTCTGCTGATAATGGAGTGGGTGATATTAATAAAAATCCCCGTGAATGGATTATTGATACGCTCACGGCTTCTTATGGTGATCCTTACGACGGCTCGAATGATGCCAATGATCGTAAACTAAAACTTTCTGACGCGCTATACCTCCTCTCCACCTCCCCTGAATTCCAAGTTAAAAAGTAAACGCCATGTCTAAGCCTAAAAAATATCTCACCCGCCGCGAATTTTTAAAAGCCGGCACGTGTGGTGCGATGACTATCGGCCCACTGGTGAATACGATTGCCCAGCTCTCGCTCGTCAATTCAGCAGCAGCGAGTGTGTTAGGGGCCGGTTCAATTGGCACCGACTACAAGGCGTTGGTCTGTATTTTTCTGCGCGGAGGATGTGATACCAATAATATCTTAATCCCCGTTGGAGTGAACCCGCTGGCTGAGGTATATGCGGCTGATCGCGGTGCGGTTGCAGTGGCCAATGGAGTGGTGAATGCGACTTACAATCCCGCTGGCGACGATGACACTATACCGATTACGGTGTCTGGGATGGCGCCGATGGGGCTGCATCCAAACTTGCCTAATTTGGCTGAAATGTATGGGGGCGGGGAAGCTGCCTTTATCACCAATGTGGGCACGCTGGCCGAACCCACCACACAGTCGAGCTATAGTACCAGTAGTCTGCCTAAACAGCTTTTCTCGCATTCAGATCAAGTGACGCAGTGGATGTCGTCGATTTCAGATAAACCCTACGAGTCAGGTTGGGGCGCACGGGTAGCAGATCTTTATCACGATACTTGGAATCAGCTTAATCCGACTTCGATGCTGATTACGGCGGCTGGCACCAATCAATTTATGAACGGCGGTTACAATAGCCAATACTCGGTTACCTCGACGGGGGCGATCAGTTTGGCTGGCTTTGGCACCAACTATGCCAATGCGCTAGATGGCTCAGGAGCCTATTCAAACTCTTCTCAGGGTAATCGACTCAAAGCGTTAGAGAAGATTATGCAGTATAGTCACGCGCACATTATTGAGGAAGGTTACAGTCAGGTGATCCGAAGTGCCAGAGAAAATGAATCGGTGATTAGCGAAGCGATTGCAGTGGAGGCCTCGTTAGGGATTAATTTTGATGCAATCTGGGCCGAAAAAGGAGCGAACAGTAATTTAGCGACGGAGCTAAAAGCCGTGGCTAGGTTGATTGCAGGTCGTGAGTGTCTCGGAAATAAACGCCAGATCTTCTTCGTCGATCTGGGTGGCTTTGATACGCATTCGAGTTTAAATGGTCGCTTGAATCCGTTGCTTACACAGTTGGATCAAGCGGTCGGTGCCTTTAACGCAGGTATGAAAGAATTGGCGATCAAAGACGCCAATTTCGAATATGATAAAGTGACGACCTTCCAAGCTTCCGACTTCAATCGCACATGGACGCCCAATGGCACTGCGACATCCTCAGCTGGCACCGATCACGCTTGGGGCACGCATACCTTTGCATTTGGCGGCGCCGTCAATGGAGGTGACTTTTATGGGAGTTTTCCGACACTTGGTGTTGGCACCGCCGATGATGTGCCGAGTGGTTCTCGTGGTCGTTGGATTCCAACCACTGCGGTCGACCAACTTGCGGCGAAGGTAGCGAATTGGTTCGGCGTGCCCGAAGGCAGCAGCGAGATGGAAGCGATCTTTCCGAATCTTTACCGATTTGACAGTCCCTTTGACCCTGCCGCGGGTGCGAACCTTGGCTTTATTTAACATGCAGCTCAGAAACCTTACACTTGCGGGCAGCTTGATTGTGTTGGGCCTGTGTATCTACTGGTTGTTGCAACCAGATGCAGCCCAGGATACTGAGCAATTAAGCGACCAGGTCGCTAGCCAGAACGAGGAGATCGACCAGCGCTTGGCACCTCCCAAACTGACGCGGGTGGTGGAGGTGCCCGAAGCGAATGATCCCCGAGTCAATCGACTACCCGATGGTCGAGTTGAATACTTGATCGCATTTGATACCAGTATGCAGATCAATCAAAACGCAGATCCTTTGCAATCGATCTATGCCGTCGAACAGCTCTTCGCAGATTATCGCTATGCGTATAAAGAAAATCCAGTCGGCAGCGAAAATACCGAAATTACACAGCAATTGCTCGGCAAAAACCCCAAACGAATCGTCTTTATCGATCCTCGCTGCGCTGCACTGCGCGGCAATCAGCTCGTCGACCAGTGGGGCACCCCATTTTTCTTCCACGCAGTGTCGGGGCAACACATGCAAGTGCGCTCAGCCGGCTACGATCGACAACACTGGACGGCAGATGATGTGTTTGTCGGAGATAGCTAGCCTCGAGCTCGCTTATTTTAACCGCCAGTACCCTTTTTCTTGCGCTTGGTAGGCTGCACCTTTTTGCCTCTCTTTAGCTTGCTTGCATTTGGTTGCGGGTCGCCCGCATTCCAGCGCTTAGCCTCTGATAGCCGCTGATTTAGTTTCTTATGATTACATGTATCCCAATCCATTGATTCTTCCCTATTTGATTTTACCGACAAACGACATGCTGTGCGCATTTCTGAGTGGCGCGAAGCTGCACGCCTTATTCTGGCTTGTCCATCCTGTTTCGCGCCGACCTTAGCCCTCAAGTGCTCACCTCTGCATGCGCTCTTCTTGTCTCACCTTAGTAAGTTTTTTTCACAACTGACGATTAAGTGGTGTGTTTAAAAAGCTAAATTTAGTCGTGGTCGGACAGCTGAAGCAAGGGCTTGGGCAACAGGCCTGTTGTCATGCGATTGCAGCAGCGTTGGTGATCGGACTTTTTCCAATTATGGGGTTTTCGACTTTAATGAATACTTTTAGCGCGGCGTTTTTTCGACTGAATCAGCCAGTGGTGCAGGTTTGTAATTGGATCATTGCACCGGTTAAAATTGCCCTCATTTTTCCCTTTCTACGCTTGGGTGAGTGGCTGTTTCAAGCGAGACCTTTTCGGCTCAGTCTTGCTGAATTTAGTACACGCTTTTTTAGTGATATCGCTACCACGACTGCCGAATTTGCGTGGACCTTCACTCATGCGATCGTGGGTTGGCTAATCTGTGCGCCTTTGATTTATGGTATGATCTTTCGAGTCTCGAAGGCACTAGTGCCCAACAGACTGGCGCGTGATCTAAGCCGAGTCGCTGAGTAAGTGATCTGCAAATCGGTCTAGTTCAGCGATTGTTCCCTTTGCCCTGCTTGAAGTGTTTGGGTCCAATCAGTCGCCGATGATTTTGATGGCTTAGCGCTGTAAGGTGCGCTACAGTTGTACGATATTTGTCGAATGTTGCTGCCAACCAACTATTCTTCTTCAATTCATAGCAAATAGAGTTTACTGGTTCATCATTACTTTATGTTCACGTTCTTCTGTTTACTGTCGATTGTCTCGTTCTTCTGCTATGGAGTTAGTTGTGTCTTCTCGGCCCACATGGTTGTCGAGTTTCAGCGCTATGGCTTAGCGCCGTTTCGATTGCTCACTGGATATTTGCAACTGCTTGGTGCGACTGGCCTCTTAATTGGCTTGCTAGTGAGTCCGACCATCGGGCTGATAGCTTCGATTGGTCTTAGCGTCCAGATGCTGCTTGGCTTCTGCGTACGTTTACGGATTCGAGATACTGTTGGGCAATGCTTACCCTCGTTTATCTATATGTGGATCAACGCAGGACTGGCGTTAGAATTCCTCAGTCGCTACCGTTAAGCAGCTAATACGATGATGCCGATGCACAAGGCTAGCATCACCAGCGCAGGAATCGATTTTTTGAACGGATCCTTCACTTTGAGGTGCATTAACAGCGCGCCTACCATGAGCAGCCCAAGCAGACTCGCAAACGGGACAATCAGCGATTCAAAGTATACACCTAGAATCAGGGCAAGCGCAGCGGTGATTTTCAAGCCGCCGATCAAGTAAACGCTCCAATTCGGCAGGCCATAATTGGCGAATTCGGCCTTCATGTCCGCTGCTGTTCCGCCGCGGTAGGCGGTGCCTTGATTGTAACGAAGGAGCCAGACATTAAGAATCCCGAGACCAGCGATCAGTTGTAATAGATATTGAATAGTGTCCATTAGCGAAATGTGGCTGATCTCTAGGTTTTAGTCAAATACAGTAACTGCTCTGAGTGAGATTCGGCGGTGCCTAGGTGATAAACTGTTTAATCGATGTTCAACGCCATCTGCTTAGCAGCTGGTGGCGTTGGATGTATTGCTGGAGCGCTTACCTGAGGATGTCGTTCTGAGCATTGCGTCGACTCGCTGCATATAGATGGCGTGTTGCTCTGGGTTGTGGTAGGAGCCCGCTGCGTGCGGCTCTGGTTCTGTGTTTTGCTGCTGGTTAGGGATGATGAGGGTCTTACGCTGCGTGCCTAGTTCGTAGGTCAGTTGAAGGCTTTCGCCATTGGCCTGCTGTGTGACTTGTAGATTTTTTTTCTGAATATGCATATTAATCTATCGTACAGCCGCGATTTACCCTACAAAAAAACAATACATGCTTCATCGTGTGCTTTTTTGCAGCACTGGGTGGCAGATTTTTCGACCCAGACTCTTGCGTATGTGACACAGTTGGGCAATTTCTGCAGGAATGAAAAGGACCTCGGTATTAATCGTCAGTATGATCGCCAGCTGTGTGTGCGCGGCATCGCTCTTGGCAAAACCACACATGACAGCAGAGATGAACACACTTTTTAAATTCACTGGTGAACACGCCGACAAGCCCTGGCTGAGCAGTAATGATGGCGTTATGGGCGGCCG
>Ga0206126_10006724_pt1 | contig 10094 bp, 6 predicted proteins | sample Helgoland_Spring_5_FD_148621 | JGI IMG/M metagenome (GOLD analysis project Ga0206126, IMG submission 148621) | Pelagic subsurface seawater microbial communities from Kabeltonne, Helgoland, North Sea - Helgoland_Spring_Bloom_20160412_1 | ecosystem: Environmental > Aquatic > Marine > Epipelagic ...
GTGAGCAGCGAACAGGAGCGCCGTCCAGCCGTGGTCGCCCTGCACGTCGAGCGCGGCCCCCGCGCCGATGAGCGCCACCGCGACGGCGGTTTTACCGTATTGTGCAGCGAGCATGAGCGCTGTGAAACCATTGGTGCTCTGCAGGTCGAGCGCAGCCCCCACCGCGATCAGGTTCTTCACCGCGTCGGCCTCGCCGGCAACACTGGCGTCCATGGTGGGGGTCCAAGATGGCGGTCCAAGGGTGGCCCAACACCTGACGGCACTCACGCGCCGCGCGTCCACATTGACCCCCCGCACCCGCGCCGCCCACAGCGCACCCATTCCGCGCCTCGCGGCCGCCCGCGCTTCCTCGAAGTGCGTCGGCGTGGCCATGGTCGTCGGAAACTCTTCGCAGCTTCGGAATGAACCGACTGGCCTCAGGTAAGCATTGTACTTTTTCGGGAAGTGTACTTCGCGTACGTTCCTACGAGAGTACCTGTATTTTATGGAAAAAAAGAATCGAACCCTAGGAATAGATGTTTCCGGAAAGTCGATCGGTGCCTCATTCCGCCCCTCCACGAGACCAGCCGTCACACCGTAGGCGGCCACCCAGGCGATGGCGGCCACCCAGACGACGGAGGCGCGGGCAGCCGCCCGGCAGGACGCCCGGCAGGACGCCCGGCAGGACGCCCGGCAGGACGCCCGGCAGGACGCCGGCCTCGACGCGTTCGCGGCCTTCGCCGCCGTCCAGCCGCGAGCGACGTGCCCTCTGGCGTGGCAGTCCGTGGGCTTCTTCGCCGTGGTGTTGGCCTCGGGTTGGCTGCTCCACGCGCTCGGGCGGCTGGCGCCGTGCGCTCGGGTCTTTGGGGCGCGGCGCGGGCTCGCGCTGTGGGGGCAGCGCCAGGGGCTGTCGATGTGCGAGGCGCTGGTGCGCGCGCTCTGCGTCCGCCTCGACCCGGCGGACGCGCGGGCGGCGGAAACGCTGCCACTGGAGTCGGCGGGGCGGCAACTGCTGCGCCTGGCCATCCAGCCCGACCACGAGGACACGAGACAATACGAACAAGTGCTGGCGGCCGCGCGACTCGGGGTGGAGGCGCTGCGGGAGGCGCGGGCGCTGGGGGTCAGCGTCAACGCGCGGCACTCGGACTTTCGCAACACCGCCATCATGACGGCCGGCTCAGACGGCGCGGTCGACACGGTGAGGAACCTGATCGCGACGAGGGCCGCGCTCGACCTGCAGACCACGGACGGCTGGACGGCGCTCATGTACGCTGTATTCCGCGGCCGCGCCGCCGTCGCGACCGCGCTCATCGACGCGGGGGCCGCGCTCGACCTGCAGAACGCGGACGGCTGGACGGCGCTCATGGACGCTGCATTCCGCGGCCACGCCGCCGTCGTGATCGCGCTCATCGACGCGGGGGCCGCGCTCGACCTGCAGAGCAAGAACGGCTGGACGGCGCTCACGTTCGCTACACGCTACGGCTACGCCGCCGTCGTGACTGTGCTCATCGGCGCGGGGGCCGCGCTCGACCTGCAGAACAAATGGGGCAAGACGGCGCTCGTGTACGCTGCTCGCCACGGCCACGCCGCCGTCGTGATTGCGCTCATCGGCGCGGGGGCCGCGCTCGACCTGCAGAACAAGAAAGGCAAGACGGCGCTCGTGTACGCTGCTCGCCACGGCCACGCCGCCATCGCGACTGCGCTCATCGACGCGGGGGCCGCGCTCGACCTACAGAACAAGAATGGCTGGACGGCGCTCATGTACGCTGCTCGCTTCGGCCACGCCGCCATCGTGACTGCCCTCATCGAGGCGGGGGCGGCGCTCGACCTGCGGAACGAAGACGACCGCACAGCAACCATGCTCGCTACACGCGCAGGTCACGTCGGCATCGCAGCGGCGCTCGACGGGGCACACGGCGCGCTGCGTGCGGGGGCATGAGTACAAAAAGGGCGCCGTGGTGCGCATGGGATTTGGAGTTTAGTGAAGCGGTCTTGCCGTGAGCCGAAGTACGCCTCGTACTAATAAAAGCGTCGAGACACCATTGAGCAGTATTACCGCTCGGTCTTCCCAACACACGCCGACCGCAAGCCATCCGAGACTGCCCATTAAACTACACCATACGTCCAGCTGGTGATAATCTACACCAGCACTCCTGGCAAACACGGCTGCTAGTACACAAGCACTCGCGATCCACTTGACGTACCAACTCCAACTCCAATCCTGTGAAGTTCGGGTGGTGGTCATGGGTCCTTTGTTTTCCCGGGTGGCATAATTCCCCCGGTGGCATAACACAAGAGGCGTCCCAAGCCCCGCTGGGGGGCGACACCCGGGACGGTACCGCGCTCCATCCCATTCGTCATCCACGCGTGGGTAATATCGGCCGCTATCATGCTTTCTGATAGCACCCTATGCAAAAAAAAATCCCCCAGAAGAGGATAACACTTTGTAATATGGAATTCCCAGGAAGTGGGACGATGGGATCACGCCTCTGGTCCGCGTCGGTGGCAACGCCATGTGCGTGACCCCAGCGCCGATACACGAGTCGAGAACCACGTGATACCTAGGGTTCAGGGGACGGGGATGGGGTGAGTGGATGGGGACAAATCCAATTCGCATGTTTAAGTCATGTGTTTTACGCGGTATCGGTCGTCGAATTGAAGTGTCAGACGGGAAATCGTCGACTTCCGGCACTCGCGACACGTGTTGGTGCGTTCATTCAGCAGGCCGTCGGTTCCGTCGGTTCCGTCGGTTCCGTCGGTTCCGTCGGTTCCGTCGGTTCCGTCGGTTCCGTCGGTTCTCCGAGCGGACGGCGCTCACTGTGCCTCGAGGGCGGCGACACGGGCCATGAGGGCATCGAGGGCCGCCTGCTGCGCCGCAGTGGTCGCCTGCTGCGCCGCAATGGTCCACGCTACTGGCTGGCCGTCACTGGTCTTGTAATAGAGCCCGTACGGGAGCGTGAGCGTCGAGCCGTCCGACAACGTCACATCGCCCGTTAGTTCGACCTGGGGGCGCGTCCCGTTGTGGTAGGCGGACATGAAACCCGAGTGACCCCGCCCACCCCTGCTGCCGTCGCTGACTTCGAACGTGGCTTTGTTCGCGGAGTCTTGGTACGAGGCGTCGGTCGCGTCGCTGTCGTTGCTCAGCAACACTCGTCGGTGTACCTCGAGCGCATGGCATGACACCAGGCCGTGAGACGCGGTGTGTCTACCCATCGTTACGGTCGGCGGTAAGGTCGGTGGGACCAATACGAGGTCGGCTGGTGGCGACGCGCCGGTGAATTGAAACCACGTCCCCCACTTATATGCGACCTCCGAGACTCCGACCGGGTTGCCGTCCGCGTCGATAGAGCGGACGGCGATTTCCGCGGTCGCGCCCAGATCCGCGCCGACGTCCGGCCCCGCGTACAGCGCGAAATGTATCTCTAGCAGCGGCGAATCCAGTCCCGCATATTCCTACGTGTCATTCCTACGTATAGACAATGGCTGCGCACGGGCTAGGACCGCCGCGTTCGTCGCCCCCCCCGGGGGAATAACACTTTGTAATATCAAATCCCCAGGGAGTGGGAATGATGGAATCACGCCTCCCGTCCCGCTTCACGCCGTTCGGACCATGGTCCTCTACGCGGGTCACCAAACGTGTCAAAACAAACCCGGTGTGTACCGCGCCGAAGCCCCCCTTGCAACTCACGGTCGGTGGATACCTCGAATTGCATGGGGCGGATGCGGATTGGAGACTTCGGGTCAGCGACGGGAATCTCGTAATGGAAAAAAAAATCAGCGGGGTGTGGATGACGCGATCTCGGATGAACTGATTCCCGATGGTGTCGAATTGTTTACAGTCCCCGTTTTACACCGTCTCGCCGTGGTCGTGGAACTGTGCGATCATGCGGTTCGGGGGTTCGTAGCCCGCGACTTCGGATGTCACGAGCCACAGTTCGACCGTCGACTTGTCGCTGGGACTTGCCTTGTGCGCACCCGTCCTGTACCGCCACACCATGCGGGCTCCGGGTGCGACGCGACTGCCGAAGCTCAGGTCGCCCTCGCAGCGCAGTGCGTTGTTGAACACGAAGCGGTCCTTGTCCTTGCTCAATGCATCCATCTCGTATTTGATCGAGCCGCCGAACTGCTGGACGGCCGAGTCGGCGTTCGTGAACTGCCCGAACGCCACTTCCATTCCACCGGCTGCGACGGCGGCACTCCTGGCAGCGGCCTCGGTCTGGTCCGCCGTCTCGTCGTTGCCGATGGTCAGCGAACGATCCGCGATCACGACTTCGCTACTCGAGATCGTGGTCGTGTCGCCGGTGACATTCAGCGTCGAACACTGGAGGGACCCGTGCATGATCGCCCCGCCACTGAGATTCAGGCTCACGGCATTCACCGCGCCATCAGTGTTTAAATTTGCGCCAGACACGTTCCCAGACGCAGCGAGGGTCTGACAGTTCGTCATTCCGCTTATTGTGGTTGCACCGAGCGTCGTGGTACCCGCCTTCAGTGTGTCGCAGTCGACCGTGCCGCAAGAGACTGTTTTGCTAGCGGCTGTGATGTCTCCATTCGAAACGATCCCCTCGACGTGAGTGGTTTGGGCGTCGAACTGCGAGGTCCCGCCGACGCGCAGATTTCCGGTCTCTTCGCCGTCGACGCCCAGAGTCACGTGTCCGTCGACGCGGGCGGTACCCGTGACCGCCAGGGCTCCGGCGGCCGTGACGCCGGCCAAAGTCTCCAGGTTTTTACAGGTGATTTTCCCGTCGGCAGCATTCAACTTACACTGGTTCTCCGTTAACTCGGTCGCCCCGACACGCAGGTACCCGTTCGCAAAAATTACGTTAGCGTTACTTGCCGACAGGAACGTAGAGCTATCGCCTAGGAGGCGGACACTGCCCTGAACTTCTACGTCGGCCGCGGCCTTGAATTTACCCGTCGTACAGTTGAGATACTCGAAATGGCCGTTTTTGGCTCTCATCATCCCGTTGCTCCCGTTCCCGATGGTCCCGTCGTCGGCCTTGGATTCAATGTCATGGAACGCAATGATTTTCCCTGTTGACGTGAGGCTCGCACAGTCGATGTGGTCGAAGGCAGAAGCCTCGCTGGCCGACACAGATTTGGCGGTTAAACCGTGTGCAATTGTCGCTCCGGCTTGACCATTCACTACTATCCCCCCGTCAAATGTGCTACCACCCGTTGCCACGACCGACGCGTATTTGAGCGCGCCATCTACAGTCAGGTCGCCCTTCACAGAGACCTGCATGACCGAATCAGTGTCGTGATGCATCTCAATCGCCGTCTCGTGTTCGAGCAGTGCAGAGCCGTATTTGGCGACCGAAATCGACGCCTTGGCATTCGCATGGTTTGCGGTGTCCTCGTCCGCGTTCGTGAACACGAATGTTCGGTGTGCTTGGATTTGGCGCGTACTGAACGAACCGAGACTCGAGAGTTCTTTTTGATTGAGTACAGCCGTCATCGTTTTTAGACTTGGGGTAGAATTTATTTGGGGGTCGACGCACGATACGGAATTGGCGATTGAGTCCGTAACATGCTGGTACGTGCCCGTGTGGTACACGATCTCAGTCGCGTCGAGGTCGTCGAGATCTCGTACCACGACTTGAGCAAGCGCGCCTGCCCGCTCGGTGGGGTCACCCGCCGAGTAGAGCGCGAAGTCAAAATCGAGCTGCGATGAGGGTGTGGATTGACAGGCGGCTCCCACACCCCAATCAAATTCCGTTTCGTCGGATGCGGGCACGCTCACCACGTAGTTCCATTCACCCGTCCCGCCGTCAATTGACTGGTGCCAGGTGGCGACGTCGAGTTTCCATACGTCGGCCATGACTGTTTTAAAAATAACATCCTATAATAAATGCCGACGACTGGCGATTCGAATGACGCGTCTGTCGAATTCGCTCCGGTGATCAAAGTCCAGGTCTCGAAAGACGGCACCGATACTAGGGTGGGAGCCACGCTCGAAGGCGACGGGACAATCGACGGTGATCTACAAGTCACGGGATCTACGCAACTCAGCGGCGTTACTGCTGGCGCTTTAGACGTTTCTGGGGCGATCCGCATGCTGAGTGATGTCGACGGTACGTTCGTAGAACTCGCCTTCGATTCAGCAAACGACAGGTTCACGATAAAGCGCCACAAGCTGGATGCGGTGACTAAGCAAACGACGTTCTCGTTTGCAGATCTGTAGCTCGAAAGCGTTTTGACGTAAGCAAGTCATACGTAGGTCTGCGGAGCAAATGACATCCTTCCGACAAAATCCATCCTGCATCGGATCGTCCCCACCACATCAATTGGAACTCCCCCATCCGTCGTGCGTCTAAGAGACTTGAAAACGCGTGTTCCATACGGCTGGTGGCAGCACGCCGGTGACCATTCCTTACTAAAGACACTTGAAAACACGCTCCAGACTCCAGACGTCACCACTTTTTTGGTCACCTATGCCCTGATAAACATGATGAACATTCGCTGAACACATTCGATGAACACATCATCCGTCGTCGCGTCGGATCACACGCGTCTCCCATTGAAAGTTTCGATACATGCTAGGTCTGTGTAAGACATCTGTTTGACGCACATTGCCGCGATGCGAGGAAAACCTCGGAGCGTGGATACGGACGGTGGGTCAATGATGCCAGGGGGGGGAGCGACCATAGGAATAACGTGAAACTGACCACCGGGTACAGCGTCAAAGCGACCCGGGACATTGCACCCGGGTCGGATGTGTTGGTCAGCTACGGTCGCCAATATCGTCGCGTATAGTAAATGGACGAGAATGCATCCACGACAGCGCTGTTCGCGATCGAAAGCAAGACACCGTCCGCGAACCTCGAGGCGACGCCGCCGAAACCACCGCCCGTGTCGATGCAGATGAAAGTCGCGCGGTCTGAGAGTTATTGGGCGCGCATCAATCGATGCCCGTGGCGGAAAGGGAGTTTCTACAAGCAGATGGTCGCGTTCCTGAAATTCGCACGATTCCCCGTGTTCAAACACAGTCAGCGCAAGAAAAGGTTCCGAGACTGGGCCGAGGAGTTTCAATGGGATCCAGAGAAGGAGCGCATCGTGCTCCGAACCCGCATGCCGTTCCCGAATCGGGTGGCTCTCGGGGAATCGAAGCTGCGCACTTTCATCGTTTGCCCCACCAAACTCGTTCCGAAATTGGTCGAGGATGTATATCAGGTGGAGACCGTGGGATATGCTGGTGGCGAGCGACTCTACGCGACGCTCCGCGAGCGCTTCCTCAACGTCCGCCGCGAAGATGTATACGCGACGCTGCGTCGGTTCAAGGGCAGATTGCTCGGACACGCTCCCGAAGGCTCGCCGATACTCCAGCCCCGTGTCTTCGAACGCGTGAGCCAAGAATGGCAGCTCGACTTAATTGACGTCAGCGGGATCGGAAAGAAACTACCACACATGGAAAAGGCGCCTCTATCGAAGTTAGCAAAACAGAACGACGGATGGAGATACATTCTGACCGTGGCGGACACGTTCTCGAAATTCCTACTCGTGTGTGCGCCGCTTCGAAGCAAGACGTTGAGTGTGATCGTCGCGCTGTTACACGAGGCGTTCTGCATATACGGAAGCCCCGAAACTTTATTGGGTGACCGTGAGTTCGATAAACCGGATGTCCATCTACTCTGCTTAAAATGGGGAGTAACGCATAAGGCGACGCTCGCACACGACAAATCGCGGACTGGAAGCATAGAGCGGGCCAACCTCAGCGTGCGTCTATTCATCCAGAATCGGGCGGTCCAGGAAAACAGCCCGGTATGGCACACGTGCTGCTCTCAGTTATTGCATTCATACAACACCAAGGTTCACTCCGCGATTCGCATGACCCCGTTCGAGGCGTTTTACCGACGGAGCTCGGCGACTGATTTAGACGCCGTGATTCGAAATAACACCAATAAACAGGCCGAGAAGATGGTGGCCGCGTATCAGCGATCATACGGGATCAAGGTGTGCCAGGTGTTTGACGTGGGCGACCAGGTGTTGGTCGCGACCCGAACCGACGCGCAGATCAAAGCAATGGGTGCGATATCGGTGGCATCTCAGCGGAAGAAGAATTTACTGACGGCGTGGTCGAAGAAATCCCATAAGATCCTCGACAAGCGGCGACTCCACCCCGACGATCAAAAGAAGAAGCTCACGAAGAAGCAACAATTGTTGGCGATGACTGGCGTCAGCACGAAGAAGAAGGGTGAAGGCAGTCGGGCGTGGTGGAAGAACGCGACCAAGAAACAGAAGCGGATCGCGTTGGACTATCGATATCTGGTCAACGGCGACTGGGTGCCGGGATTGGATCTCCTCTACGTGAATCCGGGGACCATCTACATCCCACCGAAGCAGGCGCATCACGGGGACGGGTGGTATGGGGTGAAATTGAGATCGAGCGAGAAAGCCCGGATGGAATCCATGATGACGGATGCGCAATTGCGGAAAGCACGCGCAGGCAATTCGAAGCAAATGACGGCCGCGACGCTGAGCGCGCACCTCAGATCCGAAGGGATCCTGCCCGCTGGCTTTAAATTGGCGGTCGACGAATCCGTGCCAGCGGTCGAGATTCAGGGGAACGACGCAGAGCCGATCGCGGTCGTGCCCGACCAGCCGGCGAAGGGATCCGCGATTCGATCGTTCATTCCCGGATCTCTGTTCGGGTTTGTCAATCGCGCTTTCTACACAAAATCGATACTGACACAGACGCCGCAAACAACCGAAATCGAGTTCGACCATGTCGGAACGGCCTCCGACAAGAAGAAAAACAAAGACTACATGAGTTTGGCTCCAGCAGAGAAGGCGCGCGTTCCGCTCCAATACAGTTTTCCGACGAAGTATGTCGACGTCGTGCGCTCGTTCACGATGACGAACGCGCGCGGGTACCAATGGCCGACGCTCGACTTTGCCGAGGTCTTCCGCTCGTACTCGATCATTCGATACGCGCCCGGCTACTGGTTTGGAGTCAAGACGAGGCCGGCTGGCCATCGGTCACTCCACGTGACCGGTCGGATGGGCAAGGACTTCCCCGACACTGGGGAGTGGCGAAAGTATCGAAGGAAGTACGCCGAATGGTTCGAGGTCGAAGTGGGAGGCGGCGCTCAGGTCTATCTGTTCCCGCACGTCACTCTGGAATTTCTAATGAAGATCCACGCCGGCGGCGGTAAGGTCACCGCGAAAATGGGGATGGTTGATACCAAGATGCCGATGGGGATCATCACGCTGCCCGGCAAGGCTCCGTGAAAATTTCTACTCGACATCTGTGTCCGAAAATCGGGGGGCATGAAGGGGGCATTGGGGCTATTTGCAAACCTTCGTACTCACGGGGTGCTACCCCGTGAGAAGGGATTTCCTTTTTTTTCCAAAAAGGATGGGTAACGACGTGGAGTGTGCGTCTTGGCGAGCAAGGGCATTGCCAACTCAAGTGTGATATCACGCGACGTGTGACACGAGACACGAGGGATCCGCACCGAGACCGGAGAATTCCCCTCGACCCCACCGCGAAGTTCCCTCGATGGACGTGGACGAGTTTGACTACCTAGGACTCCGCCGAGTCCGGCAAAGAGCGCTCCTTGCTCTTTGCCCATAAGTAGAGTTTAAGATCGCAGCGAGAGCACAAGAGTGCACCCACGGCCGACGGCGTGGCTTCGCAGAAATAACACTTTCGGTCCATCGTCTTCATCCCTATGTTCATCGACGGTGCTCGCCCCGCGCTCGGGCGACTGGTCGCCCTCGGGCGGATGCACGAACATGTAATATTCGAAAGTGGTGCAGTCGTCGTGGTCGATGCTGTCGAGGTCGTCGGTGAGGGACCGCAGGAAATATCGCCTCGTCGGATTGCATTATAATTGATCCACTCGCCGGAAGGACTCTATCGAATTTAAACTGTGTTACGCGGAACCAGGCCCCACTGGCCCCACCATCTCTACGGTCCAACCCCCCACGCGGCAGCGCACCACGGGGCTCTTTTTGTACTCATGCCCCCAACGCAGTGTCGCCACGCCGGTGTCAATGCGTACTTGCGTGATTTTCCCATAAAAGACAGGTACTCTAGTAGGAACATAATCGAAGTACACTTCCCGAATAAGTTTCAGTTCATGCATTTGATTGTCACACCATCATCCGTC
>Ga0206126_10006733_pt1 | contig 10089 bp, 10 predicted proteins | sample Helgoland_Spring_5_FD_148621 | JGI IMG/M metagenome (GOLD analysis project Ga0206126, IMG submission 148621) | Pelagic subsurface seawater microbial communities from Kabeltonne, Helgoland, North Sea - Helgoland_Spring_Bloom_20160412_1 | ecosystem: Environmental > Aquatic > Marine > Epipelagic ...
ACGCCAAATCTTTTGCGCCTCGGCCATAATCGGAATTTCATCTGGGTCACGACCCTGCTGACGGATCCACCCCCAGTTGCGGCTGGATTGTTCCCCCGCGATACGGCCCTTTTCCAGCAGGACAACGCGCTTACCAGCCTCAGCCAGAAACAACGCGGTGCACACACCGATGACGCCACCACCAATAACCACAACATCCGCCGCGCTAGGTGGCGGACCAGCATATGTGATTGGCGTGGATAAAGAAATCGGAAACGGAGTCATAAGAAAACCCTAAGCACTGCGGCTATGCCAATTTCTTAAGCAAATCGCGCATGAATTGATGACCTGCGTTAAACTGGGCCACCTCAATAAACTCATTTGGCTGATGGGCCTGTGCAATATCACCGGGGCCACAAACCACAGCGGAATAACCCGCCGCCTGAAACTGTCCTGCCTCGGTGCCATAACTGACAACATGGCTGGCATTGTCACCCGTGATAACGCGGGCCAATGTTTCAGCTGCCCCATCCGTCTCGGGCAACAACGGCGGCACCGCAAATTTTGGCGTTAGTTTAATATCCGCCTCAGGGTGGATCGCCTGCATCGCCGCCTTCACCTCGTTCACCTGGGCAAAATACATCGCGTCCAATGCAGCAGGATCATCCCCCGGAACTGCACGGTAGCCCATATTGAAATGGCAATCCTTGGCCGTGATATTATCGGCTGTGCCCCCCTCAATCGTGCCAACATGCCACGTGGTATATGGCGGATCGAACATCGCAGCCATTGGTGCAGGCGTCGCGGCGGCATTGGCCTCGTTCTGTTCATTCGCCCATTGGATCAGGCGGGCCGCTTCATGGATCGCGCTTACACCTTGGTAATAAATCGACGAATGTACCTCGAACCCGATTATATGGGTCATATAAGCGTTGCCGCCTTTGTGGCCGGTCACGGCCTTCATCATGGACGGTTCGCCCACAATGACAACATCACCCTTGGGCAGCACGCCTTGCATCGCCTTAATCATTGGCGGCGCACCGGTACAGCCAACTTCCTCGTCAAAGCTAAGGGCGATCTGAAGGGGGCGAGAAATATCAGCGTAATGCGCCTCGACCAAGGCCCAGATTGCCAATGCGTCAAAGCCCTTCATATCACAGGTGCCACGGCCATAGTATTTGCCGTCTATCTCAACCACTTCCCACGGATCCGTATCCCAAGGTTGTCCATCAACAGGCACAACATCGGTATGCCCAGACAGCACAACAGCGCCCTCCACATCAGGGCCAACATGGGCGAACAACGCCGCCTTGTGGGGCTGATCAGGATCAGGCCAAACGTGCGAGGTGATACCGTGCGCGGTCAGATAGGTCTCAACCCACTCTATCAACGGCAGGTTGCTGTCACGGCTCACCGTCGGAAAGGCGATCAACTGGGTCATCAATTCAAGCGGGGTTAGATGATTCACAGGCTCAATACCCACTGTCTGTCACCAACACCTTATGGCCTGGCCCAACTTGGCGGTACACCGATGGTTCGGCCACATAGGTCGCTGGGTGGATGGGTGACGGAATGGGCTTAAAGTTCAAATCCTTCTCATCCTTGCGTTTGCGCGGATCAGCGATAGGCACCGCCTTCATCAAAGCTTGCGTGTATGGGTGCTGCGGGTTTTCAAACACGGCAGAGCGTGGCCCCATCTCAACAATACGGCCCAAATACATAACACCCACATTGTGGCTGACGCGTTCAACAACGGCCATGTCGTGTGAGATAAACAAGAACGACAGGTCCAGTTCGGCCTGCAATTCCATCATCAGGTTCAACACTTGGGCCTGCACGGACACATCCAGCGCAGACACCGCTTCATCGGCAATAATAAGTTTCGGGTTCAATGCCAAGGCACGCGCAATCGCGACCCGCTGACGTTGGCCACCTGATAATTCGTGTGGGTAGCGACGCATGAAACTGCGCGGCAGCTCAACACGATCAAACAGCATCTCAACGCGATCTTGCAGTGCTTTGCCCTTCAACGTGCCAAAATTATGCATGGGTTCTGCAACCTGATCCGACAACTGCATTTGCGGGTTTAGTGATGCAAAGGGATCTTGGAAAATCATTTGCATATCAAGGCGCGCATTGCGCAAGCCATTGGTATTCAACGCCATAATGTCTTTGCCACCAAGGCGCACAGCACCCGTTTGCGGATCAACAAGACGCAGGATCGAACGACCGGCAGTGGATTTACCACAGCCGGATTCCCCGACCAAACTTAGCGTCTGGCCCTTTTTGATGTTGAACGACAGGTCCTCAACCGCATGAACATTCGCAATTGTGCGGCGAAAGAACCCTCCTTTGACCGGAAAACGGGTGGTGAGGTTCTCAACCTCCAGCAAGACTTCGTCACTGCCTTCGATCGGTTCAATCGCGCCCTGATCGCGGCCCATCAGAACCATCGGTTCTGGATATTCTTTGCCCGTCATTTCGCCCAATTTAGGAACAGCGGCCAACAAGGCCTTAGTATAAGGATGCTGCGGATTTTCAAATATTTCCTCAACAGTTCCCTCTTCGACCTTTTCACCGCGGAACATGACCACAACGCGATCGGCCATCTGTGCAACCACGGCCATATCATGGGTGATGAACATCACGGCTGTGCCGGTTTCACGCTTCAACCGATCCATCAGGGCCAAGATTTCAGCCTGAATGGTCACATCCAAAGCCGTTGTTGGCTCATCCGCAATCAAAAGGCGTGGCTCACAGGCCAGCGCCATTGCGATCACAACACGTTGGCGCATACCGCCTGACAACTCGTAGGGATATTGCTTCAAACGACGCTCTGGTTCTGGAATACGCACTTCGCGCATCAGTTCCAGCGCCTTTTCAGAGGCCTCAACCTTGGACATGCCTTTGTGCAGGCGCAAGCCTTCGGTCAATTGGCGCTCAACTGTAAAAACGGGGTTCAGTGCCGTCATCGGCTCCTGAAATATCATGCCTATCTCATTGCCACGGATCGAACGCATCAGATTCGGTTCAGTCTGGGCCAGGTCAATCTGACCTTCATCTTTTCGATCAAATAATAGGCGACCGCCAGTAATTTCACCGCCACCAAACTCAACCAAGCGCATCAAAGACAGCGAAGAAACCGATTTCCCTGATCCAGATTCGCCGACGACACAGACCGTTTCGCCGGAATTAATATCAAAGGAAACGTCCGAAACACCGACGACAGAACCGTCTTTTGTTTGGAATTCGACCCGTAAACCATGGATTTCAGCGATCGGCGTCCCGATTGTCGACGTGTTCTCGTGATCTAGCATATTGTCCCCCAAAGCGCCCGGTCTATGAGCATTTTTCAAGGCTACGTGTAACGCTTGGCAGGTGTCAAATAGATGCGGGCCACTGACACAAAATTAAATCAAGGCCAAAAACTAATTTTTCCTCACGTCGCCCATCAACGCCCTTGCAATTTTTTCAGAACCTGTTTCGATGGCGATCAGTGGCTTGTTGGGGACAAGCGAAGGCTGCCAAAAAACGTTGTACTTTGGCTGGGTTATACCGCTTACTTCGCGAGTTTTTTTCAATTCATCTCAAATACCTCAGGCCCAACGTTGGTGATCTGCGGAATAATTGACACAGTTCTGTGTCCAACATGGAGTAAAACATGAAACTTAAAACCCTCTTGCTTGGGGCCATCGCATCCACTGCTTTCGCACCCTTTGCACTGGCTGACGGTCACGAAGGTGAACGCGGTCGCGACGGCGAAGTCAAAATCATCTATTGGCAAGCCCCTTCAATCTTAAACCCGTATTTGTCCGGCGGCACAAAGGATATTGAGTCCTCAGCCGTTGTCATCGAACCGATGGCGCGTTTTGACCAAAACGGCTCCTTGGTTCCATATCTGACAGATGAAATCCCTACAGTTGCAAACGGCGGCGTGTCCGAGGACCTAACATCCATCACTTGGAAGCTAAAAGAGGGTCTACTGTGGTCTGATGGCACACCGGTGACCTCAGCTGACCTTGTGTTTACAGCACAATATTGCATGAACCCTGAAGGCGGCTGTGCACAGTTGGCTAAGTTTGAAGGCGTCGAAAGCGTGGAAGCGATTGATGCGCAGACAACAAAAGTTACCTTCTCAACAGCAAAACCAAACCCATATGGCCCATTCGTTGGCGGCCAATCACCGGTTATCCAAGCGGCACAGTTCGCTGATTGCTTGGGCGCGCGCGCTCCAGAATGTACAGAAGCCAACTTTGGCCCAATCGGTACAGGCCCATTTGTTGTCACAGACTTCAAACCGAATGACGTGATTACACTGGTCGCAAACGACAACTACCGTGATCCAAACAAACCAGCGTTTGCATCCATGACATTCAAAGGTGGCGGTTCTGCCGAAGCCTCTGGTCGTGCGGTTATGGAAACTGGTGAATTTGACTATGGTTGGAACCTACAGCTTGCACCAGACGTCATCCAGAAGATGGCCCAGGGCGGCAAAGGTGTTCCAGTTTCCGCGTTTGGCGCACTTGTTGAGCGTCTGGAAATGAACCTGACGAACCCTTCACCTGATCTTCCAGCAGAGACTCGTGCCACAGTTGCAGAACCACACCCGTTCTTGTCAGAACTTGCTGTGCGTAAAGCGCTTTCCATGGCCATCAACCGCCAAGAGCTTGTTGATGTAGGTTACGGCGACGCAGGTCGTCCAACATGTAACCTTGTTCCAGCGCCTGCTTTGTATGCGTCTGACAACACTGAATGCCTGACACAAGACATCACCGGTGCAAACGCTTTGCTCGATGAAGCTGGTTGGGCCATGGGCGCTGATGGCGTCCGCGCTAAAGGCGACGTGCGTTTGTCAATCTTGTATCAAACATCCACGAACGCTGTACGTCAGGACTTCCAAGCCTTGATTAAAGACTACTGGAGCCAAATTGGCGTCGAAACAGAACTGCGTAACCTTGATGGTTCCGTATTCTTCGGCGGTGACCCAGGTTCACCCGATACGTTCCAAAAATTCTACGCAGACGTAGAAATGTATGCGAATGTGTTTGACGGCACAGATCCACAAGCTTACCTCGCGGCCTACCGTTGTGGCAACGAGCCTAAGCCATCCAGCCAATGGCAGGGTGAAAACATCAACCGTTTCTGTGATCCAGCGTATGACGCTATGATCGACGAGCTTGCCAAAACTGGTGATCTTGAGAAACGTGGTGAGTTGGGCAAAGCAATGAACGACATGCTGACAAAAGACAGCTACACAATCGTTCCACTTGTTGACCGTGGCCGTGTATCTGCACACTCCAACACTTTGGGCGGCGTTGTTCTCAACGTATTCGACTCAGAAACTTGGAATGTGGCTGACTGGTACCGCACCGGTAACTAAGTCGACCTTAATCATCGTAAGGTGCGTGCCAAGCGCGCTCCTTACATCCCTACCCCCCAACGACTGACGCACAAAGGCGCCGCTTATGTTGACCTTCACAATCCGTCGATTGATCACTTCGATCCCGACGCTTTTGTTTATCAGTATTGTAATCTTCGGACTGTTACAGCTTGCCCCTGGCGACCCAATGGCCCAAGTGCCACTGACAGTACCGCCAGAAGTGAAGCAAAAGATGCGCGAAGCCCTTGGCCTTGGCGCACCGGTACACATCCAATACCTCAAATGGCTCAACCAATTCTTCATCGTGGAACCACAGTTCCTCATTGATTGGATGACCCGCGACAGCTTCTTGTTTGGTTGGCTGCCAGACACACAGTTCAGCATGGTCTATGACTCTGAACTTGAGAAACTTGTCCCACAACAGCGCAACATCAGCTGGCAGACCCGCTCGCCAATCATGGACATCGTCATTCAACGCATACCACAAACGCTTTGGGTTGTTGGACTGGCCTATATCGTCGGCATCCTGATCGCCCTGCCCATCGGTATCTATTCGGCCTACCGTCACTACTCCGTCTTTGACCAAGCCGGTACATTCATCACGATGGTTGGCTTCTCTATTCCGCCCTTCTTCACTGGTCCCCTACTGATCGTGATATTCTCGGTGACGCTCGGCTGGCTGCCCTCGATCTATGACACCACCCACGTGGTCAACGACTGGGCCAGCTTCAAATATCAGCTGTCACAAATGATCTTGCCGGTAATGGTGCTTGCCCTCCAAACCACCGCACAAATCAGCCGCTACATGCGCGCCTCGATGCTCGACAACCTAAGCCAGGACTACGTGCGCACCGCCCGCGCCAAGGGCCTGAAAGAGGGCGTCGTAGTTATGGTACACGTGCTGCGCAACTCCATGATTCCCGTAATCACGGTTATTGCCCTCGGCGTGCCCTCCATCTTTGGCGGAGCGATCATCACAGAGAACGTGTTTGGCGTGAACGGGATTGGCCAACTGCTGATCACCGCCCTGTTCGCCAACGACATCCCGATGGTCATGACCATCACCTTTATCTTCGCTATTATGATCGTGGTGTTTAACCTGATCGCAGACGTGCTTTACGGCGTACTCGACCCAAGGATCCGCTATGACTGATACAGCAAACAAAATCGATCCGTACGCCGCGCTTCAGGACAAAGAACCGGGCAAGCCACCACGCAATCAGTGGCTGGACGTCTGGGACCAGTTCAAAAAGCATAAAGGCGCTGTGTTTGGCGGGGGCTTCCTTGTTTTCGTCACGTTTGCGGTTCTGCTTGGCCCATACCTGTGGACCGTGGACGCGCAAAAGCTGGACATCCGCAACAAGAACGTGCGCCCCATCTGGATCGCGATCTGGGATGGCGGGGCCAAGACCCTATGGCACCGCCCCTTTGGCACAGACAACTTAGGGCGTGACCTGCTTGCGCAAATGATCGCCGGCGGGCGTGCCTCAATGGCTGTGGGTTGGACAGCGATGTTGCTATCGCTCTCAATTGGCACAAGCGTTGGCGTTGCTGCGGGCTATTTCAAGCGGGTCGACGGGTTGCTGATGCGCCTGACAGACCTGTTCCTATCGCTGCCAATTCTGCCGCTGCTATTGGTCGCAGTGACCCTATTCCGCCAACCCCTGCGCGCCAACTTTGGCCCAGAGGGCGGTATGTTTATCCTGATCGTTGTGGTCGTGGGGCTAACCAGCTGGATGCAAACCGCGCGGATCGTACGGGGCGAAGTTCTGGCGTTGAAAGAGCGTGAATTCATCCTTGCTGCGCGTTCCATCGGTACCACTTCAGGGGCCATCATACGGCGTCACCTGCTGCCCAACGTTATCTCACCGATCATGGTATCTGCAACACTGGGACTGGCGGTCGCGATCATTACCGAAAGCGCCTTGTCGTTTTTAGGTGTGGGTTTCCCATCAGATTTCCCAACATGGGGTAAAATGCTGGCCGACGCCGTGCCACGGATGGAAGAATACCCAGAACGCGTCTTGCTACCAGGCATCGCCATCTCGCTCACCGTGCTTGGAGTGAACTACCTAGGCGACGGATTGCGCGACGCATTGGACCCCCGCATTCGGGGACGGTAAATCGTAGGGCGGGGTTCACCCCGCCTTGCCTTCCAGTTGTGCTCAATGCCTAGAACCTCTCAGCAAGCAATGTGCGCCAACGTGTGAGCAATCACCGAGATGGCATAGACTTAGGAGACAACATTCATGGCAAAGATGGGCATTGGTATTCCCTTTATCTTCGTCTTGTTCCTTGTCGCTGTGACAGGCTAAATTTGATTGGATCTGGTCCCATTTCACTTAATGTCCACACGGGTAAGGTCGACCTAACCCCACTTGGCGGTGACTGGGAAACAGTTTGTATCATTGGCCCTTACGCCGCCAACGAGATGGCAAAGGATCTTACAGGTCATGCTGTTGATATTGTAACGCAAAGTGAAATTTCGTCATCAGATGGCATTGCACTGCTGATTACCATCGACGCCAAAGACCGGACGACCCTTTTCGACGTATCACCCAAGAACTTAGATTTCATATCTTTAAATGGAACATGCTGGCCAAAGGGTACAAAGTTTCGTGTTCCGACAGTAGGTTGGCCAGTGGTTTTCAATCCATGATCAAAATCGTAGACATAATGATTTTGCCGTTAAAGGCCCATACCCAATGATAGCATACATCACAGTCGGCGCTGATAACATCGCCCTCGCAAAGCGGTTCTACTCGGCCTTCCTGCCTGCGCTGAATTACGGGCTTAAAGAAGGACCTGAGGGCCTCAGCTACGCCCTCCCCGTCCCCGCAGGTCAGCGCCCCACCCTGCCAGACTTTTACGTCAAACCCACCTTCAACCGACAGCCCGCGACGGCAGGCAACGGCGCGATGACTGCGTTCGAAGTACAAAATCAAAGCCAAGTGCGCGCCCTGCACGCAGCCGCCATAAAAGCAGGTGGCACAGACGAGGGACAACCGGGGTTTCGCGCCGATTATGGCGCAGACTTCTACGTGGGTTATCTACGAGATCCCCAAGGCAACAAGATCGCGCTGTTCTCAAGCGATCCAAATGAACCCAGCCGCGACGACTGACGCCGTCTATTAAGCTTGCGTAAGCTCGATCTTCAACGCCCCGGCGCCGTCAACGATTTCTAACAAGCGGTCGATATTGGGATGTGCACCCGGACGGTTCTTGGCATCCTCTGTGTTTTCCGCAAACAGCGCGAGGCCAAGATAGCAAGCCTGCGCATCAAGACTGTCAAACGTCTGGGCAAGGTATTGGTAAACGGCCAATGACCCCTTTTTGCCAGCCTCATTTGGGATGGTGGCGACAATTGCACCATTCGCATCGACAAGATCGATACGCGCGAGACCCTCAATGGATGGCAAAAGTTGCAGATTGTCTTTGAACGAAGCTGTAGCTTGGATCATCGGGATATCCTTTTGGAAATGCATTTGCGCCCGCCCTTAACAGCTTTGATCTGCCGCCACTACCCGCGCGCCGCAACCCGTCCACGCCACATGATGAACAGGCCCGTAGCTACAATCAGCGCACAGCCCACAATCGTTGCCCCGTCTAAACGTTCACCAAAGACCAATACACCCAAGGCAACGCCAAACACCAAACGGGTATAGCGAAACGGCGTGACCACAGATACTTCGCCCGTGCGCATCGCCTTCATCAAAGCGGTGTAGGCAAACACGCCAATGCAGATGCTACAATCAGCGCACATCCCACAATCGTTGCCCCGTCTAAACGTTCACCAAAGACCAATACACCCAAGCCAACGCCAAACACCAAACGGGTATAGCGAAACGGCGTGACCACAGATACTTCGCCCGTGCGCATCGCCTTCATCAAAGCGGTGTAGGCAAACACGCCAATGCAGATCGCGCCAAGGATAAATGCCGCCGCTTGCCCCTGTGGCCACACAAACGCGCGTCCCTGCCACAGCGCGAAAACACCACCAGCAGCGATTACCGTCAAAAAGCCGTAGAGGCCAAGTAACACGGTGCTCAGCGTCTTTGGCGCTGCGCGGCTGGCCAGATCACGCCCCGCCAATCCTAACATCCCGACGACGGCCAATATGGACAGAGGCGAAAATGCATCCGTTCCCGGGCGCAACACGATCATCACGCCAATCAACCCAAAGATAATCGCGGCCCACCGCATCCAACCCACCCGTTCACCAAAGAACACAGCCGCCCCAGCAACCACAACAATCGGGGTCGCCTGTAAAATGGCAGTGGCCGAAGACAGCGGCGTGATCGCTACGGCCAGCACGTAAAACAAGCGGCCTGTAATTTCAAAACACATCCGAATGCGCATAGGTGGCGATAAGACATCCGCATGATACAGCGGTTCTTTATTCCTCAATGCAAGACAGGCAAAGATGATTGCGCCACCTGCCCCAAACAACATCAACATCTGCCCCACAGGAACAGTGACCGCCGCCGCTTTGAACAGGCTGTCCTCAATCGCAAAGGCCGCCATTGAGGCAACCATCCACAGACTACCGATCACATTCGACCGCTCGATATTCTTCGCATTCGCCATCATTTTGGAGGTTGCCGTTGTTAGGGAACTCAATTGCATCCTTTGTGGCGCAAATGATCTTGGGGGGCAATCAGGCGCTAAAGGTAAACACAGAGTTACGTGGCGGTTTCAAACCTTAACAAACGCATGATCCGAGCAGATCG
>Ga0206126_10006735_pt1 | contig 10087 bp, 7 predicted proteins | sample Helgoland_Spring_5_FD_148621 | JGI IMG/M metagenome (GOLD analysis project Ga0206126, IMG submission 148621) | Pelagic subsurface seawater microbial communities from Kabeltonne, Helgoland, North Sea - Helgoland_Spring_Bloom_20160412_1 | ecosystem: Environmental > Aquatic > Marine > Epipelagic ...
CTTGAGCTCTCTGAGTCTGTTCCTCTGTAGCATTGTTTATCAAAGCTGAGGCATATGCCAAACTAAGGTCGTCGTCTTGTTCTTCTTGTTGTTGGGTTTGCTGGTCTGTTGGAAGTGCTGGCATAGTAGGAGGTGTCACGACAGTGGTACAATGATTTGTCCTCCTAGAGGAGGATCCTGGTGATAGAGTACTAGTGTAAGTCATCTCTGTTATGGTAATACAATAAAGAACAAAAGGTGTGTGAGATGTAATCTAGCATAAGTAGACTGTCAAAGACGGATGACTCTAATACCTTTTGTGCCTTACTCGAATTTTCTTACAACTCTCGTTCCTGGAACAACTGTTATATCATCATAGAATAAGAAAGATCAAAATGTGGGTCAGAGGTATTCTCAAGCATAATTAGGTTGTCAATTGTGTTTTATGGAAGAATCTAATACCTTTTGGGTAATACCTTTTACATGCAACAGGATATCACTTGCTGTAACAACTGATGATGCTGATTTATGATAAAATGTAACCTACCCTGGAATGATGCTAATAGACCTGGAATAAAGTGCACTTTCTCTCATGAAATTTTGTTTCGCGCTGCTTTTTCGTTTTGAACCAGTCTTGTGTGAAGATCTTCTCCCACGATAGGTAACCTTTACCTAAGCCCACCCCAAGCTTACTCCAGGTTTGAATTGATCCGTTGACACAATCGCCAATTGTAACATTTTAGTTCGAGGTACACCATATTTTTGTCGCATAAATGTGGATGGTAATGTAATCCTCATGCTATAACTAGCCAAAACCATAATCATCCTCTAGGTACAAGCCAAAGAAATCATCGACCATGTCAGGAAGGAGGAGGAAATCCAAAATTGGGGAGAAGCCCAACATGTCTTTTAGGGATGGTGTTATGGCAATGGGTAAAAATACGAAGATGTTTAAATGCCCAGTTCCAGATTGCCTAAGTCCAGTATTCCGTGACAAGGCAGATCTCATGAGCCATATCAGAGAAATGTGTGAGAACCAGGTGACAAGGAAGGCAGCAGGAGAAGTTCCTAAAAGCAAGGTGGGAAATGCTCCTACCACTCGGAGAAGTGGTGGGATGCATTCCACTTATGTGTTTCCAGTGTGTGAAATGTGTTCCATGTACTTCCTAACCAGCACTGGTCTAAATAACCACAATTCAAATAGGCATAAGGAAGGCAATGAAGGTAGCAAGGTTGGAAATTCACGTTATTCTTTTCGATCTAGAGAACAGATTCCATCAACCTTTGCAAAACTCAACAACGAAACACTTGAGGAAACCAATTACAAGAAAGATGATGGGGAGGATGTTCTTGATGATGACTGTCACGAAGAAGACATTGGCGGGGGTTGGTGGGGAGACAATCAGGAAGAAAGGTGTTTCCCTAAGAAGTTGAGGTTGTCAGTGGGGAATGAGATTCCTCCCACGGCTTATGTTTCCATTTCAAAGGATCATTTATGCCCTGAAAGCACTAATGTGCCGCTATCCTCGTCTTCATTCTTTGAAAGGAGAAGCGAAGTGTCAGCAACAACCTTTGGAGGGGTACAAGGGATCCCTGCAAATATGTCCTCTTACCCCCATATGAAATCGCCTGGTGTTGATTTATTGCTGTCTTCGGGTAATTCATCATCAGACTCATCATCACAATCATCACATTTTTCTAACCCCCTTCCTTCAGGGCCTGGACCATGCATAACTTGCACCAATAGCAATGACAGTTGGGATGGTGACAAAGATGTTAATGATGAATTAAAAATGGAAGGGAATCATGATCCTGCTGCCAATTTCCGCAACAACCACAACATTTTGCATGCTTCTCTGGAAGGGCAGGAAGGATATGATGGTAATGCTGGAGGAGTACAACCATTCCAGGAGTTATTGGAGGAACAAGTGCCAATTACAGATGATCATCCCTGCACATCATATGCATTTGAAGGAACTTTCCATGAAGACGAATATAAAGATGAGTCCATGAATGATTTGTTTCCTCATTTGGCAAAAGTTCTGAACAGCACGGATGGTTTGAAGCCTCTTAGTGGAAGTCGTACCATAATGGACCTCGTTGACGAGATGCATAGATATCGAGAGCAACTGAAACTCACATTCGGCATGATGCAAGGAAACCTTTCATACCTTCGTTTGCTGAGGGTATTGACAAAGCCTGGATTACCACAATCATTGTATGATGATGTTGCGAAGATCCTGACATGTGATTGGTCACTGAAGAACCATTGTGATAATGTTTCTTACACTAACAACCAAAGAGTACCAACAAGAAGAACAGTCATGAAATGGGTTGCAGAAACTGTGCATGGTGGAACCAAGTCTCATCACTATCCAAAGTCGATGCCTCAGCAGAATAATCTTGCTTTACCTAGTGGGAAAAACGTCATCATTACCACGAACGATTTCGAATATCAGTTAGCTCTTCTCTTTGCTGATGAGGCACTGATGATCCCTGACAATTTCATATTTCCCAATCCATCAGATCCCTCTGAATTACCCGATTTTGAAACTTGTGGTTTAGGTGAACTAAACACAGGAGTCTTCTATAAGAGAACATCTGAGTCCTTATCAAAATACACCGAATACGAGTCACTTGTTGTGAACAGAAACATATCCAGTCTTCAAAGAGGTGACACTGCTGCCAATTCATCTGATTCCGAGATGAGTCACAGGAACATGGAAAGGGACGAATATTTCCATGAACATCATGGTCCTCTCCCTCCCAGAGTAGTGATGAGTTTTCAACTTTTCATTGATGGAACATTGGTTGCAAGAAATTCAGTTGAACCCATTAGTCTATGTCCTGGAATCTTTTCAAGAGACATTCGCAATCTTGCAAGATCCTGGTTTATTTTGGGATACATTGAACCAGAAATAAATTATGTTGGAACTCACAACCAGGGATTATGTGCTGGGAAATCAAAGCAACAGGTAAAATTAGAGGATTACCATGCCATCATTGAATATATTCTTCATGATTTCTCTCTTCTGCAGGAGCAAGGCTTCCTTCTGAAGGTGCCAGTTTGCCGTAAATCCTCGCAAAAACAGGCATCTGTAGTAAACAAGGTGATCCGATCATCATTTGGCACCGGGTCAAGAAAACGTGATTGCATGGTAGTGCATTTCCTCCCCGTCCTACAACTTGTTATTTCTGACTGTAAGGGTGCCAATTATTTAGCCGGACGATACGGTGGCCACACTAAAGTGAAGTGCCTGGTTCGCGATTGTGATGTGCTATCAAGTGATGGAGACCTAACCACTCACTGTTGCCGAATGTTCCTTCAAAGGAAAATGAGGGAATTCGTAAGGGAAGAAATGAACAACCGATCTTTTCACAAACTCGGAAAGAATGGTTTTGACCACATCATACTTGGGTGGAATGCAAGGTATGGACAATACGGTCTGAGCCCCCCAGAAATCCTTCACATGTACTGGCTTGGTTTATGTGAATACCTTTGGGAGGGTTTTACTGACAAAATCACATCAAAAGTTGCTGACATCATGGACAGGATCTCTACTCGAATTGTTTTGAGGTTATCACGACAGATACCAAAAGAAGCAAAGTTCAATCACCAGGAATCTGGAGAATCATCGTGGGATACCGATTCACCTTTCCCAGATGTTTCTTGTTTCCGGAATGGTATATTTCAAGTGAAACACATCATGTATGGGAAGGAAAAGTATTCTAGAATCTTTTTGCTGTACTGCTGCTTCCTACACTCAGACTTTGTTGAAGAACTTTCGAAGTCAAAGAAAAGATCATCAAGACCAGACGAGGATCCATTCGAATGGAATAAGCCACTAGTAAAGAAGTGGTTCAAACTTTTATCATGGTCCCTATCCCTCAATAGTTGGTTTGCTCTCGAAGTGCACAATCTGAAAAATTTTGTTGCCAGACCACCACACAGAAGGAATCCAAAAGGTGAGCCAATCGCACTTCTTGCCATGAGAGATTACCTGAAACTTTACAAGGAACTAGTGCAGCGAAAGAAAGGAGAGGGCCTGAAGCTAACTAAGTTCCACTCCATGCTGCACCTACCACACTACGTTCTTATCCATGGGAGCATGAGGAACTTTGATGGCAGCAGACCCGAATCCATAGGGAAAACACTTGTCAAAGATCCTGGTGCCAGAACACAGCACCAAGTGAGCACCCTTACAAGGCAGGCTGCGCAAAAACTAAAAGAAACCAGAGACATTGACCATCTCGCATCGATTGTGAAGTATCTGAACCCACATCTCTTTGTAACTCGTAACTTACAGGATAACTTTGTGGATCACCATGCCCTGAAACGGTTCCAAGCAAAGACACATGCATTGTCAGCTATTCCCTCTCATCAATTAACAAAGAGGACGTATAACAAAGCTATGTTCAACACCACAATTGATGACGATAGTGAAGAGGAGGAGGAGAATAACCAAGTTGACATTAATTCTCATCCACCACGGACCATGAGGAATGTTTCAACCGCCACTTCCCATTCATGTACATACCAAGACAAAGGGTCTCGTTTCCGAATCATTGTTCAGGAACAGGAAACAAAGTTACACTGGACAACTAAAACGGAATATGAATTTGTGTGGAATGATGACGTGATAAAATTCCTTCAACAGAGCTTCCAGATTCGTACACCAAGAAGACAGGACGAAGTTGTGAACAGAAGAGACAACATGATTCTCGAAGGATTCACTGAGGTTGTGGTGGCTACTCGTAATGCCAACCAAAACACTGAGGCAAACCAAGAACAATCGTCACCCATCACATCAGGAAACATAGTCACGTACAGGGCACATCCAAATTACCGAAGTAAAAAAAACTGGCACAGTTGGGCAATGGTAGAGTGGGACATGAGTGCAGATGATGCTGGAGATGACAGGGATATGGAGGAATATCCTGCAAGATTGATCATGTTCTTCTCAATACAGAATCACAACCAATTCAACAGACTTGTGCACCAATCTTTCGAGAAAAGCAACAGCAACAAATATGCTGTTATCCAATCAGTCAATTCGGAAACACAACTCCAAAGGTATACTTGGCCCAGACTTAATGGTGTTCTTCACATAAATAGGGCAATGGAAGACAAGTATCGCATTGTAAGTATGGAATCCCTCACTGGCAAAACACCTATCATTCTTGCGGACACATTCTTTGAAAGCAAGAGAATCAATTTCTGCACTGAAATCATACACCCGTCACTCTGGGACAGTCACTTCTATTCACTGTCTACCACAGCATCTCATGAAATCAGACTTCAAGAACATGAACAAGAACGAAATGAAACAAAATCAAATAATTAGTACACCATAAATATACATTGTGATCACAACACACAGGAATAATTTGCATTCACAACATATATAGTACTGACCTTACTATGGCATCTTATCATTTACTAGTATGAAGGACTAGAACAATAATCAACCATCTTCCAGGATGAATCAGTTGTCATTATTATTGTCTAATTCATTTCGAACACCAACAGCACCCCTTACTCTTGCTACTACTGCGGCATCAATTATTCTCCTCTCAGAGTTTCCCCTCCTTCCTCTGCCTACTAAGCGATTACCATTTCTAGGATTTCTCAACCAGTGCAACAAACCAATGTTATTGATTGGTCTCAACTCATCATCATCTTCCCGAGTATAATTTTGCTCAATGAAATTTCCCCAAATAGTATTCCCAGAGCTACTACCTGCTCCCCATGCAACAACATTCCTACCATTTCTTGAAAAGAGAGAGTACTTAATACAGTTTCGCCCATGATTATGGACTGTGATAGGAACAGAGGTGCAATGGGAAAACACACCACCCAAGAAATAGTGATACATACCAGGCCTCAGACGAACAGAAGAACCAATACCAGGCATGGGAAAGTGGGCATGTAAATTTTCCAAACAGCTACTGTTGTCATCCCATGATTTCTGTAAACCATTCATCAAAGGCATCTGATAACCGCACACCGTTGCAACAGGGAAGCCATCACATAACTCATACAAACTCCTTAGGTAATGGACATCCCTTAGTATAAATGGATCTGAACGATATGTTGCCTCAAACTGGGACAGCTCCCGAAGCGCAATTTTGCTAAAATCGCCTTTTAGCACATCTTTTTCATCAATGTGCAACTCATTGGCAAAGCCATTCACTTCAGATTCAACAGAACCCATTGTCAAAATTGCTATATTGCAATGTCTCGTATTGCCACCATGGCCACGCTGTACCATTTCTTTCTTCCTCCCAAATTCAACCTGTATGACAGATTTGATAAACCACAAGAAAGAATCTAGTAGGGGGTCCATCGACTTCATCACATGACCTGCCTGTTCTACATAATGGTTCATACTCTTATGGTACACTGGAAGGTGCGTGACATCACATGTCGTACCTTGGAACATCTGAGTAACGGGAAGATCTTCCTTTTCAACACTGTCAAGAAAAAAAAAGAATTAATTGATAAGAAATGGAGAACAAACCAGTGATGACTTTAACCAAAAACATTTCCGAACTTACAATGGTGCTGGGCGTGTCGCACGTGTGTTTTTGGGACCAGTAAATGAACAAAAACCAAGACAGTGAGATCGTGACCTACTTCCAAAACCCTTTGAACCATGAACATCTTTTGCCATAACAGGAAGCTCTGGAGGGACTTCTAGAACTTCCTCTGGATTGAGAACAAAGTGCGAAAGAACAATGAACCCATCGAGATTGTAATGAGTTGTGGGACTGTCCGATTCCTGAACTATGTATTCCTCTACAACATCAATCCTTAACAAATTCTCATTTCTCCGGTAAGCAAATACCAGATGATTGCTTTTCTCTGTTAATAATAAATCATATCCCTTAAGATAAATCTCACCGCCTGTGTCACATATCTTGTTCACATTCTTGTGCAACTCAGGCATTGATGAGTACAGCTTCTCTTTATCTAGCTCCTTTTTCCTAAAGTCGTGTACACATTGAAATGAGGTAAGATTACATGAATCTTTTCCTTTTCTTGCATGTGAATCAAGGTCGGTGGGTACTAAAAACCCCCTCCTATTCACGTGTTGCTGGAGACGGGCCTTTGGGCCTTCTATCTTAACGACTCTAGAACCTGGAGGAATGATGCATTGATCTAACAAGCGTGAGGGTTTATGTGCCAGTATCGACAACAGACCTAGAGAGTCCCTTGAAACTATGATTAAGAGAAATGATGAGTATGTGTGAGGCATACACAAAATATAACTTTCATCAATTGATTCAACTTACCACAAACATTGTTCTCCTTGCGCACCTCCTTCCCATTGGCATTTGAACCTGTTGTTGAAAGGAATGATATTAACTATATGTGAGAACAAACATAACATGAATATTTCATGATTCTCGAATTAATCACTTACCACCTTTTGGTGACATATCCTTACTAAGTTGTTTCCTGACAGCCTTAGAATTTGGCGGAACAATGGGCATTGGCCCACTTGGATTCACCTTGAGGTAACCATTCCCATCGATACTTGGAAATTCTAGAAACTGAAAACTGGCTTTGTCACGGGTATACCTATGTGGAATTGAATTTTTATCGACAACTATTCCTCCGTCTTTTGAAAAAACACATTGATTCACGATTGTGTATTCCATTGTGAGCTTCAGGACAATCCCCAAGTGCCATTTCTTCAATGAAGCTGAACGAAGAACAGACGTGCTGTTATTCTTCAGCTTTTCAGTCGGAAGAACAGCAACCAACATCCCTTTGCAGTTTTGCGATACTCTGGATAGGTTGGTCGAAGGTACCAAAACTCTTTGCAGACAATCACTCTTCAGATCCGATATGTGCAACTTTCGGTTGTCCAATAATGCAACCTTCAAGTCCAGAGATCTACCAACTCCTTTACTTTTACTGTTTCTTATTAGAAAAACAAGAGAACTACCAACAGTATCAGCAACAACCTGCATCATTTGTTATTGTTATCATGGTCAGAGGTATTTATTATAAACTGAACAAAAACGAAACCACATTAACAACAAGTTACTTACTGATGTTGTGCCAGGGACATGATTACTAGGGAGATTACTACTGATTGTAGCTAACGCAGGACGGGGGATTTGAAGTCGATTCTTCAAAGAAGAATTACTTGTTGAAATCATTCTGATTCAAAGTTAATTTAGAATATTATGATCCACAACCTATAGAAACGGTGAGAGAAGGATGAGATTATGTAACAAAGAATTGACTCATTGAATTGGGAAAATCAATTGATGCATGCACTAACCAAACTTGACGCAACAAACATGACGAGGTAAACCACATATAACCTTGAAGATACAGGGTAAGTATGCCTTTGAAGTGATAATCAGTCAGGGCCCTATACTCAATCCGAGCGGCTTAACATGAATGAACCTGAAAGACACCAAACAAATTCATACATTACCTTTTTGGGCCATGTTTACCGAGTTGATATATTTCAACCAACAGAGGGGCAACCAAAAATACAAAACATAAGTTTGTACAGTACCCTCAACCGCAGACAACTATGACAGATACCAGGGTAAGTATGCCTTTGAAGTGATAATCAGTCAGGGCCCTATACTCAATCCGAGCGGCTTAACATGAATGAACCTGAAAGACACCAAACAAATTCATACATTACCTTTTTGGGCCATGTTTACCGAGTTGATATATTTCAACCAACAGAGGGGCAACCAAAAATACAGAACAAAAGTTCGTACAATAATACCTTAAGATGTCTTTGGTTTGGTGCAGTTTCACTACTACTTGTTGTTTTTATGCAGAAACTGAAAAATGGTTAGATTCTGAAAAGTGCGCTTTTTTCAGAGTTTGGCGACTCGTTTTCCTGAATGGTCAGGCATGTTTGGTGGAGTTGGCTGTACCGTGTTCCAGGAAACGGTCGCGGACATTTTGATACAATGTGCCAAAATTCGTAAGAAAAGACAAAAATAAGGGACACCCCCCAAAAAGCTAGTTAATTGTAGCGCACTTCTGAACAACGGTAACCAAACATTGACAAATTACATGGGAGGAAAGGGAACTTTCGATCGTGCGAGGAGGCACAGGGTAGCGTAGCTGAGAGATGACAAAAACACAGGAAAGATTTAGTGGCGCAGGGCGTGGGGGGCCATAGATCACCACAAACGGTAACTTCGTTTTAAAGACGATTTTAACAAGACAGGTGTGTGTGCACCTACCATTCGAATCAAAACTGGCGATAATGGCGATAGTGTCGGCACAGAAAACTTGGCACAGAATTGGAAAAACCCGTTCCTTTAAAAGAACAGATATTCACACAAATAACGGAAAATGTAAGTAAAAACAAGCAAGGATGATGCATGTGCCTTATGCACATTCTAACATTGTTTTTGTAATTCAAATAAAATTTCAACCATGTGTCTAACTGGAGTAAACAACAACCCGCCATTGCCTCCAACAACCCTAACAGGAGTTAAAAGAGCGTCACCATTGCCTACAATCATCACCCTTCCGGATACTGATGATGAAGATCTCTTCCCCTCCAGCCCGAGTCCAAGCCCAAGCCCAAGTACAACAAGCCAGAAGAGATTGAAGCAGAGCACCACTGCCAATGAGAAAGAAAGCGCTTTGAAGAAGAACAAGGGAACTATCATTGACCTTACTGCTGATGATCCAGACCTGTTTCCCCCAAGTGCTGCGGCTGATGATGATGATGAGAAACAATGGAAGGACAGGAAGGAATGGAATGCAATGGTGAGGGATGATGAACATGCCATGAGGAATTTGAAATACAGGAAAACTTACTGGACAAATGGAAAGTTATTATTCCCACCAAACCTTCTAAAGGAATTGGAAATTTGGAAGGAAATTGTGCTTGTTTCACCTTGTCCAGTTAACTTTGAAGCCCTTGAGACCGTCATGAACATGCATAAAGAATTTGTGCATATCACAAACAGGGGGGAAAGGTATTTGAAATCATACAAGGCATTAGGTGGATGGACTAAGAGGGAGGATTGTAACGAAAAAGTCATGGCGAAATGGAAAAGATTTGATGAATTGAAGTCTAAATTTGGTTAGATAGTTTAAAATTTAATA
>Ga0206126_10006740_pt1 | contig 10084 bp, 11 predicted proteins | sample Helgoland_Spring_5_FD_148621 | JGI IMG/M metagenome (GOLD analysis project Ga0206126, IMG submission 148621) | Pelagic subsurface seawater microbial communities from Kabeltonne, Helgoland, North Sea - Helgoland_Spring_Bloom_20160412_1 | ecosystem: Environmental > Aquatic > Marine > Epipelagic ...
ACCTGGGCTTAGAGATACATAATCCTCAAGTATTGAGTCGTGATCTAAATTACATATGTGATTGATTACACAATGACGGCCAATTCTAGAATTGGCCGAAATGATGGATCCAGCCATTATCACAGAGCCTTCTTCGATGACAGTTTTGTTACTTACAGTCGCATTGTTATGAATGATTGTGGCATATTTAATAGTGGGGTGTATTTCAGTTATTTTATCATGGATTTTTTCTCTTGTATTTGGTTCTCCCACAGCAATGAAGAAATAGGGTGAATTATACTTGCTTGAAAGCGTGTGAATTTCAGCTAAAGAGCCAAGCACTTTATAGTTGAAAAAAGGCTCACCTATTGGTTTGCAACAATCAATAAAACCAATTATTTCGTAGGAGTTACTACTTTCAATAGCATCTAGCACTACAGACGAATGGCCTCCGGTTCCAATGATAATAATATTATGCTTCATTGTAACCAATCTGATAAATCCCAGTTTAATTCTTTTTCAATTTCTTTGATTTCAAAATAAAATTTGTCCAATAGTATTTTCTGGGATGGTATATCTAATTCGAGCTTATTCGAATTTTGATTTAATTCTACCTTATTTAATTTGGGAAAAGGTTTTACGTCGAGGAATTGAGCAAGCTCTGTGAGGGTTGCTTCAGTATCTTCTTTCAAATCCTCAGACTTAATAAATAAAATTTGTTCATTGGGGAAGAATCGTTTGATTTTTCGTATTTGTTCAACATATAGTCCTCTGTCTATATAAGAATTTTTAATAGATTGTCGTGGTAATCGGCTTCTTGCTCGTAAAGTTTCTTGTGTAATCGCTTCATAGAAAGAGTGCTTTTCATGACCACTTTTTTTCGACATTTGCCAATGAGAAAAAGCTCTCCTTATAGGATTTCTTAAAATTAAAATTATCTTCATTTTACTATTGTATTTCCATATGCGAGACATTGTTGGATTCCAATATGAATATATAGGCGTTACTTCGCCAATGATCTTATGATGTTTTTGGGGATCAAAATTTGAATGATAAAAGGGATAAATTAATTTGTCGCTCCAATATTTAAATAGTCGATCACGATCAAAAAAATGCACCTCTTTTAAATTTGAAGGCATACAAATTTGCGGATGCTGCCGAAGGTAGTAATCAAAACTTGTAGTTCCAGATTTTTGAACCCCACATACAAGAAAGTGAACTTTTACGCGGTGGTTTTTAGGTTTAAATAAAGATTTTAATGGTTTGAGTCGCTTGTATATAGCTTTCATTTATTTGCGAATTTAGATCTATTATGGTTTTTGTGTGAGTCATAGCTTTCATCAACTTTAATGTCTAAAAAATGCCCTATCTTTGCCCATTTCTCGTCATCCTCTAATTGACCGACAAACAGAGCGTCTGGAGCTGTTTGTTTGAAAAAGGATCGAACCTCTTCATAATATTTGTTGTAGCATTTGACATAGTGATTTTCCATACCCTCCATTTTCATCACCTTTTTCCCGCTGAGTTTAGTTAATTCTTCGTGGGAAGTTCCGGCACTAATTAGTCTTTCCAATTCGTCCTCTCGTTTATATATTTTGCAATGAGTATTAACTGCTCCTATTACATTACCAAGTGAGTGCAGAAGCATAGATTTATACCATTTGCTTGGGTCACGTTTTAACAGGATAAACTTTGAGTCGGGAAAGCGTCGGTAGATTTCTTCGTAGAACTTGGGAAACCACCATGGTGAGTCTTCATAGGCATTAGCTAACCGGAAATCTTCAGAATTAAAAATAGCATCAAACTCGCCTTTAAACCATGACTGGGCCCAATTGTTCCTTTTATCATCTCCCCACCCTGACCAGCGAAAATTATGATCTTTGAAAAACTGTCCGACGGAGGTGGTGCCGCTTCTTTGCATAGAAAGGCAAAAGACCTTGGGTTCTCTCTCGAGCTTTTTGATGAAAATCTTGTTGATTAGTTTGTTGACTTTTTTTCTCATATTTTTTTATGAATAATGGGGAGCTAGATTTTAGCAGCTTTTAGTCTAAAGAATTAACCAAACTGACTCTAAGGCATTGTTTTATTCGCTCAAGTTCTATGCCATTGTGATTAAAGTATGTTTCAATTTTATCTACATTAAGGTCATTGAGTTCTTCAATCGTAAGTGGTGGGAGAATTTCTCGAGAGGGATAAATTGAATAATAGTCGTCAAATTTAAATTTATTGAGCCTGATTTTTAACATGCGTGAGGGGATACTGTAAGCATCCGCAACAATAAGTCCGTGTAGAGAGCTAGAGATGATGAAATCATAGCTTGAAATTAGCTTGACGACATCTTTAGGTTCTCCCAGCGGAGAAATAAAGTCTAAATCTGACGGGATTTGTTTGGCAAAATCGAGCTCTCCCTCATTAAGTATGACAGCTACCTTTTTTTTATTTTTATTTGCTTTCCAGATTTCACTGACAAAAAGGCCGGGGTCGCCCATAGACAAGTTGTGAGGGATAGAGGTGATTGAACAGAATGCATCCTTAGTTAGTTCGCCTCTGCATGAAAGAAGTCTGATACAGCGGTGTTTCTCTAGTATGTTTCCGTTCGATAATCCGCTCCCCCAAATTTTAAGTGGGGTAAATCTAAATAAGGGTAGCTTGTTGACTCTTATACTGATTGAACCTATTCCGAAGTATTCAGCTTTTTTTGCACTTTCCCAAATGACTCTTCGCCCTGAAATGTATTCAAATACATCTTTAGATAGCCAATCACCAAAATTTTTTAAAGAGGGGATATCCCTTCCTTTTCCTCTCATCCAATAAACTTTTAGATTTTTCATGTTTTGCTTTTCTGTGAGAGGCACTGCAAATGCAAAGCAATCGGGGCTTCAAAATAGTTAATTAATCTTTGAATGGAAAAGCATCGATCAGGGATTGCTTAATCCCAGGTAGGTTTGGTCTGATATATGAATCATTGATTCTTGAAAGAGCATTGCACGATGTTTCTTTTAGGCTCAAGGACTGAGGTTTTTCTATATCGTAAATAGAATAGTAGTCATCATATTTAAAATTTCCGCCACGAATTCGGTCTGATATCTTGAGTCTTGCATTTGGAATTCCCAAGGCATCAGCGGCAATTAGACCATGAAGGCTGGATGAAAGAACAAAACGACATGACGCTAAACTCTCAAGGAAAGCTACAGTACTAGAGAATACATCAATAAACGCTATATCGGGATTGTTGTTCATGTAAGCCAAATAGTCTGGGTTTTTACGCTCGGAATAATGTGGGACGATGCCTAGGTCATATTGTTTTGGAATATCTTTGTGATTTGGGATCAATCGATCGCAGAGTAGACCAGGATCTCCAAATACACTGACCTGAACATTGCTGAGGAGCTCTGCTGACTTCTTGCCACGAAGGGCATGAATATAGTGACGTGTCTTGTGCTTGGCTATGGGCTCGATAAAACCGCTACCCCAAATATGAATCTTTTTAGCGAACATGTGTTCTCTAGCTCGGGAAAGAATAGACCCTATAGCCATCATATCACATTTACCTGGTTTGGCATGTATGATATCGCGGCCCGATACCATTTTGCAAATTACAGGTGACAACTGGTCACCCCAGTTTAATTTGCTGCTAGAGTAGTGTAGCTTTATTGGTTGCATATTTTTTGCTCAACGATGTATTTGAAAGGTTGATTATATGTCCCCGTGATAAGAAATTCAATTATATCATTTGCTATACGCTGACAAGCAAATGTCTTGTGAACATGGTCCATGCCTGCCTTTGCGATCATTTTGCGTTCATTCTCATGGTTCAGGTAATATTTTATCAGTTCCATACACTGCTCATTGCTATGGAAATAGCGAAGATGTTTATGGTCGACAAATAATAGTTCAGAATCAGGCACATAGCTTGATAGCACAAATGCCCCGGAAGCTAAGTAATTGATGATCCTATCAGAATGATACATATTGAAGCTATTGTTAATGTTGATAGAGATGGCGATCTTTGAGTTTGAAATGGAACGTAAATACTCCGACCCTAAAATCGCAGGGTTTTCACCATTGCCATGAATTATTAAGCCGTATTCTTTTGCTAACTGTTTGAGTAAAGGTTCACGACTCCCATCATGAGAATAGTTTCTATGGGAATACTTGCCAGTAAAGAACAGATCTTCAACAGGTGAGTCACCTTGTGGATATGGTTTTTCTATATCAGGATCACAGGGGTTAGGGATAAATGCTGTCGGTAAATTACCGCTCATCTTGGCGATTTCATCAAGATGCAAGCCAGCACCCGTTGCCATAAAGGCGTCCAGACATTTATTGGTCTTTAATGACTCATCTGAAAACCCATCCAACTGATCCGGGTACCAACCAGCAAAATAAGTATCAGGCAAAACCTTTATAAGTTCACTAATGGTTTCACTGTCAATGGTTCTATATGCCAGTAAAACAACCAAATCAGGCTGATAATCCTTTAGTAGTTTACAGCACAGCTTATCGGTTTTTTTCTTTGCAAGCTTCCTTGCCAGACTCTTGCCGGCGAAAGGGGATTGGGCCAGTAGATGCTGACGATAGCTGAATAGAAATACATCATGACCATTACGAACAAAGCCCTTATGGATTTTACGGCCAATGATTTGAAGCCCCCTTGGACTATCTTCCTTGAAGTCGCCCAAAAGCGCGATACGATAGTGTTTTTTGCTGGCTAAACGTTTTGTCAATGTAGATCTCCTCGTGTGGAATAATTATCTTCTAAGGGTGTTTATTATTCTGTAGATATCCTATTATCGCAACAGTTAAAATTTTTCAGCGATGAGATTTATATATTTATTTTGGGTGTTATCAATCTCCCAGTGATCTGCGATATTGAGCATTAATTTCTCATTACCATAATCTAGTGGTATCCCCTCTGTAGCTAATATAAATTTAGCCGACCTGCCGAAATTTCAGGGCTGCTCGGCAGATCGGGTAAATTTTGATTTTCATAGCTTTGCATTTTCAGCTAGACATTTTATGCGAATCTTGAGGAGTTTCGGCGCAACGGAGCTAGGATATTCTGTTCATCATAGCTATTCATTATTTCTGTGGATATGAATATTGACAATGAGGGCCTTGCTGTAATGGTTTCGACTTGTTTAGTCGCCCCAACCCCCTCAAGAAAATTAGCAGCTGCACATTACAACTGCTGCATATTTAATAATAAAGAATAATATGAAATTACCTACCTCTACATTACTTGCTGTCGTGAGCTGCGCATCGATTATCTCACCCTGCCATGCGGCAGACAATGTCTCGGCCAAAGGCGCCTCAAGCATCATCGTCCCCGGGTCAGTGCCCGAGTGCTCCCCCCGTGAGATCCAGCCTCTTTTCTCACGCTACGCTCAGACTGCAAAAAGCTGGACCTTGAGAGCTGGATACCGAGACTTCAAGGATGTCGAGCTTCAGGAAGCCGACTCTTTTGACGGCACAACAATGGATTTTGAAATCATCATCCCATTCAATGAGCGTTGGCAAGTTCGCTTCTATTATCCTTACAATACCGAGGGTGACGCGGAGGCCATCGATTCTGGAGCGGATCTTGATATTGACGGCGACGGTGGCGCGTTAGATTTTCCGAGCCTTGTTGTGGATTACCAATACAAGCAGGCAGAGGCAGTGGGCGAATACAATCTGGCCGCTTATCTCGGGGTTGGTAATGTTCGCGAGTCTATTGACTCTACGGATAAAACGACAGGCAGTATAGATCGCTTTAATCACCGAGGGTCCGTGTTGTTGTTTGGCATGAAGGCAGACAAGCAACTCAACAATTGTTGGACGGTCGTCGGCAATGTAGGCGGGCGCTATTACTGGGATTCTGATGATATGAACCCGAGTGGTGGCTCAGACAAATTTTTCCTGTTCGATGCTTCTGCTGCATGGATTTATGCTCCGGAAAACTCATGGGTCTATCCTGCTATCGAGGCTGTTTATCAGGGGGATGTTTCTGATTATAATAGCCTTCAGATTGTTCCTCAGGTTATCATTCCAGTGGGTTCTCATGCTGATCTTAACGGAGGGGTGAGCGTCGGCTTACTAGATGATGGCCCTAGCACCGAAGCTCGAGTGCAACTGAATGCCCGTTTCTAGCAGGCAAAGACTTTTAATAATCTGGCTGTTTAGGTAGTGAGGCCTCCTTGCCGGCAGCCATTTTTTATGGATCAAGAGATACAACAGCAAAAGCAGTATCGGCTTGTTATTCAGGCTGTTGCATCCTCTGCATACGCAGAAGGCGACAGGCTCAAAATCGAAGCTGTCGAATGTTTAAGGTATCTTCCTGGGCGAAGATCGGTGTGGAGGGCGTTGTGCCAAGGTCAGACCCTTTTATTGAAGGTCTACGATATCCACGCCAAGCAGGGGCGTGATGCTGATCGGGAGTGGCAACATTCCACAAGACTCTACCAAGACGGGCTTGCGGTTGCGGCGCCACTTTTCATGGCGAGCTCAGATGACGGGCTCATGGCTGTAGCTTATGAGTTTATCGCAAAGGGAAGAGACTTGGCAGAACATCTTGGAAATGCAGACGAATCAGAGCGGAACGATGCCCTCAGACAGTTGATCCAACTGCATGTGCTGCAGCATGAGCTTGGATGTTTTCAGAGTGATGACCATTTAGGTAATTATCTCTGGAGTCAGGGGAGGCTCTGGATGCTAGATGTAGGATCCTGTGTATTTGATTCCGCTCCATTGGGGGAGGCAGAGCGGGTCAGGAACATGGCAATGCTGGCAGCGAACATTCCGCTGCCATTGCGTGCTGCTTATGATGAGAGACTCGTTGATGAGTATGCTGTCGAGTTGCCTGGCTTGGGTCAGGCGATTTCAGGTGCAATCCGGAAGAGGATTAAAAAATATTTTAAGAAGACCCGCCGTGCATGTAGTGAGTTTGAGTATGAGCGGCGCTCGGGTAGTGCCTGGCTCGCATGTCGGGATATCGATCCTGAAATCAAACGGAAGCTTGTGGAGGATCCTGATCAATTTTTCGGTGCTGGAAAGAATATGATCAAAAATGGACATACATGCTCGGTGGTGGGTATTGAAGAAAATGAAAAATCCTATATTCTTAAACGATACAACCGAAAGCCGCTTGGCTACCGGTTGTTACATATGTTGATGACACCGCGTGCTTTGTCGAACTGGAGCAATGGTCATGTGTTGCGTTTGTTTGGTATTGCGACACCGCGCCCATTAGCCTGTTATACGTTCACGGTGGGGCCATTGTTCAGCAAGGGGTATCTTTTGATGGAAAAAATTCCCGGTGTCTCACTGCATAAGCTGGACCGGGCAGATGTAGCGGACTCTCGTAATGATATTCCGGGGCAGTTCGTCATGCTGAGGCATGAGTTGGATGCCATCAAAGCTGTCCATGGCGATATGAAGGCCAGTAATTTTATCCTAGATGACTCCGGGGGGCTTCAGTTGATTGACTTGGATAGCCTTGTTTTTCACGTTCCGAATCAGCACTACGAAAGAGAAAAGGCAAAAGACTTGGCCCGTTTCTTGCGTAACTGGCAAGACTGTCCGGAGCTGCTTGAATTGTTCCGGTCTGAGCTAGCTGCTATTTCCGAGTAGCAGCAATTTTTCGAGCGATGGACTTGGCCTCAGGGGTGAGTTTATGAATGCCGAGGTATTGCTTCAAAAACCAAAGGCAATCACGGGCTGGCCATTGATGGTTGCGCCGGTACATTTTCTCAAGGTCATTTTTGATCAGCTTGGGAGAGTTTTTGCCTGGTGACTTGGTTCGTTCCAGATCGATCAGGCAGGCGTGGTAGTCTTCTGGTAGTTGAGGGGTTCCATCGACAAAGGGGATATTGAGATAGATGTGCCTGCCGTAGAGAGCGTTGTGAATGAGTCCGGCTCCGTGCATGGTTTTGATGACGTTGAGGATGGCTCCGAGCATGGCAAGCCGTTGCTCACGATCTGGCCAGCCGTTCTGTTCGAACCATTGGATGAGTTCGTCGATGGGAGTCATGCCTTTGAGCTCTTCGGAGACAACGATGCATTGCTTGTCTCCGTTGATCTTTCTGCTGGCGAAGTGAATGATGTTGAGCGTGGGCACTCCGGCTGCTTTGAGTTTTTGATAATTCTGCCACTCGATCTCGAAGGTTGGTATTTTTCTGGCCTTGAGAAGGAGGTTGTTCGGGAAGTAGTTTTGTTGGCGCTTGAGATAGATGGTGCGCCCGTCAGGAAGTTCGAGACGTGAGACGTGGCTCCAAGAAGTGTTGGCGTCGGGGCCACGGAAGTTTCCAGTTTCAACAAGATTTTGCTCAGCATTCCACCACGAGTCGAAGTTGGAATATCCGGCTTGGGCGAGTGAGTTTTGCCATTCTGGGTTGGTGTATGAGCTATCAGACATTGTGAAGATGGAGGGAAGCTAGCTGTCTTGTTTGAGGCTGTCACGCATTGACTGTAGGATGCGTTCGGCCGTTTGAAAGTGCCCAGGGTCACTGGCCCAATCGAAGGCTTTCTGGCGAAGCTCAGCTAAGTTTGTCAGCATGGTGTCGATTGTGGTGTTGATTTCGTCGGGCGAGCATCCCGGGGTTAGTAGAGTTCCCCCGGCTTCTTGGACGTAGGGCGCGTAACCGCAGCTAGTGGTGCAGGTGACCGGAAGCCCATAGCTCATGGCTTCGATTAGAACCATGCCAGCGGTCTCCCGTTGAGACGGATGTACTAGCAGGTCGGCAGCGGTCATCCATTCGGGGATGTTGTCCTGGGCTCCCATCAGGTGGACCCGGTTGGCAATGCCTAGATCATGGGCCAGTTTTCGAGGTGGAAGGGGGTCGTCTCGCCCGCAGACTGCGAGGTGGATGTCGGGTGGCATTTTTTGAAGTGCACGGATCAGGACATCGAGCCTTTTCAGGGCGTAGTTCGATCCTACGAAGAGTAATAGTCGGCTGTCGGAAGTGAGCCCTAGCTGGTCAAAGATAGCTCGCCTGATTTCACCTCTGCTTTGAGCGATAGTAAGTGGTGGGGCGAGCCATGGTGGCAGGATACTATAGCTTTGTTCGGCTATCGGGTAGTGGTTTCGGTAGCTAGCCACTTCCTGTTGTGACAGAAAGAAGGTGTATGTGCCAGAGTGCGGGGCGAAGATATTAGCCTCGTTATTAAGAAAAAAACGGTAGCGTGGCAGAAGTTTGGCGAGGCGGGATTTATGAGCCAAGAAGCTTTCTCGAAAGGATCCGTCACCACAAAAATAAAAGGGCACACCAGCGACACGACTGAAGCTAATCGAGGTATCGTAGGCGTTTGATTCGATGATGTCTTTGCAGGCTGCCGCATAGCGAGATGCTTTGGTGTGGTTGCTGAAGCCTCCGCATTTGAGCTCTTGAATAGCGAATGTGCTTGGTTTTGGCCCGTCCCAGCTGGAGACGACGATTGTCGGCTCATCGCCAGCATCTACTGCGGCCTCTGCAAGTCTGACAGCATCGCGCTGGAGCCCCCCATAGGGGAAGTAGTTCTGGAGGAAGATGGCGAATTTCATGTCAATGCTGGCTGGAGAAAGCACGTGCTGGACGGCCTTACCAGTTTTGCGCCAATAGTAAGCATTGCCAAGGTCAATTCTTGACCTCTGGGTAGATGCGGGTTCTTCTGTTGCTGGATGATTGAGTTGGCAGACGAGTTACTAGAAAAATTTACAGGTGCTGACACCTTCGACCAGGTGATGGCACTAGAGGGCGATGTTTATCGGGCCAAAGAGGGGCGCAGGACGTTGATGTTTAAACATGATGGTCGAGAGTATTTCGCCAAGATTCATAATGGCATTGGCTGGAGCGAGATATGGAAAAATCTAGCAAGCTTGCGTTTGCCGGTTACCAATGCCTCGAATGAGTGGAAGGCAGTTGAATTGTTGGAGCAGCAGGGGGTAGAGACGGTGAAGATTGTGGGTAAAGGTCTACGTGGCAGCAATCCTGCGAAGATCGAGTCCTTTGTTATCATGCGAGCACTTGATGAGCGGGTGGAAGTGGAAGATTTTCTTAAGGACGTTGGAGGACTGACTGGGAGAAGGCGGTTGGAGCTGAAGCGCAAGATTGTGCGCCAGGTGGCGGATTCTGCCCGCAGGATGCAT
>Ga0206126_10006747_pt1 | contig 10073 bp, 5 predicted proteins | sample Helgoland_Spring_5_FD_148621 | JGI IMG/M metagenome (GOLD analysis project Ga0206126, IMG submission 148621) | Pelagic subsurface seawater microbial communities from Kabeltonne, Helgoland, North Sea - Helgoland_Spring_Bloom_20160412_1 | ecosystem: Environmental > Aquatic > Marine > Epipelagic ...
TGCTGAGAATGTGCTTATCGTCCCACAGGGAGGGTTAAAGCGTAGAGCAGGAACACAACACGTAGATACCGCAGAAAACATTTTAGCTCCTTTTATTTTTAGTGGATTAGGGAAATTATTTACCTTCACTGTTACTACTGGCTTACCTATTGTTGGCAAAACATATACGAATAATTCTTCTACTTTTACGGTTCTTTCTTTTACGGGATCAAGTCTTCCATATACTGTCTACGCAAAAAGGACGGTTGGAACTAATGATCCTACCGCTAGTGGTACTCTTACTAAAACAGTTAGTACACCTAACCTCATATATTCTGCATTTACAACATTTACTTCAAGTATGCCAGAAGGCGGTACTGTCGCTAACATTAATGACTTTGATCGGACAACCGTAGGACTAACAACAACTAATATTGGTGTATTAGGTACAGGCTCTAATTCTGATTATGTTGTAGCTTTATACAATGTTCTTGGAACAACTGATAGAGGTCGGTTTATAGATGTAAAAGACATCAAACTAAGCGGTACTGGCTCTGGTGAATTCAAGGTACAGATATCTGGTGACGGTGTTTCTTGGACAACTAAAGAAACTCTTACTGTTACAGAAGTAGAGCAATCTTATCGTATTCGTCTGTCTGATACGTTTGTTGGTCAATATTATAGAATAGCAAGAACTGATGACACAGGAAACTTGGGAACTTTAAAAATTCAGCTTAGTGAGTTTAATGTTCTATACGCAACAAATGATGCTTCTGATGTTAAGACATTTGATTTTAGCATTGAAACAGACAGGCATTACTTATGCGTTGTTACTGGAGGCGCTAATACGTCACCTTCCTTTGGGAATATGTCTATCTACAGAGTAACAGATCAAACATTTAACTTTGTTCCTGTAGCTTATTTGCCGTTACCTTTTAAGTCTACTGAAGTTTCAAATGTACGTGATGTCCAAACAGAAAACGTCATGTTAATGTTTCATGAGAATCATCATCCTAAAAGAATAATAAACACAGGTAGTGACGTATTTACTATTGACGACATTCCTTTTCTTAATGTGCCTCAGTACGATTATAATGATGCGTCTAGCCCTACGCCTACAAGTTATGTAACAACAATGACATTACTGCATTTTGATGCAGGCGATAGATTTCAAATAGATGTCGAAGGCGTGTTAAGTAAAAACATAACATTAACACAAAGTGCATCATCATCTTCTGCAAATATAGAAAAAAACTTGCAAGAAATGCCTATTTTTGGTGATACAGGTGTTTCTGTTACTTCCTCAAATAATGCTAATTTTACAATTACAGTTAGCGGTGAGTCTGCTAAATCTTTTGAATTATGGTCTGGCTTTGCAACATCAGAAATAGGCGGTACTAATAACGAAATAGAGTTTGCTTTAAATACTCAAGGAGTTCCAAGAAAAGAAGACGTATGGTCTGCTACGAGAGGATACCCTAAAACAGCCGCATTCTATGCAGGAAGGTTATGGTTAGGTGGTACAAAGTCTAAGCTACAAAGTTTGTTTGCATCTAGGTCTGGATCGTTCTTTGATTTCTACACAGAAGAAGGTGATGATGACGAGGGTATCTTTACAACCATATCATCAAGACAGCTAACAGAGATTATCGACATTAACCCTGATCGTGGCCTACAGGTGTTTACAGCAGGGGCAGAGTTTATTGTTAGAGGTAATACTCCGTCTGACATTACTATTGAAGCGCAAACACAGCATGGAGCATCTTTCCTAGAAGTTAAGTCTGTAGATGGTGCAACACTGTTTGTAGATCAAAACGGTAGAACATTACGATCCTATCTGTATAACTACAATGAAGATGCTTACAACAGTACAGACATATCTGTGTTGTCTTCTCAGCTTATTGATAATCCAGTAGACTTAGGTGCTTTAACAGGATCATTATCAGAAGATGCTAATTGGGTATTTATTGTAAACCAAGACGGTACTTCTAGTATTTTAAATACGCTTAGGTCACAAGACATTAATGGTTTTACTAAGTGGATTAATGGAGATACTAGCACTGCATACCCTCTTAAAACTGTATCGGTATCTGTTGTTAATAACGATTTATTCTTAGTAAATAAAAGAACTACTGACACTACTACTACATACACAGTAGAGAAGTGGGACTTTGATTATTTAATGGATTCATCTGTTAAACTTGAAACTAGTTTAAGTATAGTAGGCAATAACTTGTATTTAGCTTCAAATCATTTAAATGGAGAGACGGTTAGCGTTGTAGCTAGAGGAACAACATTAGATAACCGCGTAGTACAGGTTGACCCTGCTTCTGGATATATCATTTTAACTGATGCAGAAAAGTCATTTATCCTTGAGCAAGACCCTTCTGGTGGTGTTATTGATGTAGAGGTAGGGTACAACTTTGCACTTAAAGTTGTAGGAATGCCGTTAAATACTAGAGCGCCTAACGGATCTCAAACTGCATTAGAGCAAAAGCGCATAGACCGAATGAACTTGCGTGTTTACAATAGTGCTGGTGTTTACATAGATGGAAATTTAGTTGCCGTTAGAACATTTGGAGATGCTGGTGACAGCCCTTTAAACTCATCTCTTATACCTTCTACAGGTATTATAGAAGATAACCACGGTGGTAACGGATGGGATAGAGAAGTTGCTCCTGTAATTACAGTGCCAAATCCAACGCCATTTCATCTTCAAGCCATTGGATATGAGATTAGTTCGTGAATCAAATAACAGCGCAAGATGATATTGTAAAACTACAATCATTAATGTTAAAAGGTGACACTGTAGAGTTAGAAGTTAAGCATCATTTTAGTGATGGATTATATGCAAGAGAGCTGTTTATCCCTGCTGGCGTATGTTTGGTCGGAGCGTTACACAAGACGACTCACTTGTACATGGTGGTAAAGGGTAGATGTAAGGTGTCTAGCCAATTTGGTAACTTGGATATAGAGGCTCCGTTTATGGGAGAGACTATTCCGCAAACTAAGCGTGTTATATACGCTGAAACAGACTGTGTATGGATTACATATCACCCTACACACTTAACTGATATAGACGAGATAGAGAAGGCTTTGTTAGAGCCAGAGGATATTTAGATGAGTTTTGCAATAGTGGCTAGTTTAATGGCGGTAGGCACAACAGTAAGTGCTTATGGTCAAATACAAGCTGGTAAAGCGGCAGAAGAGCAGGCGATAGAACAAGCTAGACAAGAAAAGATTGCCGCTGAGGGTCGTGAATTACAAAGACGACAAGAGTTAAACAAAGCCCTTGCATCTAATGTTGTTGGAATGTCTACTTCTGGTATGACAGGCGAAGGAACCCCTGCCAGTATTGCTTTAGAAAGTGCTAAACAAGTAGGCGCAAGCGAAGGAATGATAGGGCTGTCTGAAAAATTGAGACGCAGACAAATAAGAATGCAAGGAAAAATGGCTAAAGGAACTGCTTACACTCAAGCTACATCTACTTTGCTTAAAGGTGCGGCTGATGCTTATGGTGGATTTCAAACCTATCAGGCAAATAAGGAAGGATAATGGCTAAACGACCTAGACAACAACGTATTCTATCCTACGGAGAGTTCCGCCCTACTGGTGTAGATGATTCTATATCTAGGCGTATGCAGGCTCTAGCAGGCTTAGGAGAGACTGTAGCAGGCGTTGCTGAACAGTTTGGAAGGGCTAAGGCTACAGAGTTGGCTCCTGAGCAGGCAAAAATACAAATTGATGAAGCTACTAATATTGACCCTGAAACTGGTGAGGTAACAAGAGAAAAAGTTGAGATGCGTAGTGGTTTTGCGTGGGGTGCAGATGCTTATAATCAAGAAATTGATACCCATAATAAAGCTATAGATGCCGCCTATTTATCTGATATTGATCGGGACAATGCCGCCAAGATAAATGAGCTTAGGGATAATAATATTAATGACCCTGAACAATTTATAACTTTAGCTACCGCATACTCAAAAGGAGTCATAGGGACAATTAAGCCTGAATTCCAAGGCATAGTTAGTGACTCATTACGGCAAAATATATTTAAAACTGCTGAACAATTAAAAACTTCGCGTAGACAAAATGACATTGCAAACAGCATTCAAACGCAAGTAGATAATGCATCACAAAAATTAGATGATCTTTCTATTCGTGCTAGAAAAGGAGAAGATGTAAGCGCACAACGAGATGAGTTAGTGTTGGCTATACAAACATTAAGCGAATTATCTCCTGAACAAAAAAGGCAAGAATCGCAAAGAATAAGCACTCTTGATAAAAGCATTTATGAAAGCAAGGTTTCTGGCGAGTTAAATCGTATTGCTGAAACTGACGGCCCTGCGGAAGCATCTAAAAGATTGCAAGAAATTAAACAAACACCGCAAGCTGGATATAGTGATACAGAGTGGGATGCATTTATAAACAATGAGCAAACTCAGCTAGGAAGAACTAAAACATTAATAGATAGCACCAACCAACTTGCAACAGTTGAGAAACAAACAGAAATTACAGAATATGTAAAAAAAGCTGAATTAGGATTTTCTATACCTGAAGCTGAACAGGCAAAAATGACCGAGCAAGTTGCTGGGACTAAGTATGAATCCTCTGTTGCAATGGCTACTGAGTTAGCGCAATTTGCAATTCAGCCTGTTGCTGTAAGAAAAGAGTTAATAGCAGAAGCGCAAAAATCAGGTAACGCTACATTAACAGCAAATTTAATTACATTAGATAATAGACTGCAAAGTGAAATAGCGAATGATGCTTTTGGCTTGGGCATGAAGCAAGGCTATGTAGAGTATACTACTCTTAACGTATCAGACATATTAAGCGGTACTTTAGAAGAAGCAGAGCAGGTATTTAAAACTCGCAAAGCAGACGCTAGTTTATTAAGTACAATTTATGGTACTAATGTTTCTGTGCTAACTAAAGAAGAAGCGTCACAGTTAACTGCCGCTTTACCAAATATGAATGAAGATCAAAAAATGCGAATATCTAGGGTGCTTGGTGCTAACTCTGGTGTATGGGCGCAAATAGCAAAAGACCCTACATCTGGCGCGTTTGCTCAAGTTTCTGCGTTAGGAAATGACTCTGTATCACGAACGGTGTTTAGAGGGCAAGAAGCGTTAGCTACTGAGAATGTAAAGCCAGTTTCTGGCAAAGACCTTGATCAAGCTAATGACATACTTGATGAAGTTGTAGGCAATGTTTACGGTAATTTTGATAAAGAATCTGTGCGAGAGGCCGCTTTAAGTTATTACTATGGGAGCAATCCTAGACGAGACTCTTTAGAGCAAGATAAATGGAAAGCATCTATACAAGCCGTTACTGGAGGCATTGAAAAAGTTCGCTCATATCCTACGCAATTAACGCAAGGTGTTAGTGCTAAAGATTTGGATTTATATTTTGATTTTGTAACTGCTGATGATTTAAAGAAAATGGGTGCTAAACAAATAATAAGAAAAGAAAGTGACGGATTTTTATCTTCTTTGTTGCCGTATGAAGCATTATACCCATCAGTAGGCGAAAACACTACATTAAACAAAATCCACAATGGTAGAATTAAAGCTGTAGAAGGACAAGGCAATTACGTAATTACTAACAAAGGAGGCGAGGTAGTTTCTAAACCTGATGGATCTCCTTTAATATTTAATGTAACCGCAGACAAAATAGCAAAAATCAAAGGAACGGAAAGGGGCATACAAATGCAACAAAGCGGCCCAGAATATGAATTAGGTCAGTTTGCTACCAGAACAGGTTTTTAATGGCAATTTTATCTTCAATAGATCAGCAAAATATGATGCTTAGGTTAGTTCCTGAGTACGCATCTAATGAGCCAACTTTTGCAGAAACTTTAGCGGCAAGTTTTTCTTTTGTGCAGGATGAAGAGCTGTCTATATCTTCTAACTTTTACAATGAAGGGTATTACAATCGCAAGCGTGATTTAAAGACACTGTCTAATGAAGGATTTGATGTAGGCAAATACATAGATGATGCAGGGATTATTGATTATGACCGCATTTCTAAAGTTACTGAAGGGCAAATAAAAACTGATCTGCAACTGTATCAAGAGCGCAATGAAATACTCCGTAAGCGTAGAGAAGAAAATCAAGACGTAATAGCTAGAGGCAGTGGGTTAGCGCAGTTCTTTGGCATGACTGCTGGGTATATGACTGATCCTATTAACATAGCTACACTTCCTATAGGTGGAATTGCCACTGCTGGGAAAGGGATGAGTGTACTAGCGCAAGCTCTTAAAAGCGCACGAAATACAGCCGCTGTTGCAGTAGCTTCAGAAGCCGCTATACAGCCATTAGTTTATAAGCATAAACAAGATATTGATTCTCCTTATGATTCAGATGATGCCCTACGAGCCATTGCATTTGCGGCTGGGGGTAGTGCAATACTAGGTGGCGCGTTAGGTGGTATTTCTGGGTATATTAGAAAGTTAACAGAAGATGTTTCAACGGTAGCGAATGTATTCCCTGAAGCTCCTTTCTCTTTCAAGCCTACTGTAATTAAAGGTAAAGCCGCAGTAGCACCAACTTTTGAAAACATTAACAATTATAAAGCGCAGTTAATAGCAGAAGAAACTGGAAAATTAATAGGTATTGCAGGAGAAAAAATAACTCGCGGTGTTCGCAAAACTATAAATAAAGAATTAACAGAATTACAACAACAACTTAAAACTGTTAAAGAAAGCGAACTGTTATATACCAAAGACGGAAAGCCTTTAAAGGCAAAGTCTGTTCGTCATAGAAAACAGGCTCGAGAAAGAAAAGAACAAGACATAAAAGCAATACAAGAAAAAATTAATAACCTTAATAAGACTTTGGAGAAAGATAGAAAATCTTCTGCGGCTGAAGCAAGCATTAGTAGGTTAGAACAAGGCATATTGCCTGAGTCAGCACAAAAAAAACTTGATGATTTTATACTGCAAAAGACTACGGCAGAAACAGAATCAATTTATTTGTTAGCTAGAGTCGGTGAGAATCTTAGAGCACAAAAAGGCTTTAGGGCAGAAGAAGTATTTTTAGGCGGCATAGCTAAAGTAATGGATGACTTGCCTAAAATATTTGATGGCACTGAACCTTTAGATATAAAAGCTATTGGCTTAAAAGCTGTTGATGAAAGACTTGATGAAATGAAAGCGGCTAATGCTAATGCAAGCAATATTGCTAAATTGGAAAATATAAGAAATAGAATTCTTAGTGATGAAGGTGATGGCCTTGAGCTTTTAAATAATGTAAAACAAGAAAACATAGAATTAGATGCGGCAATCCTTAAAGAAAATGAAGCCTTTAGACAGCAGATGGATGATTACACAATATCTCCTGATGCGTTTGTTGGGCCGCCTAAACCACCAGCACCTAGAGCAAAGACAACAAGCTTAGAAAGGAGCGCACTAGATAGTGATGGGATGGGCAAAAACTTTGATGAGGACATGGCTAATTACAACAATTTAGAAACTAAATACGCTATCGTTGATGGTCAGTTAGTAGATGCTACAAAAGTAATTAAAGAACTAGATGATGATTTAGAGGGTTTAGAATCAATAATGAGGTGTTCCATTGGCTAGTTTTAATTATTGTATAGATCAAGCTTTAAAAGGCAACAAGATTAATAAAAGTGTTGCTGAACAATTAAAGCAGGCACAAGACCCAGAAGCGGCTATTCAAGAACTTGCTGTTAATTACGGTCGTGTTAAGCGTGAAAAGTTAATAGATGCTGTGCGCGTTTCTGTGGCTATGGAAAAGCTACAAAGTCATCCTGATGGCCCAGTTGCAGGATTACAGGCATTGCTGTCACGCGATATAAGAATGAAGGCTGGGTATGCGAATGTAGATTATTTAGCTAAGACTTATGAGCATCAATTTCTAGCACAATTTGGAGATGCGTTATCTATATTTAGAACGCGAATGTTTGGGCTTTCGGGTAATGAAGAAGGTCTTACTAACTTTGTTAAAGCTGTCTACGGTGAAAGTGTTAGTGATCCACAAATAAAGAAGGCCGCAGAGTCATGGCTTCGTGTTGCTGAAAATATGCGAGTTAAGTTTAATGAGGTAGGCGGTAGCATTAGCAAGAACGAAAATTGGCTGTTTCCTCAAAACCACGATATGCGTAACATTACTAAAGCTGGAAAAGAAGAGTGGGTTGCATATATTAAAAATCGTTTAGATCGAAATAAAATGCTTGATGATACTGGCAAGCCTTTAAATGATGCTGAACTTGCGGAATCATTATCTTATGTGTATGACACTATTACTTCTGGAGGCATGAATAAGGCACAAGGCTTATCAATACCAAGAGGGTTAGGTAGGAAGCTATCAAGAAAAGGATCAGAAGAAAGATTCCTGTATTTTAAAGATGCAGATTCGTGGCTGTCTTATCAAAACAGATTTGGTAAGGGTGATCCTTTGACAACATTAACTGATCACATTATGGCTAGGTCTAATGATATAGCCTTAGCAGAAACTTTAGGAACAAATCCTAGAGTTATGTATGACACATTAAAAAGTCAGGCAAAACAATTACAATCTAAGTCTGGATCGCCAACTAAAGAATCCGCAGTTGCATTAATGGACGCTACCTACAAAACAGTAAGTGGCGAAATAAACGGTGGTAACTTACTTACAGTAGCTGATAGCGTTCAGTTTGTTAGAAACATACAAGTAGCATCTAAGTTAGGTGGAGCTTTTTTAGCCTCATTTACAGACGTTGCAACTTCTGCGCTAACCGCACATTACAACGGTATGTCTGCTACTAAAGTATTTAAAAGGCACATGAAGCTATTTTCAGCAGGGACAGAAGAAGATAGAAAAGCACTTGCTAGAATGGGGCTTATCTTTGAAACATGGACAGGCAGAGCGCATTCACAGAATAGATTCTCTGATACTTACGGAACAGGAGCTAGTGCTAAAACGGCAGAATTCGTGCTTAGAGCATCCTTGCTAGAGCCTTGGACTGAATCAGGGCGTAAAGCATTCGGCATGGAGTTTGCTGGATTATTGTCTGATAACTTTGGTAAACAAATAGACGAATTAGATCCTGCACTTATTAAAGGATTTGAAACGTACGGCATCACTAAAGAAGATTGGGACGCATTTAGAAAAACAAAAGCAGTTAGCATACAAGGTTCTAAGTTTGCCGATTTGACTAAAGATAAGAGCATGAAGTTTCATCGTATGATTTTAACTGAGACAGACTTTGCAGTGCCTACCCCTGATGCAAGGGTTAGGGCAATAGCTACAGGAGGATTAGAACGAGGTACAGTTTGGGGGCAGATTGCACGTTCAGCTATGATGATCAAATCATTCCCTATTACTATGATTACTACTCATCTTTATCGTGGTGCAACGCAAGCCAAAAATCGTGGGTTCACAGGCTACACTACAGCTTTATTAGCATCAACAACCTTGATGGGTGCATTCGCAATGCAAGCAAAAGATTTGGCGCGAGGAAGAGAAGCACGAGATATGGATGCCAAGTTTTGGAGTGCCGCAATGTTACAGGGCGGTGGATTAGGACTGTTTGGAGATTACATATTTTCTGACGTTAATAGATATGGTCAAGGATTTGCGATGACTGTTGCTGGCCCTATGGCTAGTTTTGTAAACGATACTTATGATTTAACCTTTGGTAATTTTTTACAAGCTATCAAGCAAGAAGAAACAAACATTTTAGGAGAAGGCATTAAATTTGTAAAAGATGTCACGCCTGATCCTTGGCCTGTACAATTATTTTTAGAATCTTTTTATGATAATTGGAGAACTATGGCTGACCCTGATTACGAACAAACTCTAAATCAGATACGCAGAAGAAGAATGCGAGAATACAATCAAGGATATTGGTGGGAGCGAGGCGAAACCCCAATGGAAGTTTTGGAAGATTTATAACCCCTTAAATAGTATAATTGGCAAAACTTATGAGGCCATAAATGACAGTCACAGCAAATACAACTAGGAACGATTATACCGCAGGAAGTAGTCAAAATGTGTATAACTATACGTTCCAGTTAAATGAAGCTACAGATGTCACAGTTATACTAGATGGGGCTATACAGACTTTAAACGTACACTATACCGTACAGA
>Ga0206126_10006748_pt1 | contig 10073 bp, 4 predicted proteins | sample Helgoland_Spring_5_FD_148621 | JGI IMG/M metagenome (GOLD analysis project Ga0206126, IMG submission 148621) | Pelagic subsurface seawater microbial communities from Kabeltonne, Helgoland, North Sea - Helgoland_Spring_Bloom_20160412_1 | ecosystem: Environmental > Aquatic > Marine > Epipelagic ...
GCCATATAGGCTGGAAACCCAGAGGGTCTCTTGAGCCTTTAATACGGAAGTTTATATCTGGTTCGGTAATAAAGAACATTGTTATTGATTCATTTTGAGATAATATTTCTACTTAAACTTACCCATTCGTAATACTCATATCCTTATTGGAAACACAAAATCTGTTTAATTAATTTCAAAGTAATCTCCATTTATCGTCTTTGAAATAATTTTAATTCTAGTTTTGCAGGCGTTAAAATTTTTAAAGCGCGTGCATGTTTAATTACTTTACTGTAATGTGTTTCATCCTTAAACTGTGTCCAAGGAAGTAACTGTAATTTAGGCAATCCTTTAAGTTTAGCTTGCTCATTTAGTTTTTGCTGTATAATTCTATCAACAGGAAAGTGAGGGGGCTCATCAATATTACCCAAACACCACTGATATTTAAGATATAAGTTCAGCATTTTTTGAGCAATACCAAAATTAATTTTTCCGCCATTAAATATTTCTGAGTATTGTTTACTGCTATCGCTTACCGCTTTGATGTTATCTATATGTTGCCTGTCAGTTACTTTAGCTGTCTTATATTGCGCCAACATGTTTTCTACAACAACTGTTGTATTATTCTTAAAAAGTACTTTAGTGACATTTGAAGCATTATCAACATAAGCATAAGCCCTTTGAAAAGAAGCTCCAAAGGTGAGCATCCAAATTTCTTTATTTATAAAATCTTCTTTCATAGACTATTTAAACTTATATTTTGTTTGTTATTTTTGAATAATATACATTATGAGTAATCATTCGCCAGTGTCCCTACATATAAACTTTTGGCAGTTTCTGTTTCTTTAATTGCTGTTCGCACATCTGGTTCAGTAATAAAGAACATAATTTTACATCTTTTTCAAAATCTTCCCTATGTAAGTATTTTTGTCCTCATACTGAAAATACACATTATTTTCATGGAACTTTTCCTTTGTAATACTTCCTTTCCAGTTAAGCATTGTGTAATTAGTGTTACTCACAATGAAAGAACTTAATTCAATGTCTTCAGAAACTACTTGCGGCTCTATTTTATCCTTAATTAACTTATGGAATTGAATCTTTGGATCATTTAATCCTTTTGAATTTCTAATTCCTTTTGGATCTACAAAGGCTATTCGTTGTTTTCCGCTTTCAACTACCCATAAAATAAAATCTGGATAAAAATTATTAGTGTCAACAAAAAAGCCAATTCCTTTTCTACTTTGATTACGTAATAAGAACAATTGCTTATCTGTGAATTCTTCTTTGTGTGAATTGTAATAGGTTATCAAATCATCAGTGAATTCTTTTTCTGACTCATCTAAAGGAACTGGTGATACAGTTACTTTATTTTTATAGCTATCTGTATTTAAATAAAGTAATGGCTTGTATAAGTGCTTTTCATTATCAAACGCTACAAAATTAGATCCTATCTGAAATGGATTATCTTCAGTGCCAGAAGCTATTTGTTGTAACAATTCATCTAGTTTTTGCTGTACTGTTTCTATACTGTTTTCTGTATTTAGTTTTACTTCATATTCATAAACCAGGTTTTCATCTTTTTCTGTTAAGACCCTAGTTTCTATGTGTTCACTATTAAATAAGTTTTTATGATAGTTGTAAAATCGTTCAACGTATTTTTTTAATAATGAAATAGCTAATTCTTCCCAAATTACAGTTTGAGAAAAGGATTTCATCGCCAATTCTGCTTCAGGGATAAAAAGATTGTACCAATCTTTATTTAAAATAATTTCTTTTAAAGCATCCAACGATAGAGATAAATTGTACCAATGTTTTTCAACTTTAAAACGTTCTAAGGCAAAAAAGACATTGTTCCAGTCAATAAATGCCAAATGACTTTCAGATAAACTACCCAGATTTTTTACTCCAGACATCCCTGAGCTACCAGGAGTTTTTATGACTTGTATCTTTGGGTACCAATCTAAATCTATTTTATTGTTATTGTAGATAGTGGTCAATAATTTCAAGTCAAGCTTAATCTTATCTTTAAATTTCTCACCATCTTTAACCTGTAATACTTTAAGATTATGACTTAAAAAATCTTTTTTAATGGTTGTTGGTATTTTCACTGTTACCCATTTGCTGTCATTTGCAGGTAAGCCCTCAGCCTCAAGATATTTTTTAAACTGTTGCATATAATCTGCACGTACGCCAAAAATATTGAGTGTTTCTAATGGTAATAAAATTTTACGTTTTTCTCTTAATTTTTCAGGTCGTTGATGCTCGTCTAAACTACCAGAACGCTTTAAGCTAAAACCATGACCTTTTAATCTCACTCCACGTCCAAATAGCTGGATGATTTGAGAGCCTTCACTTCGCCCAATATTCATTAAACCCATTGAGCTTACTCTCCAACTAGACCATCCTTCTGTAAACTTTTTAGAACCTACTAGTAGATTAACTAAAGAATTTTTCTCGTTTATATTTTGAAATAATGAAGTAGAAAAATCTTTATCAGCTCCTAAGACCTGCTGCTCCATTGCTAACTTATGCAACTTACTTTCATCACCCACATTAATAACTCCAAAATACTCACTATCACCAACTCTTAATCCTAACTCACCATCTACACCTTTTAGGTTGTCTAGGTATAAATTAGCACCTAAAACTTCACTATTGAAGACACGTTTACATATGTCTGTATATATTTCATCTGCGTCAAGAGAAGCCCCACTTAAGTAGCTAAAGCTGTCGTAAAATATAGAGTTTCCTTTATCATCTATTAGACCAGCCTTGTCATTAATTATATCAGAAATATCTTGAACAGCAACATTACGTTCTTTTATAAAGTGAGTTAAAAACGTAATAATCTGCAATACATCACTCGTATCTACGCCTGCTACTTTCCGAACGGCATTTACACTACCTCCTACAAATATCCAAAGTGGTTTTGCAAGTAGAAAACCCTTAGCCAACATATCGTTTTCTGAATAGATTAATGTCTGCTGGTAAAATGATAATAAATTAGCCGTCAAATACTTTCTAACGAAGGTTGCATTTGTATCATCATTTAGGTTAAGAATTTTATACTCCTTACCATACCCATCATTGTAAAAATATTTATAAGAATAATCAAAAAATATAGCCTTTGAGTATTCTTGTTCTAATGCCTTCTGCTTTGCTCCAGTTGCAGCACTTATTGATTGTCCAAAGGTTGCTGAATACTCAAATGCAAAACCTGTTTCACTTAATTTGTCACGATACATTTTCCATTTATCACCACTAGAGCCTCTATGACCTTCATCTATCAGAACCAAATTATTTGTTTCAAAAGCATCTATATGAACAGAGTCGCCTTTGTCACTTGGATTTTCTGAAAGTTTTGTGATTTCGATAACCTCCACCTCAGCACCAGAAAACATTCCACCTGTACGTTCTTTTGAGAAAACCCCAGCGTCTATGTTTGAAAATTTAAACTCTTCAAGATGTTGTTGAGATAAACCTTCATTAGGTGTTATGAGCAATACTTTGTTATGGTCTTGTTTATTATACTTTTTAGCATAGTGCAAATATTGTTTTATGTGCACGTGCATTAGTAATGTTTTACCGCTACCTGTGGCATTCCATAAGGCTATTTTATTTAAGTCAGTTTTCTCAAAAGCAGTAACTGTAAATTTATCAGGGTTTAAAATGTCGTAATCTGTATCAAAAGGATCATTGAAACGTCCTAGAAATTGATTGAGCTCTGCAAGTAAAGAAGTGGGATTACTAAAGTACTTCTCTAAATATATTTCTGTAAACAATAACGACAAGTACTGAAAATATTTCCATTTCAGTTGATTTTGGCGTTTATCAGAAATTGCTTTGGTATGACGTACAATATTCTCATCATATTCTTGAAGCATTTCTTTGGTTAAGTGCTCATTATCAAACAACCTGTTGATTAATGCAGCCAAATATTTAGTATTTCCTTCTTCGTTATAGCCTTCTAGGTGAGAGCTTTTTAAATCACTTGCTAATGCCTCAAATCCCAGCACTTTAAATTGAGATAAAAGGTATTTACTGAGTACTATTTTATTGTGAAAAGTTGCCATATTATATATCTTTATTATCAAACATTGCTGTAAAAAACACTTCCTCTAATAGTAGTACTTTCCAGGTTTCTTCATCTTGTCTTAGGTTTGCTAGATTATTATCTCCATTAACATATATGGTATCAAACTCACCATCACGCAGGTTATAATCCATCTTTTTTACAAATGCGTTTAAATCATCGTTGTTACTTTCTTCTAAGTTTCTCCATATCACTAGTACTTTATCACCAGCATTTGTAAGGCCTTCTACTGTCTTAAAAGCACCACTGCGCTGTACTCGTTTTATATGTAGCCCAATTAAATAATTAAAGGTTTCTACTAAGTCTACATTTGTAGGGACCAGCTCATTATTTTCTGTAACGTTTAGTTTGTAGCTAAAAGGATTTTTAAAAGCCTCTATGTTTAACAACTGGTCTCGAGACTCTACTTCTAGCATGTATTGCAGTAGGTACTCTTCTTGCATACTGCTATTTGTGTCAAGCAATTGCTGCTGTGCTTGGTTTGATTTAAGTTGCAAGTTATTTAAGGTATCTTCATAGCTTTCAAGATTAAAGTATTTAAACATTTGGCTAATCCCATCTTTGTCTTGATGTTTTCCATTTTTCCAATTATCAGTATATATTACTTTTTGAATACGTGGTTTTGTAACTGTATTGAAATACTCTCCCATTTCCACTAAGATGTATTTACGATTACCATTATCTTCTCTATTAAGTTTTATAATTGCATGCCCTGTAGTTCCTGATCCTGCGAAGTAGTCTAATGCAAAATCAGAGTTATTTACATTTTCTACTTTTAAACTATCCATAACAGCGCCAACAGACTTAGGAAAATCAAACTGTGACTTACCTCCAAAAAGATTAACTAAATCTCTTGTTCCATTATCTCTTGCAGAATATTCTGCTTTATCCCACCAGGTTCTAGGTAATATACCTGTACTATTTAAATATTTCTTTCTGTAAAGCTCTATGCTATCTCCTATCTCTGCTTTAAATCGATTTGGTTCATTTTGAATATTATCAAGGCTATATCTCCATACTTTATGAGACCCATCTGGATGTATAGGATAAACTATAGATTCATCAATATTTTGTTTTTCGGATAACAACCATTCTTTAGTATTTTCATTATATTCAATCTCTGGGACTCTAATTGTACCATCTGATTTCGCGAAAATCGGATAATATTGTTTTGGCCTATCCTCTTTATTACTATCAGGTCCATTTCTCCTCAAATTTTCCCATTCATACCTTTTTCCATCATTATCTTTGAGATTGTACCTCTGTATTTGTTTTTGACTATGAGGTAATTTACCAACACTTGCCAAGTTCTCATCTACAGAATAAAAAATGCCATACTCGTGATTTACAGAAAACCCTTTCACGGTAGATCTTCCTGATGGGTTATTTCTTATAGGTGTAGTCGCTAAATAATTTTCTATTCCAAAAGTTTGATCACATAATATTTTTAAAATAGGATATTCTAAATCATCTATTGTAATGCAAAACATTCCTTCTTTTGAAATCATCGATGCAGAAGTTCTTATTCTATCATTAATTAAAGAAAGCCACGAAGAATGCTTGTATGAATTTTTATAAATTATTTCTGATGCACTAGTGTTATATGGCGGATCGATATATATTCCTTTTATTGTTTTTTTGTATTTTAAATTAATTGCTGATAAAGCTTGAAAATTATCCGAATTAATTAACATTCCATTGGTCTGTTCATCCAAATCATCAAATTCCGCGAGTAATTTGTCTTTAAATTCCTGTGAGAAGAATTTGGTGTCTAAAACTAAGTAAGGCTCGTTAGTTAAATCATCTTGTTTTTTAATGTCAACGTCAAATAACGTTTTCCATTCGGCTAACTGTGCTTGGTTATTTGCTATTTCAGTGTAATAACTTTCTGGTATTCTATCTAGGGTAATACAGTAATCACAGGATATCACAAACTTCTTTTTAAGCCACAGTTTTTTCTGAAAATTCTCTAACTGTGCTAAAAAGGTGATAATCTTACTTGCTACTTGTTTTAAGGCTCGTATTTTAGACAATTGAGTAGTGAAAGCCTGCTCGTTATCTGTATTGATATCGTCTATAAATAAGACTTCGTTTTTAATATAAAAATCTAGCTCACGCGTTAAGAAACCTCCTAAATCTTTATGTATAAAGTAGTCAAAGGTGTTACGGGCACTAAAGTCGTTTAAGTGCTTTTCTAATAGCGTACGCTTTTTATTTTTCTCTGTAGTTGCTAGTGAGAATATTTGAGTAAAAGCAGCGGGTACTTTTTCTGTAAGTTGCGCTACAGCGCTTTCTAGTAATTTATCTTGTTTTACACTTTTTTTATGAGGCTCATAGGTAAAGTTAAGGTGTATGGTTTTACCATCTACAGTTACTGGATCTTCCTCGTACAAAGCAAAACGACGCTCTTGATCGTTTTGTGTTTTGTTGTTATTTTGCTCAGTGTTGGCTTCTTTTAGGGTAAACTTTACTGTTTTATCTCCATCTATTTTAAAGGCGTAGTTCTTTAAGTTTTCACTGGTTTTAATGTAGTACTGGTCATGGTTTGCCCAGTGTAGTTTTACTTCTTCTCCTTCATAGGGTATTGCATACACATCTTGTTTATAACGACGTAGTGAAATAAAATCTCCTCCTTCATAATAGCGTTTAAAGAAACTGGCTAGATGCGAGAACACTTCTTGCTCTAACCCATCTATACTGCCGGCACTCTCGAAAGCTGCTCTCGCTTCTTGTACTTTAGGTGTAGCTTCTGGATCTGGCGCCCCAAAATCCTTTGCTGTTTTAATGGCATTATCTAGTTCCTTTTTAAGAGAATTAGCATCACCCTGTTTTTGGCCTTCTAGAATTGTACGCACTTGTTTAGGTAATGTATTGTTCAAAAAATCAAGTACATCGTCTCGTTTCTGATTCATTATGCGGTAAATACCAAAGTCTAGCTCAGCTTTGTCTAGTTGAAACAGCTCGGTAAGTACTTTTTCTAATTTTTCGTAATTCGTCATAATCTTATATTGGTTTTAGAAAAAAACTTAAACGTCTTTTACATCAAACATTGTTGTAAAAAATACTTCCTCTAATAGCAGTACTTTCCAGGTTTCTTCATCTTGTCTTAAGTTCGCTAGATTGTTATCTCCATTAACGTATATGGTATCAAACTCACCATCACGCAGGTTATAATCCATCTTTTTTACAAATGCGTTTAAATCATCGTTATTACTTTCTTCTAAGTTTCTCCATATCACTAGTACTTTATCACCAGTATTGGTAACACCTTCTACTGTTTTAAAAGCTCCAGTGCGCTGCACTCGTTTTATATGTAGCCCAATTAAATAATTAAAGGTTTCTACCAAGTCTACATTTGTAGGGACCAGCTCATTATTTTCTGTAATGTTTAGTTTGTAGCTAAAAGGGTTTTTAAATGCCTCTATATTTAACAACTGGTCTCGAGACTCTACATCTAACATATATTGCAGTAGGTACTCTTCTTGCATATTGCTATTTGTATCAAGCAATTGCTGCTGTGCTTGGTTAGGTTTAAGTTGTAAGTTGTTTAAGGTGTCTTCATAGCTTTCAAGATTAAAGTATTTAAACATTTGGCTAATGCCTTCTTTGTCTTGAGGTTTTCCGTTTTTCCAATTATCAGTATATATTACTTTTTGAATACGTGGTTTTGTAACCGTATTAAAATACTCTCCCATTTCTACAAGAATGTATCTATAATTATTATTTGTAAGTGTTAAATCTCTATTTAGTTTAATAACTGCGTGTGCTGTTGTACCTGAACCTCCAAAATAGTCAAGTACGATTGAGTCTTGGAAAGCTACTGTGTGTGATTTTAATGCCTCAATAACATTATAAATTGACTTCGGAAAAGAAAAATCACCTTCTGGTAATATTTGTGTAAGGACTTGTTTTCCATGAACAGAGGCATCAAATTTTTTATCTGTCCAAATCGATTTTACTCTAGAAGAAGTTTTAGGCATTTCAATTTTCAAATTACCTCCTTTTTCTGTTCCGATTCTCATTAAATGTTTTTCTTTCCTTAACCTTTTAATTGAAAAACGCCATTTCCTCTCAATACCTTTAGAATCAATCGGATAAATAATAACTGTATTTTTATCTAAATAAATATTGGCTTTAGGGTGCTCATTTTCTGGAAGAGCATCTCCAACTTCAATTATTTTTTTAGATTTTAAATTAACAGTAACAGGATAAAAAAGAGTTTTCCCGAATTTACGTTCAGATTCTCCACCCCAATTTCTGAGATTGCTATATTCCCATACTTCCTCTTGTATATCTACTTCTGACAATCTATTTTGATCTTTATCATAAACGAAATAAAGGTATTCGTGAAGGTAAGAGATATTTTTTCCTTGTATTCCTCTAGGGTTATGAATTACTGGTAAGCAATGTACCTCTTTGTTTAATTGGTATTTATTTTTCAAAAGGACGCCCAATTCCTTTTGTTCGGCGCTATCGATAGCAATGTTTAAGACACCTTCCTTTTTCATTATATTGTCTGAAAGTGATAGACGGTCATTAATGAAAGAAAGCCATGATGAATGTTTAAATCCATTTTTATAAACAATCTCATTGGAATCGGTATTATATGGTGGATCAATATATACTTGTTGAATTTTATTATTATACTTTTTTTGGAGAGTATTTAATCCTTGAAAATTTTCTGAATTAATTAACACACCATTGGTCTGTTCATCTAAATCATCAAATTCCGCGAGTAATTTGTCTTTAAATTCCTGTGAGAAGAATTTGGTATCTAAAACTAAGTAAGGTTCGTTAGTTAAATCAGCTTGTTTTTTAATATCAACATCAAATAACGTTTTCCATTCGGATAACTGTGCTTGGTTATTTACTATTTCGTTGTAATAACTTTCTGGTATTCTATCTAGAGTAATACAGTAATCACAGCTTATAACAAACTTCTTTTTAAGCCACAGTTTTTTCTGGAAATTCTCTAATTGTGCTAAAAAGATGATAATCTTGCTGGCTACTTGTTTTAAGGCACGTATTTTAGATAATTGAGTAGTGAAAGCCTGCTCGTTATCTGTATTGATGTCGTCTATAAACAAGACTTCGTTTTTAATATAAAAATCTAGTTCACGCGTTAAGAAGCCTCCTAAGTCTTTATGTATAAAATAATCAAAGGTGTTACGGGCACTAAAGTCGTTTAAGTGCTTTTCTAATAGCGTACGCTTTTTGTTTTTCTCTGTTGGTGCTAATGAGAATATTTGAGTAAAAGCGGCAGGTACTATTTCTGTAAGTTGCGCTACAGCGCTTTCTAGTAATTTATCTTGTTTTACACTTTTTTTATGAGGCTCATAGGTAAAGTTAAGGTGTATGGTTTTACCATCTATGGTTACTGGCTCCTCCTCATACAAAGCAAAACGACGCTCTTGATCGTTTTGTGTTTTGTTATTGTTTTGCTCTGTGTTGGCTTCTTTTAAGGTAAACTTTACTGTTTTATCACCGTCTACTTTAAAGGCGTAGTTCTTTAAGTTTTCACTGGTTTTAATGTAGTACTGGTCATGATTTGCCCAGTGTAGTTTTACTTCTTCTCCTTCATAGGGTATTGCATACACATCTTTTTTATAACGACGTAGTGAAATAAAATCTCCTCCTTCATAATAGCGTTTAAAGAAACTGGCTAGATGCGAGAACACTTCTTGTTCTAACCCATCTATACTGCCTGCACTTTCATATGCTGCTCTTGCTGCCTTTACTCCATCAGTGTTTTCTGGATCTGGCGCACCAAACTCCTTTGCTGTTTTAATGGCATTATCTAATTCCTTTTTAAGAGAATTAGCATCACCCTGTTTTTGGCCTTCTAGTATTGTACGTACTTCTTTGGGTAATGTATTTTTTAAAAAATCAAGTACATCGTCTCGTTTTTGATTCATTATGCGGTAAATACCAAAGTCTAGCTCAGCTTTGTCTAGTTGAAACAGCTCGGTAAGTACTTTTTCTAATTTTTCGTAATTCG
>Ga0206126_10006757_pt1 | contig 10058 bp, 6 predicted proteins | sample Helgoland_Spring_5_FD_148621 | JGI IMG/M metagenome (GOLD analysis project Ga0206126, IMG submission 148621) | Pelagic subsurface seawater microbial communities from Kabeltonne, Helgoland, North Sea - Helgoland_Spring_Bloom_20160412_1 | ecosystem: Environmental > Aquatic > Marine > Epipelagic ...
GAGCGTCGCCTCCCCCAGCGGGAACGGCGTCATGCCGGCGCGGAGACACCAGTCGACAAATTGGCCGGCGTCGCTATGGTAGGAGCGAACGGTATTCGGCGCGTAGGCGCCCTCGAGCTTTTTAAGGGCAGAATCGATCGAGTGTATATAAAACGACATATGACGCAATTTACGCCATCGTGGGCTATTTGTCAATGATAACAGGTGTTCAAATAAGGACTGCGCGCGCTGCATTGGGATGGTCAGTGTCTAAGCTTTCTGCTGAAAGCTGTGTAAGCGCACGAACAATCAATCGGATTGAAGGGGAGTCCGTTGAATTTAATACAACCGTAGCCAACCTCAAGCTCATCCGCGAGACGCTTGAGGCGGCGGGCGTGGAGTTTATTGGCTCGGCGGACGAGGGGCCGGGGGTGCGCCTGTGGCGGCGCTGACTATCCCCACGGACTATTGACACATTTTGTGTGTCGACCGCTATTTGGCCACTGCATCTAGTGTGTTATACTGTGACCAACCTAGGTAACGCACAGGTGGCACATGCCCGACGACACCGAGAAACTCTCCCGCCTCCCCGACCCGGGCCGCATGCTGCTGGCCGACGAGAGCGCCGAGGCGTACGACGCCCTGCTGTCTGAATACATCCAAGACCTCCACCCCGTGGGCGCACTCGAGAGGCGGCAGGTGGAGTTGATCCTGCGCTGTGACCTCGACATAGACCGGCAGCTCCGGATGATCGCCCAGCACCTGAACCCCCTGGCGGAGGAGGTGAACCGCGGGGCCGAGGCGGTGCGCGACTGGCTCCGCCGCTCGCTGATGCACCCCAGTGCACTGGAAAAGCTGGACGAGGAGGAGGGGCAGATACTGCCGGCCGAGCCCCCCTTGCCGCCCGAGGGAGACGGCCGCCTGACGCCGCTCATCGCCCGGCGGTACGCCCAGCAGCGCGAGCTCATGGCAATCCACCAGCGGGAGGTGGCCGCGGCCGAGCGCCGGCGCCGGCAGGCCATTGAGCTCCTCTTCAAAATCCAGGACCGACGCGCGCGGGGTTCGGTCCCGGACGCGGAAGTCGTGGGGGCGGGGGATTGACTGGGGGGAGGGGGGCGCAGCGGCGCCACGGCGCGCAGTCCCGCCCGCCGCGGGAAGATATCATGGTGCACCTGGAGCGTATTCTGGGTGTGACACCGGACGCCGTAGCGTTACTAGAGCCCGACGAAGCCACTGCGGCGGCCCTCCACCTGGCCGAGTGTGAGGCGCGCCTCGACCGGGCGCACCGGCACTACGCGGAGGCACAGGGCGTGAACCGCCACGCGGACCTAGACCACCTGCAGGACCACCTGGAAGATTTAATGTACTTCAACTGGATTGAGGACGCCGCCAAGCGGGAGGCGGCGGCGCGCGTCATGCGCCTAGAGCGCCTCTCGACACGCTACGCAAATCACGGCAAGAGGCTTGCGGGTCGCTACCTGCGGGAGGCCCAGTCGCGGCGCGACCGCGCGCTGGAGCATTACCTCGCATACTATTAACTGCAAAAATACCGAAATTTTATAAAATGCTACTTTAAGTTGAAAATATCAGTATTGCCATAAGGTGCGCGCCCGAAGGGTCACGCGCACCCAGGGAATGAGGCCACCGAGGTCGCTTAAGGGAGCCCGATCAGGTGTGGCTGTACGAGAGAGCCTGCGCGGGTCATATGCACGCAAAATCGGGTTCGTAACTTTTGCAATAATTCAGGGACTTGGGGGAACTTATGAGGGTCAGGGTTCGGGCGGGTGTTTAAAGATTGAATTACGTCGACGCGTAATGTATATACCTAAATATATACGGAGGGCAGTCATGTTCCAAACTAAAATTCGCAGGGTCGGAAATTCATCCGTCGTGACAATAAGTGCCGAAATGTTAGCGGCCCTGGATGCAAAGGACGGCGACACGGTATACGTGACACGCTCCGACGACAATGGACTTAAAATTCAGGCGCACGACCCCGAATTGATTGCGGCCTTGGCGGCAGCCGAAGATGTGATGGACGAAAACCGCACGCTCCTCCAGGCGCTCGCGTGAGCGAGCCGATTTGGGTGCCAAATCGGGCAGTTCAAATCATTCATGATAGACAAATTGCGCGCCACGGCGGCGCGTCTGGACTTCGCGACGGGGGACTACTTGAGGGTGCATTACAGCGGCCCGTGAACAAGTGGCAGTATGAGAATGCTGACACATTTGAGTGCGCCGCCGCCTACGCCTTCGGGATTGCCAAGGCGCATGCCTTCGTCGATGGAAACAAGCGGACTGCATTCGTCACTAGTATCACTTTCCTGCGCCTGAACGAGTGGCACTTTGTTACTGAGCCGGCAGAGGGTGTTGCGTTTATGGAAGAGCTGGCTTCGGGCGTGGTCTCCGAGGAAAGCTTCAGAAATTGGCTTGAGCGGGGCTCCACTGAAATCCAATAGTGTCAGGGGCTTGTGGGTTCCGATAAGCGTAGGTTCTGGGCCGCAATTGTGATGCCATGACTTAACTGTTTCCACAGCATCAAATTTTTTATTGAATGTTTCACGCAATAAAATGCAAAAAGTGATCAACGTTAGAGTTTTATTGTAAATAAATCATTTTTTAAATTTTTAATCCGCAAGAATCATGCGCCCCAGTATTGTATTAAATTGAGACTTGATTATTATAAAACGGAGAAACCGTTATGTTGTCCGTTTGAGGCAGTAATTATTTTTGGAGATTGCCCGCATGCAGCGAAGACTTTCTGCGATTAGCCCGCTCGCCTTGTTAACCGTTGCAGCGTGTGGTGGTAGTGGTGGTTCGGGCGTCCAAACCCCAGTGTCCCAAGCGTTCAGTGGTAATGTGGTAAAGGGCCCACTTCAGAACGCATGGGTTTTCATTGATTTAAATGGCAACGGGAGTTGGGACTCGGGCACAGACTCGGCTAGAGTGCAGACTGACGTAACGGGTGCTTATTCACTCGCCGGAGTTTCGATACCGACAGGGGTAACTCCGACGATTGTGGCGTATTCGGACGGCACGGCAGTTGATGCGTCTTCCGGGAATTTATTGTCGGCGGGTACGATGCTGTCTGCGCCGGAGGGCGCAGATGTGGTCACCCCCATGACAACGATCGCGGTCGAGGCGGATTTGTCTCCCAACGATGTCGCAGCAGCGTTAGGGTTAGAGGGTGTAGACTTACTGACGTACAATCCATACGACGACCCGTCCTCTGCAACGGCACTCGCGGTAGAGCAGACGGCCCACCAAGTGATGAACACCATCAATGCGTTGAAGGTCTCAGGTGAGGAGGCAGGTCTTACCGCGAAAGCTGCCTTAACAAAATCCTTGGAGGCATTTGGGACGGTTATCACAAACGCAAAGTCTGCTGGTGATCAAATCTCCTTAGATGATTCAAGCGGGACATCCAACTTTGACCTCGCGAGCCTCGCCACTGAGTTTACCAATACTATGGCGCTTGCGGATGCTGCCGATTTTGAAGTCGCACCTGCAGATGAACAGGCTTTGACTGCCGCGCGTACAGATGCCAAGGATAAAGTTGATGCGGTCAAAACAAGCATTTTGGATGGTGTAAAAACCGTCAATGATCTGGTCGCGGAGTCTACAACACTCGAGGGTGATACAAGTGCCTTTTTCTCTGTCGGTACGAAGCTTGCAGAACAAATCGCAGCTGCTGTTTCAACTGGTGATGCATTAGAAATCACAGTTGATGACCCTCTCACTGCAAAAAATATTGGCTTAAATAAGGCTGCGACAAAAATTGAAATCAGCGGCCCAGATGCAGCGGTGGCAGGTATTACAATTGGCTCTGACGGCGCTGTAAGCTTCTCAGAAAATGTGTCTGGCGGCAGCTTGATCGGGACGCTTTCCGCGGATGATACCGGCAACCTCACATATACAATTATGTCAGAAAGCGACACAAAAGATCTATTCGAAATTGTTGATGGTTCGAAGCTGATGTTGGCAAGCGACGCTTCGTTTGATTATGAAGCGGCAAAAACCATCGACTTGGCCATAAAAGTTTCTGACGCGAGCGGTAAGTCTTACATTGAAACCTTTGAAATCTCAATTGGTGATGTAGATGAAGACCCCACCGTCGGGCAGGATAAGGTAGATGTCGATCAGGGCGAAACTCTAAGCGTGACTTTGTCAATTACTGACCCGGAAGGACGATCAATCAGTGTCGCTCTTGCGAGTGACAGCGAATTGTTCGAAATTGTAGACGGCAATCTCAAAACAACACGCGCCGTTTCGCAAGATGATGTCGACGGTGGTGACGTGGATTTGACCCTCGCGTTAACAGATGCCGTGAGCGGCAAAACGACGAACACAACTGTCACAATAAGCTTCGTAAACGTCAATGATGATCCAGTTTTCACTACAACGTCAATTAAAGCTGCCACCGAAGGGAAGTCCTACACCCAAGCAATTGTCGCGAGTGACCCAGACGGTGATGACGTTACTCTTTCTCTCGTATCACCTTCTGATTGGCTTACGATTGATGAAGACGGTAATTTGTCGGGGACAGTGCCGAGTGATGATACGAAAATCTCGAGCGCGGGAACCGTAACTGTTAAAGCCACCGATCAATATGGTGGTGAAACAGTTAAGGATTATGTTTTAGAATTTATTAATACCAATGACGCACCTGAGTTTACGGTCGCAGAAATCACGGCACATGTCGTAGAGACGGACGATGCGATCGGTGTTGATGCCGCGCGCGAAAGTGACAACCTAAGTGGTACCATTTCCTTCAACGATATTGATGCGGGTGATGATGCATCAAATTTAACGCTGTCCTTAAATGATGCTGGCAGTGTTGGGAGTGATGGCACATTTGCCGTGACGGGTGATTTTGGTACGCTTATATTTGATCCGTCCGACAACACGTATGAATATGAAGTTGACGTTGATAAAGTCGAACCTTTGCACAATCAAACTGCTAAAGACGAATTTGCTTTCAAACTTCTCGACGATGAAGGTGCATCAGACACGCTTAAAATCGTCGTCAATTTGACAGGTGCGGATGACAAACCAAGGCTCGCAGCTGAAAGCGAACAAGACTTTGTAACACTTGGCAATAATCAAACCGGGACAGTCTTGGGTGAGGTTAAAGTGTTTGACGGGTCTCAATACGCAGGTTTTGCGCTGGCGGTCGCATCAAGTGGTAATGACAATGCAAAATTTGAAGTCGCTGAAAATGGTACGCAGTTAAAACTCAAGGACAGTGTAACGACCGATTTCAGCACTCAAGAACAATATGTTGTTGAATTGTATGCGCAAGATTACGACGCAGATGGAAATGCGGTCGAGGACACACTCTCAGATGCATCGCAAAGTTTTACAATAGCGATCAATAAAACTGACGCCGCGCCGCAGATTGTGAGCGTTGAGACAAATTATGGTGGATCAGCTCTTCGCGTCGGCGAACAATTAGCATTTGAAGTTACTCTCTCAGAGATTGCAGTTGCGGATGGTGAGGCGGAGATGTCACTCAGCAATGGTGAGAGTGTCACGCTCAGCGTTGGATCAAGCGCCGGTCAAGTTCTGACAGGCACATACATCGTCCAAGAGGGTGATACTGACGCTGCGAGCGATAGCCCGTTGCAGGTCAGTTCTATAAGCTCCGGAAGTGTTGCCGATACCGCAGGTAACGCACTTATTGCGCAGTCTAGTCCCCTTGATCTAAATGGTGTGGAGATTGACGCCAACTCTCCAAATGCAGTTCTTCTTGGCACAGCCGATGACCCGCACACGTACGACGCGGCGACAGGGAAATTAACGCTCGTGGGTACTGATTTAGGCACTATCCTGAATGGTTCGTCGCGAGATGTAGCAGATATCGTCGATTGGTCGAAACTCACATGGAATATCGATGCGGAGCAATCTGTCACGAGAACCTTTGCCAGCGATGATGTTGGCAGCGCACTTGTGAATTTGGATGGCACAGAGATCGTTGTGACGCTCGCGCCTGCTGCTGCAACACAGTTACACGGTTTGACCGGGTTTGGAGGTAACCCTGCGTCAGGCGGTGTTTCAGACGCAATCGCCGTTGCGAACGGATTTTTGAGAGATACGGCGGGCAATACGTCGAGTGAAGCTTCCACCGCAGCCTCGGAAATACAGCTGACCGACGCAACCGCACCTACGCTCGCTGGCATTGAGATAAGCGGTCTATTCTCATCTTCTGATGGGGCTGGTCGTACTGCTGGTGATGGTTTCATAATTGGAGACACGCTTACATATACGGCTACCATAGAGGAACAGAGCGAATTGGCTTCAGCGGGCCAGATGAATGTCACTCTGACACTCTCAAATAGCAAACAGCTTGTACTGACGAGACCCGATGGAGCAGCTGCGTCTGATATGGTTTTCAGTGCGGATTATGTGATCGCTTCGGGTGATACAGATGAACCTGATTTGGTGATTGAAAGCCTCTCCATTGCGGGAATATCGGACGTTTCTGGTAATACGCTCTCGAGTGAGAGTATTGATCTGAGCTCTGTTCCGATAACCTATGCTGGGGACGCTAAGAGTGATGGAATTTCAGTTGATGCAAACGCTCCAACTGCAACTATCGCAGTTGCTGATGATAATAGCACTCACACATATAACGCTGTGACTGGAGTGTTAACACTTCAAGGCACAGGTTTGACCACCCTGCTACAATCTGAGAATGCTACTGATGTCTCTGATGTTCTAGATTTTACAAAGTTAACCTGGAACGTTGATGCGGAGGGAGCGACAACGCGAGCATTTAGCGCAAGCGACATTCAATCTGCAGTTGTAAATACCAATACAGAGCTTTCGATTACTCTAAATGCAGCGGCTCGCACCTCTTTGCAAACTCTAGACAACTTTGGGGGACTAGAGGCGACAGGTGGAAATGTGGATGCGATTAATATCCAGGACGGCTTTTTAATCGATGCCGCCGGAAACTCATCTTCTGGCACTACGGTGGCGACGCAAGAAATTTACATGACTGATGGTGTTGCACCAATCTTAGCGACATTGGATTACAATGTTAATCCAGATGCGCGCGTTGGGACGGGGGATGTGTTGGACTTCCTTGCAGTATTTACTGATACAAACCCAGTTAGTGGCGCCGCGCTTGCAGCCGATGCTGAAATGATTTTGACACTAAGCAACGGTGTTGCCGTGACACTTGAGCGTTCGGATACATCGGGAGAAGAGCTGCAACTGAAAGGTTCGTATGTTGTTGCGAATGAAGACGACACCTTTAGCAGTAATGGTGCGGAAACAATATTGACTGTCGCGAGTCTCGACATGAGTGGCGTGCGAGACCTTTCCGGGAACCTTGCTGATAGTGATACCGTAGCGGACTCTGTTAAGGAATTAAGCAGCGATGTTGTCATTGACACAATTGTGCCCGAATTAGATCAAGTGCTTTTCAGCACGCAAGAGAATGCTCTAAAATTCGTATTTGATGAGCTTTTGGGTGATAGCGCATTGCAAGGCGCCATCGACGATTTGGAACTTCTTGATAACGTTACCGATGTCACTGAAGTATCAAACACAAGCACGACAATCACGATTGGGATCGAAGCGGGCGTAACATTTAGCCAAGGGGACCAAATTCCCCTTGGCACTGATTTCTCAGTGGAAGATGTGGCGGGGAATACCCTCGAAATAGCCACCATTGTGGTGGATGATATCGTTTAAACGATGAACATAAGATTTTTAACTCTCAGTTAGGAGATTGAAAAATGGCAGATGGAAGCACAACAGGATTTGTAGAGCTGGAAACCGGCGGATATCAATCTGTAAAAAAGGTGGGTGCTCTTACGATCACGACGACCTATGATGACGATCTTCAAAAAACGGACGTGGTCATTGCAAAGGCATACGAAAACGTTCGTGAATTGTCGGCAATGTCTGAAAATTTTCAGACGGCGTGGAAGAATGTTATTGATTTCCTTCCAAGTAGCTTCACTGCAAATCCTGTTCAATTTGCCGAGGATAGAGGGCACCTCGTTGTTATTGCGACAGTCGATAGTGATGGCATTTCGAACGGAGATGTTGTTGGTCGAATTGGAAAATGGTCAAATGAAGAGGACCCAGGAACCTGGCAGCGATGGTTTGATAATCAGGCCATAGATGTTCAGAATGTGGAATGGAATTATAATTTTCACGACGCAGATTGGGATCGGCTTGCAGACTATGGTGAGCGCAAAGTCACTTTTGAAAAAGACGGTACCACCGAAGTCGACGAAGTTGGGACACATGTTTCATCTGTGGTTCGAAAAGAAGCGTCTGAAGCAAGTGTTTGGGAGAACATCACATCGATTGTGTCTAATGACACACTCGCTAAAATTAATGTCTCTGTGACTTGGGATGATGTCTCTTACGTTGAATTGCAAAAGAGTACGTGGGACGCTCAAGAGAATTCGTATCGCAGTGTTGACGAACTTTGGAGTGGCTCAGACGATCGTACTTTTGTGCACGGGGAATTAGACGGCAGTGACGATACTGTGTTTTTTGGAACGATTACCAAACGTGATGGCTTCATAGTACTTCGTGACAACAACTGGAATGAAATTGCGCGCTTGATAGATCCTGATGCCTCGTCTGAGGATACATCATACGAGGCAATGGTTGAAACATACGGTAAGGCCTTCGAGAATGCCTGGGGTGCATTGGGTGGCGAATTACCTGCTGCCTTCAAAGACGGCGAGGATACAATCGAAGAGTCTCTGCTGTATACCACAGATAAATGGGGCAACATTCTCGTCTTTAGCGAAATTGGTGAAATGATTGGCGAAATCAGTACCTGGTCCCATTCCGACACTTGGGAGCGCGGCTGGGACGACGAATTTACGAGTGAAACTTACAGCAATATTAACTTTGGTTTCAGGGCTTTTGAAGATGACGGGCGTGGCGGTCAAAGAAGTATTGATGTTGGCCGATATGAAGAGGGCTCAAGCACATATCACCATGCAGATGGAACGACAAATCTCGTAGATCGCACTTGGGAGCGTGTCTCAAAGACCGTTTACGAACGCAATGTAAGTGATGAAGCGTGGGTTGCGCAGGAGGCTAATCTCTTGGGCGTTGTGGCCGAAAAACTTAAAATTACTTGGGATGATGTTGATCGCATAGAAGTTTCGAGTGACACTTATACGCATCCTGAAACGTCATATCGTGACGATGCCGATACTGATATCTCCTCGAATGTTCAATTTTATACAGAAGTCCCAATGAATGATGGTGACTGGTATGCAACTAACTTCTTGGGTGGATTCCATAAAGGCAATGGATTTATAGAAATCCATGGCTCCAATTGGCAAACGCTTGGCCGTTTTGCAGACCCAGATAGTCTTGTGCTTTGGAAGGATATAAAGGAAGCGAATAACGGCTTAGAAGCGGCCTGGGCCGATGTCAAACTGTTCCTGCCAACTGATTTACAATCAGCGAAAGATTTGAAATTCACGTCTGACGACAACAACATTTACGCATTTACTGCAGCTGGCGTAATGGTTGGCAACATTAACTACTGGTCAAACTCTCACGAGTGGGAGTCATATTATGATGGAAAAGTTACTGTCAGAAATCTTGATTATAACTATAACTGGCATGACGCAGATTGGAAAAATCTTGCTAATTCTGGTGGGTATGATCGTTATATCGTGGAAACTGACAGCGCGGGTTCAGAGACCCTAATACACGATGAAACTGGGTCCAATACCGGCGTACGTATATATAAGAACCAAGTCGCTGACGATGTATGGTCGTCTTATGATCCAAAAGACGGCACGGGCACGATTGAATGGGATAAAGTAACCGACATTCAGTACGAAGTGCGTTCGAATGAAAGCATTAAAAACGAATATCGTGGTGATGATCGTCAATGGCAAAGTAGTAACGCTCAAACGCAGTATTTTCAAGAAGTAGTGGATGATGATGGCCAGTCACACGGTTGGTCGGAATTTGTGGGTGTTGTTGAAGAGCGTGATGGCTTCATCGAAATACGAGATGCGCGCTGGAATCTCATTGCGCAACGCATCGATCCTGACGCAAACCCCATTGAGACCTCCTACGCG
>Ga0206126_10006761_pt1 | contig 10050 bp, 7 predicted proteins | sample Helgoland_Spring_5_FD_148621 | JGI IMG/M metagenome (GOLD analysis project Ga0206126, IMG submission 148621) | Pelagic subsurface seawater microbial communities from Kabeltonne, Helgoland, North Sea - Helgoland_Spring_Bloom_20160412_1 | ecosystem: Environmental > Aquatic > Marine > Epipelagic ...
GTCAGTTTCAACCCATAGTGGAAACTATCAGCAAAATCCTAATGGCTGATTTTGAGCGATACACAGCAGAGCCTCAGTCTTTTCAAGGTTTTTTAGACCAAAATGTGCGTCCTTATTGGGACCCGAGCTCTACCGCTAAGGCATTGGTGGGTAGCGCTAATTTTAGGGCACTCAACGCGAAAGCTCAGACTAGACTGATTGCTGTTGTCGAGCGCACATTGATGCGTTATGCCTTTGAAGGTATCGCTTTTTACAATGGTCAGAAATTTGAGTTAGTGGATGTAGCCATCAGTGATTCTGGAAAAATGGGTTGGGTTCAGGTGGTTATGCGCTCACAGATACTTCCAGATCTCAATCTAGATATCCTAGTGAAGCGTAATAAAACAGGAATATGGAAAGCTGTTGATGTGCGCTTTAAGGGAATTACCTATGTGGCAGTTAAAAAACATGGCTTCCAAAAAATAATGCAAAAGCAGGGTGCGGATGCGTTAATTACTAGCCTAGATGTCAAAAACAACGACTTCTTTGATGCGCTAAAACCCAAAAAATAACTCGGAAGAACCGTCTTGCTCAAACAACACAACGTCCGCCCTATAAAACCCCTAAGGGTTGAAAGCAAATACAAGCCGGCAGGTGATCAGCCTGAGGCCATTAGCGGTATGGTTGAAGGTTTAGAAAATGGCTTGGCATCTCAGACCTTACTGGGGGTGACGGGTTCGGGTAAAACTTTCAGTATTGCCAATGTCATTGAAAAGGTTCAACGACCCACCATCGTGTTGGCCCACAATAAAACGCTGGCGGCGCAGCTTTACGGTGAGTTTAAGAGTTTTTTCCCTGATAACGCCGTTGAGTATTTTGTTTCTTATTATGATTATTATCAGCCTGAAGCCTATGTGCCCTCGTCAGATACCTTTATAGAAAAAGATGCATCGGTAAACTCCCATATCGAGCAAATGCGTCTTTCAGCGACTAAATCCTTGTTGGAGCGTCAGGATGTTATCGTTGTGGCCACGGTTTCTTCTATATATGGCTTGGGTGACCCCAGTTCCTATTTACAAATGGTATTGCATATATCCCGCGGTGAGCAGATCGATCAGCGTGCCGTTTTAAGGCGTTTAGCCGAATTACAGTACAAACGTAACGATATGGACTTCGATCGCTCCTCCTACCGCGTTAGGGGCGATGTTATTGATGTTTACCCAGCAGATTCTGATTATGAAGCGGTGCGTATTCAGTTATTTGATGATGAGGTTGAGGAAATCTGTCTTTTTGACCCCTTAACTGGTGAAGTGTTGCGTTCAGTGCCGCGTTTTACGATTTATCCTAAAACCCATTACGTCACTCCTCGCGAGCAGATTTTAGATGCGGTTGATAAGATCCAAGATGAATTAAAAGAGCGTTTAGAGCATTTGCGCAATAACGATAAGCTGGTAGAAGCTCAGCGTCTGCAAGAACGTGTGCGCTACGACACCGAGATGATGCGCGAGCTGGGTTATTGCAATGGCATTGAAAATTATTCCCGTTACCTGTCAGGGGCCAAGCCCGGCGAACCGCCGCCGACATTATTTAATTATCTCCCCGATAATGCCTTATTAGTTATTGATGAGTCTCATGTCACGGTGCCTCAGTTAGGGGCCATGTACAAAGGCGATCGTTCGCGCAAAGAAACCTTAGTGGAATATGGCTTTAGGTTACCTTCGGCATTAGATAACCGCCCGTTGCGCTTTGATGAATGGGAAGGTATTGCGCCACAGATGATATTTGTATCGGCGACGCCTAGCCGCTATGAAGCGGCTAATCAGGGGCAGGTGGTTGAGCAGGTTGTAAGACCTACGGGCCTTTTAGATCCTAAAATTGAAGTTAGACCGGCATCAACGCAGGTGGACGACGCGCTTTCTGAAATTAATCAGCGCGCAAAGAACAATGAACGCATCCTTATTACTGTGCTTACCAAGCGTATGGCAGAGGATCTAACCGATTATCTGGATGAGCATGGGGTTAGGGTGCGTTATCTGCATTCGGATATTGATACGGTAGAGCGAGTAGAGATTATTCGTGACCTCAGGCTCGGCGAGTTTGATGTTTTGGTGGGTATTAACCTACTTCGTGAGGGTCTGGATATGCCTGAAGTATCGCTGGTGGCTATTTTTGATGCGGATAAAGAGGGCTTTTTGCGTTCAGAGCAATCGCTTATTCAAACCATTGGTCGTGCCGCTCGAAATCTTGAGGGCAAGGCCATTTTGTATGCCGATAAGATAACTGGATCTATGCAACGCGCGATAGACGAAACCGAACGTCGTCGTGCCCTGCAGGTTGAGCATAATACTCAAAATGGCATTACCCCTATGAGTATCAAAAAAGATGTGGCCGATATTATGGAAGGAGCACATGCTGCAATAGGGCACAAGAAACGTGCGCGAAAAGTGGCAGAAGAGGGCGGCTTATATGATGTTAACGCTGCGCAATCTATTGAAAATATCACCAAAGAAATTAAACGTCTTGAAGAAAAAATGTATCAACATGCGCGCAATCTAGAATTTGAAGAGGCGGCGCAAACTAGAGATCTATTGGGCAAATTGCGAGAAAAAAGCCTAGCCTCTTAGCCTACCAAACAGCAATGATCTAGCACCTCTGGCTAACTTAGCCATAAATCACTTTCCAGCTGTACGAGTAAAGCCACATCAGAACACAGAAGAGGGCTATTTTAATTAATAGCCTAGAAACTGTGCTTGGAGTAAAAAATCGCTGTTGTCTTAACATGGTTAAATACCTTTATTTAATTACTACATGATAATGATTATCATTTACATTAAGACATAAATCAAGTAATATTTCCCAAACTTTTTCACAGATTCAAATATTTATAGAACTTGTAAAAGTTATTTTGAATTTTTTTTTGAGGGACTTACTAGAATGAAACTCACTTTTCTATGCGATATACATCGCCAGCAGTTGGAAAATAAAACCGCTCAAGCATTTGTTTTTGGCAGGATGGTTTTGATACGGCAAAATTTTTTAATGAGCAATTTCTTTGGACAGATGCTATTCCCCATGCAGGCTGTGCATTTGAAACTGCAGAGATTCTCATTACTAATAAAGAAATTGATGCCGCCGTGGCTTACGAGTGGTTTTTTGCATCATCTAAACTGTTGGTTGATGCTCTTGAGGGGTTGGGGTTCAGGGTTGATGCAACTCAGGTGATTGGTATGGCTATCTCACGTTTTGATCGCGAGCTGACGGTTGCCGATACTGATAAAAACTTAATATTAGACTATTTATTAAAACTGCATTGGTCGGAAAACTTTTCAAGTCATCACTCTGATTCAGAGGGTTTCATTCAAAATTCTTCAAGTCTTACCCTTCAATAATTCTTTGCACTTAGCATCAGCTGTCGTTAGAATGCCCACCCTTGAAGAGAAAATGCTCGATTAGCTCAGTTGTTAGAGCGCCGTCATGACATGGCAAAGCCCCGACTTCAAGATCCCAGCTAAAGCTAACCATACAGCCCGATTCGCTCCTCTAAAACAGTAAAATCCTCAGGTAATTTTCAGGTAAAACTCTAAAAGCTCCGTGATTTAGATCATAAGTTTTATGTATGAAATTTTTATTGAATTTTGAATGGCTTTTGTGTAAAAAGGAAACTCTATATAAATATGTATAAATTTTAAGGAAAAAAATGAAAAAGATATTATTGATCAACTTGTTAATTTCGGTTTTTGCAATTAATTCAGTTTTTGCTAATGAAGACGAGAACGGCCTTTACATAGGTGCAAAGATATCAGATCTCTCTATTGACCTTTCATCCTATACTGACGCTGATACTACAGGCTTTCTTTTGGGTTACTCTTTTTCACCAACTTCGTCTATTGAGTTAGAAAAAAGTGTGTACGATGTTTCTCTTTTAGGGATAGATTCGGAAATTGATATTTTCGCAGTTTATTATGCAGTTAGAACTGAGGGTGAAAAGTACTTTAAATACAAGCTGGGTTATTTAAATGAGGCGATTTCAAATTCTTTTGTATCAACGGATGACTCTGGCTTTTCTTATGGAATAGGTGGAGGGTTGAATTTTGGAAAACTTAATTTGGAATTTGAATATGTAAAGGTTGAAGAACATGCATCTTCCACAAACTTTAACGTAATTTATAATTTCTAGTTTCGATAACTTCACAAACAGACAATTTAAGAATAAATGAAAAGACTTCAAATATTTTTTGCCATATTACCATTGATTTCATGTGGAGGTGGTAATGATAATCCTGAATTTAGCATACCTAGTGTTAACTTAGATATGCTAAGGAAATCGGGTGCTGCATGTTTTGATTTTGATGAATATATACCACTTCCTAATCTTGATAGCGGTAAAAACAATTACGACCTCAGAGTTCCAAATGCTGGCGATATTATCGACAGAAAGATGGATATTACTGTTACTGCTAATAACGGAACAACTGGAACTGAAGAAGGAATACTTAGAAGAACTGAGTTCAGCGAAATTAACACCATTCCAAATTTAACTCCTTCTAATAAACCATTTTTTTTTCCGGATTTGGACTGGCCTTGGGTGTCGGAGAATTTCATTACTGAGACTATTAATTCAACCTCCTACATATACTACTATGGTGATGATGGCACAAAGCGTCTTATTGAAAAACAAGATAATGACTTATATGCAGAATATTATAATCCAGAAGAGACATGGGTTTTAGGCGAAACGGAGTTTCCAGCCCTTGAAATTGGCAAAGAAACTCAGTACGAAGTAATCCAATATGTTGCAGATGAAACATTATTTTATTGGAATGAAACAAATTCATATTCAGTCATAGGTAAAAAAGTTATTTTTACAGAAATGGGTTGTATAGAGGTAATTGAAATTCAGGCAGAGTCGATTATGGAGGTGGCATATACAAATCCATTATATGAGATTTTACTTCGAGATGAGTTTGAAGGGAGAATCGAGATCTCAAGTACTACTTATGTTCATCCTTCATTAGATGTCGTTATGAGTGAAGAATATGCTAAATCTTATACAGAAGATCCTTCTCTGCCATATCAAACAATTCAATCAAAACTGGTCATAACCGATACCAACATACTGGATCTTCCTTCTAAAGTGAGATCATACTAATAAATGGGAGAAAATAATGTATAAATTATGCTCTATTATTCTATTTATGTTCCTAACCGGATGCGCAACCGTTCCAATGGAAGATGTAGAAAAAGACTTAAATGCAAAGAAATTCATTGAACCATTAGATGGAAAATCAGGTATTTATATTTATAGAAAGTTTGGACCTGGTACTGTTTTAACAAAAAAGATAATGATTGATGATGAATGCATTGGAAAGTCAGCACCTTCTGTATATTTCTATAAAGAAGTCGAAGCTAATAAACAATATGTAATCTCAACCCAGTCTGAATTTTCACCCAATACATTAGAGTTATATACCGAATCAAATAAAAATTATTTTGTTGAGAATTATATTAAAGTTGGATTATTTATCGGTGGAGCTGATCTAAAAGAAAGGGATGAACAAAGAGCAAAGAAAGATATTGCCAAACTGAAACTCGCTTCCAATAGTGGTTGTTGATTCAAAATTTAACTATGAATTCTTTTGGTTTTTCGCCTCAGCTAAATTACTAATTGATGCTCTTGAGGGGTTGGGGTACAGGCTTGAGGCGAATCAGTTGATTGGTATGGCTATATCACGATTTGATCGCGAGCTTGCCGTTGCCGAGACTCATAAAACCTTAATTTTGGACTATTTATTAAAACTGCATTTCTCAGAAAACTTTTCAAGTCATCACTCTGATTTAGAGGGTTTCATTCAAAATTCTTCAAGTCTTACTCTTCAATAATTCTTTGCACTTGGCATCAGCTGTCGTTAGAATGCCCTCCCTTGCAGAGAAAATGCTCGATTAGCTCAGTTGGTAGAGCGCCGTCATGACATGGCGGATGTCGTTGGTTCAAGCCCAACATCGAGCACCATTCTTTCTTTTCCTGCTTCTATCAGTTCCTACAAAAGTCTTTTTCCAATCTCAGCCCAATAATAAGGGCGGAGTGCTTTTGTTGGGTTCGATTATTACGGGTTCTGAAGACCACATTAGATAATTAATGGCTAAGGAACAAGAGTCTGTATATATACCTCAATATCAGATGCAGATGTTCTGTTGGCATTAGTATCAACAACACCATCTATAAGACTGTCACCTCTAAGCCCAAAGGCATACCTGAGTAGAATAAGACCATCAGTAAGAGCGTCAAAGCTACCATTTTGGTCAATATCTAATATGGCGTATTGATCCCCAGAGGTCGTACTTTGCCATAAGTCTTCACAGTCAATTGGATTGCCAGAGCTGTCTACAGATTCGCAAACAAAATGACTTGATGTATGTGGTAAATGGTAGGGGTCAATATATTGATTAGCCGGTTTAATAATGTAGATATCACCAACAACGTCTAAATATGAGTCATCATGAAAGCTTACTATTGAGCTGGGTAAGATTAATGAATCAAATGTATTATTCTCAAAGACATCTTCTCCAATATGCATAATGCTATCTGGAATTGATATTGAGTTGATACCACCAAAATCAGGAAGTGTCTGGTTAATCATAGTATAAGAATTGGGAATTTCTATGTGACCATTACTATCAACAAATGACAATGCTAAGTCTTCATCGACCCCATTTCTGACTACACCTTGATAAGCTTCTTCGCAGTTTAAAAGATTGCCTGACGCATCATGACCATCGCAGGCATATAAATTAGCGCTTGTCGGAAAATGAAAAACATTAAAATTTTGCTGAGCTGGTTTGATAATGTAAATATTGCCCACAAAGTTTTCGTATGCTTCTTCCCCAACATAAATAACACTATTGGGAATGGTGAATGAGTTTACATTATCGGAAAAGAATGCATCCTCATCAATCCAAGTATAGGAGTTTGGTATTTCTACATGACCGTTTGCGTCAACAAATATTTCTGGGGAGTTGTCATCAAGTTCGTTCCTAACTATACCTGGAAAAGCATTCTCACAATTTATGGGATTACCTCCATCATCAAGACTTTCACAGGCATAGAGGTTGGCATCCGATGAAAAATCAAATACCTTTATATTTGGGTCCACGGGTTTCATAAGATAAATATCCATGTTTTCTCCAACAGCATAAATACTTTCTACTGAGGACGGCACGATAATGGAATCAACGCCACAAAATGGCTCTTCACCAATATGTTTAATTGTATTGGGAAGTTTTACTAATTCTGGATTGTTATAGTTGTTAAAATCGCAAAATGCGTTTTCTTCAATTCTGGTAACTTTTTTTGAGTCAATCATTTCAGGAACGATAATTTCGCTTGGACAAGAACTATCCACACAGCCTGTGATGCCAACACCATCTGGGTAGGTTATGTAGGTTAACGGATTACTTAAAGCAAGACTGCTGAAACAAACACAACCAATAATTAGAACGCATCGAGTAAATAGACGGGGAAGCATAAATGTTACCTAGGATTAATTATTATTAATTGAATAATAATGTCTTATGCTGCAGAAGCCAAATATCAAAAGGCTATGCCGAGGCTGAATCAAACTGAATTTTGTCTAATATTGAATCTCTGCAATGATTGCAGGATACTTAATGATAAATAACCACAGAAATTAATCGGGATAACTCATGTTTTTATTAGCGCTATATGTTGGTATCGCTCTAGGCGTTTCTTTTTTGTGTTCCCTATTAGAGGCAACACTGTTATCCCTTACCCCAACCCATATGGCGAGTTTAGAGGCTAAGCGCCCCACATCAGGTGCCCTATGGAAGCGATTTAAAGCTGATATTGATAAGCCATTGGCGGCCATTCTGTCGTTAAACACCATTGCCCATACTGTGGGTGCCGCAGGGGCGGGTGCTCAGGCAACAAAGTTATTTGGTGAGCTTTATTTCGGGATTATTTCGGCGGTTCTTACGCTGATGATTCTTATTTTTTCTGAAATTATTCCTAAGACCCTCGGGGCTAGATACTGCCAGCAATTAGCGCCTGTCTGTGGCCATATTTTGCGTTGGGTTATCTGGGTTATGTATCCCCTTGTAGTAGCCGCCAAAAGTCTTACTGGTTGGTTAGCGCCCAAGGACACGGACGCAGGTCTTTCGAGAGATGATTTTAATGCCTTGGCAATGGTGGGTCGCCAAGAGGGAGTTATTGATTCAGGGGAAGCCAACGCAATGAGTGCGCTGCTGGCCTTTAGAGGACTGGCCGCTAAGGATGTTATGACTCCACGTACGGTAATAGCGACTTTATCGGCTAATATTACGGTTGCTGAGGTCTCTCCAACGGACCCCTCGCTTAAATTCTCACGTATTCCAATCTTTGATAGCCACGATGACAACTTTATTGGTTTTGTGCGCAAGGATGAATTATTCAAAGAAGCCGCAGAAGGGCGCCGAGATACCTTATTAAAAGATCTAAAACGCGACTTTTTGAGTGTTCTTGAGGGCAAGCCATTGCCAGAATTAATGCAAAAAATGGTCAGTGACCGCAAATCTATTAGTTTAATTGTTAGTGAGTATGGTGACCCCTTGGGGATCACCACCATGGAAGATCTGGTTGAAACCATGTTGGGCATGGAAATCGTCGATGAGTCCGATTCACATATCGATATGCAGCAACGTGCCAGAGAGTTGTGGAAACTGCGAGCAGCTTCCACAACCTTTGAAATGGATAAATAAAAACAATAGCAATTAAAGTCTAGTTTTTACTGCAGTGTTAAGCGAATCCAATTCATGTTCCAACCGCTACCTATAGAGTTGATCCGAAGTGTTTGCGAACCTGCCTGTAAATTAACCGTAGATGATATGGTTGTCCAACTTTGCCAGTCACCAGTATTGGGGACCCATTGTTGATCAATCTGCGATCCGTTAATCAGGGTTTTGAAGCCATTACTGCCCCCCCAGCTAGCAACGCGATACTCGATGGTATAGGTGCCAGCAGTTTGCACATCAATATTGTACTCCAGCCAATCGCCTGTATCCGTGTACCCGATATTTATCCCGCCGCCAGTTCCACCGCCACTGTCCGTAGAGGTTTCAGTCTGAATGCCGTACATCGCAGAGAATTGTTCAGCTTCTATGGTACCGGGAACTGTATGAATAATATCCGCTTGACCGTTTCCATTATCGGTCGTATCTAGGTTATCACCCAGTGTATCTGTGTCTTGGTAACTCAACCCAAAGCCATAGGCAAACAGCGGGTCATAGTTTTCATCGCCACGGTTAAGAATTAACTGGGTAGTTGTTTTTGGCCATGAAAAAGACAGTTTTCCGATAAAATCATGGTCTACTTCACCATTTGCAGCTTTAAAAATAACATCAGCAATACCACCACCCTCAGAGCCCGGTAACCAAGCGGCAACAAATGCATTCGAAGCATTAAGCTCCTTATTTACCCAAAGCGGACGACCGGTAATAAAAATTGAGATAACGGGAATATTTTGTGCTTGTAATGATTCAAGCAAAGCAAGGTCCGACTTATTGCCCGCTTGATATTCAATATTTGAAAGATCCCCTGCACCCTCAGCATAGGGCGGCTCACCAAATACCACAATCGCAACATCTGGTTTTGAACCGCTATAGTTGCCACTGGCACTAAGGCGAGTGTTGCCCCCTGCGCTATTAACCACAGACTGGATACCTTGGTAAATTGAGGTGCCGCCAGGGAATGAATTATTGGAGTTAGTGAGGCCCTGCCAACTGACTGACCAGCCTCCACTTTGCTTACCAATATCATTTGCCGCATTACCGGCAACTAAAATATCAAGATTGCGATCAAGGGGTAAAATATTATCTGAGTTTTTAAGTAAAACTAGCGATTCTCTAACCGCCTGCCTGGCTACAGCCCTGTGCGCAGGAGCACCTATTAAAGAGCTGTTATTAGCATGAAGCCTTTCAGAAGGTTTAACTTTGTCTGCATAACCAGCACGCATTTTTACTCGCAATATCCGGCTCACTGCATCATTGATACGGCTCATTGGAATGGTACCATTTTCAATC
>Ga0206126_10006762_pt1 | contig 10049 bp, 8 predicted proteins | sample Helgoland_Spring_5_FD_148621 | JGI IMG/M metagenome (GOLD analysis project Ga0206126, IMG submission 148621) | Pelagic subsurface seawater microbial communities from Kabeltonne, Helgoland, North Sea - Helgoland_Spring_Bloom_20160412_1 | ecosystem: Environmental > Aquatic > Marine > Epipelagic ...
GAACTTGCCGCATCAGACTACGCTTTTCACACACTGGGCAGCTGCTGTGGTTTTAACGCCCACTGCTATGGGGCCGCACGCGGGGTGCCCCTACGGGCCGGCGCGGAGGATTTTTACTTACTCAACAAGCTCGCCAAAATGGGCCAGATCTACCGACCACCAGGCCCTCCGGTGTTAATCCAAGCCCGCGCATCAGACAGAGTCCCCTTTGGCACGGGCCCAGCCGTCACGCGTTTGATGGCATCGGGCGAACCCGAGTCGACCCCTTTTTTTTACCATCCCGAGTGTTTCACTGTGCTTCAGGTCGTTTTGGCAAGCTTCCCGACGTGGTTAGCCAGGGTGAACCCAAATATCAGCGAAGATCTTTCCTTGAAGCTGCACAAGCCCCTCGCTTTGGCAGCGACCGCGCAACTTTCTAAGCTAGGGCTACCTCAGGCCCTCAAGCACTCCCAGCGCAATAGCCGAGATGCTCAACAGTCTGCGCGTCAACTTCGCACCTGGTTTGACGGCTTTAAAACCCTGAAATTTTTAAATGGCTTGCGCGAACTGAGCGATAATCATCAAAGCTATCAGCAACTGCCAGGCATGGATTCTGAGCCCATAACAACACGCGCTTTAATCGCGAAACGACAGGCCATTACCGCCCGCTGGGGTTGGCAGCTTAATTAACGTTAACCCCGCTAATTTTGTATCAGCTAAGAGTGCCAACAAGGCGGTGAATTCCACTACAATGACCCAAAAATAAGGCGAGAAAGCACTATGTTCGATCGTGTAATGGCCGTCATGCAAGACGACCTGGTAATTCTGGCCCTGCCGGCTTTTTTTGCCGCGCTGGCAATAGAATGGGTTTGGGCCAAAAAGCAGTTCAGGCCAGTTTATGAGAACCAAGATTTTTGGGCCTCCATGCGCATCATGGTATTGACGGTTTTTGTCGATCTACTGCCCAAAATTGGCGGCATTTTGCTGATGTTCGTCTGCTACGATCTGTCACCCTTAAAAGACACGGTAGGCCGCACACTGCCTTGGTGGATTCTGCTATTTTTCCTAGACGACCTCACCTATTACTTATTTCATCGCGGTAACCATGAAGTGCGATGGATGTGGGCGGGACATTCCTCACACCATAACTCGCAGTATTACAACTTGGGGACGGCCTTGCGCCAAGGCGTAGGGGAACGCGCTTCAAAATATGTGTTTTGGTGCCCGCTTGCTTTACTGGGATTCGATCCGGTCATGATCGTGACCATGTTGAGCATCAGTCTGATTTATCAATATTGGTTGCATACGGAAGCCATTGACCGAATGCCTGCCTGGTATGAGTTTATTTTTAATACACCCTCCCACCACCGGGTGCATCATGGCTCCAATACCCGCTACCTTGATCGCAATCACGGCGCCACACTCATCATATGGGACAGGCTGATGGGTACCTTCAGCGAAGAGCTCGTGTCGGAACCTGTGCGCTACGGACTCACTAAGAATATAACCTCACAACGCGTTCTCGATGTCGCCTTTGGGGAATACGGCAATATGTCGCGAGACGTAAAGCGTGCCGAGCGCTGGCAAGACAAACTCGCCTATTTGTTTAAAGCCCCTGGGTGGAGCCATGATGGTCCCGATAGGCGCTCTAACACCCTGCGCCGTGATGCCGGATTAAGCTAGGCGCACCAATGGGCGCTGAGATCGACATGTAGAATCGACCACTTTCAATCGCCATACCTGCCATGAGGGCACCTGAAAGCGCGAACCTTGGTCGCACACAGGGTAGTAAGCTGAGGTCGGTTGCCGTATGGAGCACGAAAAGATTTACGACGTGGCGCTGTCTGGAGACTGACCAGGCAATGCTGCTACGGGCAAAGCCGATCCTATAGTTAAACCTGTCGACGTCACCACAGCGACCTACACCAACGAACACGGTGGCGCCGAACTGATGGCGCTTTGGACAGATCCGGACGGCGCCCCTGCACACAACGTCGTGTATTACGCCCGGGTTTTAGAGGTTCCCACACCTCGCTGGTCTACCTATGACGCCGTAAATATGGAGCTGCCAACATCGAACCTGGTGCCCGCGACCCTTTAGGAAAGGGCGTGGATGTCACCGGTAGGGTTGACCGCGAAACATTAGGTCTTGAAAGCACGCAGCCGTTTATTGCAACCGTTCTTTGAAGTTCGAGGCCATACAATTCGACTTCCACAGCGCTGCGTGCCAAAATTTGTAGCCACGTTATGAAGACGGAAAAGCCATGAGTCGATTTAAATATCAGGCCGCTCAGTGGTTCTTTGTACTGCTGGTCAGCTTGACGCTATCAGCTAATGCAGCAAACGATGCTGCCCTCCAGATCTCAGTAGAGGGCGGGGCATTTAATGGGAAGTTTAAGTTCTTTAACGCAGCTGATGGCTGTCCCAGCTATAACGACATTCCCGGTGCGACCAATTTTCTGGGCGGCGTTCGCGCCTCTGACAAGGGCAGTAGTAAAAGGCTACCCCTGAATACACCCATCCATGTATTTTTATTCAAACCCAGAGATACCCCGGGTATCTCTGCAGCCGGAGGCGCAACAGAAATCAGACGACGCGCACTGCAGGTGACTTTGAGCGGGGATGCCTCCCTCAGATATACCGAAGTTACCAATCACGTCCCCAGTTGGGAGGCCTCTGACAACGTTAGCGTAGAACCCGCAGAAGCCTGCTTACCCGCTGAGCATACTGAACACCAGTCAACGGAAATACCCACAGCAGAATCCGCTGCAGAGAGCGAACCTGCAGGACCTGAAGAACCTGAAGAAACAAATGATCATAAATAGCCATTACCCTTAGCGAGCAAAGTCATCGCATAGCTCGCCGCTTTACTAGTGCCGAGCCGGTAGGTCGTCTTTATAAGATATTTAAATCTAGGCCCCGTTAATTCAACCTGCGGCAGTGTGTTAGAAATACAGAGGTTTCAAGAAGGCTGCGGTAGGTGATCAGGTCATTATTGGCTAACTTTGTAGTCGTCGTTTTATTAGCCACGGCCCCACTGTCACCGGCGAGAGAGCAATGTCACTAGCATGATTGCGACGATCAATTTATAAATAAGGGCAGAATCTTTAGGTTTAGCGGTATTAAGGGAGGTCGTTGGCAGTGGCCGCATCTGACGCCATTCTGACTTAACCTGAATTGGATTGGACTGAGCCGAACTGGACAGTGTACGAGTAGCAAGGTCGTCACACCCCGAGGCAGCATGCACGATTAAACGCGTTAAAAGGATGAATATGAGCCCACATTATTTCGTTGTTGCCATGATCACACTGACAGCCTTGCTGTCTTCTCTCACAAGTGCCGACACTGAAACGGATCAATTATTTGCCAGCATCCAAGATGACATACCTCCTCGAGCTGAAGGACAAGGACAGTATGATCAGCTCATTATTCGAGGCGCTTATTTAATTGACGGTACCGGGGCACCCGCCACTGGACCCGTTGACGTCGTTGTTGAAAAAGATCGCATCGCGCTAGTGACAACGGTTGGCACCCCCGGCATTGCCATTGACCCGGCAGGCCGACCAAAGCTGATCGACCAGCCCAACTTAAACGTTCGGGAAATTGACGCTCATGGTAAATACTTGTTGCCAGGCTTTATTGATTCCCATACCCACATCCATGCCCCCGATAAACGTCAAAAAGTCTCTGCTGATTATATTTTTAAGCTTTGGTTGGGCCATGGCGTTACCAGCACACGGGAGGTTTTTGGTTCCGATGGAGAGAGTCGCCTTTTAGCCTTAAAGGCACTGAGCGAAAAAAACGCCATCACCGCGCCTCGCATTACTGCTTTTCCCTACTTCGCTATGCCCGTTGATGGCGACGAAAAATTACCGGCCATAACCTCTGCCGAAGATGCCAGAAAAAGAGTGCAACACTTAAAGCGCATCGGCGCCGACGGCATTAAATTTATGGGTGCCCCAGAAGATATTTTATGGGCTGCCTTAGATGAAGCAGAGCAGCAAGGCCTGGGCACCACCATGCATCATGCTCAGTTAAACGTGGCCCATGCCAACGTGCTGGATACTTCAAGCCACGGTCTGGACTGCATGGAACACTGGTATGGGCTGCCCGAGGCACTGTTTACAGACAAGGTCATACAAGACTATCCCTCTGATTATATTTACAGCAATGAACAGCAGCGCTTTGCCCAGGCAGGTCGTCTTTGGAAGCAGGCCGCAGGGCCCGGCACTGAGCGCTGGAATGAAGTCATGGAGACGTTGCTAGAACGGGATTTTTGCTTGAGCCCAACCTTCACCATTTATTTAGCCAGCCGGGACCTTATGCGCGCCTACACCGCCGAGTGGCACTACGAATATACGGTTCCAGCGCTGTGGGATTTCTACCGGGCCAGTCGCGAAAAACACGGCTCGTTCTTTTTTAATTGGACAACCCAAGATGAGATCGAGTGGAAACATAACTATCAGCTTTGGATGCAGTTTGTGAACGAGTATAAAAATCGCGGCGGCAAAGTCGTTGTGGGTAGTGATACTGGCTACATCTATAGTCTTTATGGCTTTGGCTACATCCAAGAGTTAGAGCTTTTACAAGAGGCTGGCTTTCATCCACTGGAAGTCATTCGGGCCGCCACTAAAATAGGCGCTCAAGTTCTGGGACAGGACAGCGAGCTCGGCACTGTACAGGTTGGAAAAAAAGCAGACTTAATTATTGTGGATGAAAATCCACTACATAATCTTAAATCGCTCTACGGCACCGGCGTCCCCAAGTTAAATGAAGAAAGCCAACGGGTCGAACGTGTTGGCGGTGTTCGCTGGACGATAAAGGATGGCATTGTCTACGACGCTCAAGCGCTCTTGGCCGATGTGCGTGCCATGGTAAAAGCGAAGAAAATAGCGGCTGGAATCGACCCGCTCGTCCCAATGCCAGTGGAGCATTAGACATGTTAGGGCCACCCACAAAAAGCACGCGACCCATGAACACCCTTCAAAAGGCTTTTCGTCAGTAACGCTTGTACCGAGGGCTACACCCAACGTTACCGCCGCCATGCCTCCGATTATATCAACGACGTGAAGTCTCAAAATGCGGTCTGTGAACCTACCGCACCTCATGCCTGATGGTCTCTTAAAAGTCTATTCGACAGCGCTAGTCAGTTTTAGGGTGTACGGCCCAATGCGCCATTAGACCCCGCTATTAATACGATCGCTTCATGGGCTTTTGTGCACCCCATTGTTGACCTGCAGTGAACTTAAGTCAGTCCGTCATGTCCTGATAAGGGTTATCTGTAGGTAGAGAAATGCTGTTGGCAAAACCTTTTATCGATATGCAGGTTTCGCTGATCTCAATATTAGCTTCATCGATCATGTCCTCCCCAAAGCGGTAGATGGGCGCGTACTCCCCCCTATCTGCAGCGCTGAAATAATTTTCCGATGCCTGCAAACTCGACTGGCGCTTTTCTAGGTACTCAGCCATGACCGCCTCACCGTAGCGCTTACTCAGCATGGCTTCGGTGCGACCGGGGGACAGTACAACAGCTGACGCGTTATTGCCGCCAAAGCCCTTAGAATTAAGAATGGCGACTTCCAGGTTATCGGGGGTGGTTGTCTGATGATCAGGGCCCATTTTCAAACGATTCTGGTGAACATCATCGGCAACGGCGTCAATCGTGGGAATACCCGGCAGTATGCCGTATTTGAAACTGCCCAACGCCGCCGCGAGTTGATCGGCACTGGCCGGAGCAATGGTGTGACCCAAATAGGCCTTTACCGCAACCACAGGCCATTCGCTAATATCGAAGGCCTCGGCAACCTGATCAAAAATCTGCGACTCTGAGACGCGGTTTTGAGGAGTGCTCGAGCCGTGGGCCAGGACAAAACTCTTGTCACGGACACCCGCTTTACCCACAACCGATGAGGCCGCCGCAACCGCCTTTGCCATACTAATATGGTTGCCCGGGCCTGGTGCGCTAATCGATTTCTTGGTGCCGTCGGCATCGACAAAAACATCGGTCACTGCACCTAAGCAAGGCGCTCCCAATTCAACCGCCAATGCATCATCCATCAAAATAAAATATTGGCATGACTCCCCAATCGTAAAGCCGCAATTTTCGCCAAACGGGCGACTCGCACGACGATGATCCACTTCATCGGTGCCGTAGAGTTTCATCATGTTGGCATCGGTTGCCAGTGCCCCCATGGTTCCAAAACCATCCATGAGCTCAGGGCCAATGGGCGCTTCACTATTACCCACCATTGCCACCCGGACTTTGCCTGCTTTTAAATCAGACACGGCATGGCGCAGATTCGATAAGAAGGTGGCGCACGCTGCGACCGAACTGCTCGCGATACCCACGTTCGCCAGAACATAGGCATTGATAAAGTCGGTGGGCATGGAATTAACGCCCATAACCAGCGCCTTAGTGGTTACGCGCTCTCCTTTCATGCGCGCCTGATGCATACCTCCGTAGGCCTCCTTGCCCATCTGACCGAAGCCACTACTGGAGTAAACCCCCACTTCATCGGGCGCTATATGTTCAAGTACGGTGTCCCACTCGATCCCTAGAGCACGCAACGCATCGGTTGCTCCAAACAGCGCCATTTGCAGACCACGGGGCTGAAACCGCGAATTGTAAAGATCAGCTATCTCAAATCCGGTGGGTAATTGCCCCGCCGCTTTCACAGGAAAATCTCGAAAATTGTCCAGTTTGACATTTAAGCCGCCGCGCACCGTGACCTGCACCTCGCCGTCATGACCCGGCTCTACCGTCCAGCCTTCAGGCAGCTTTGTAGGAAGCTGATCAGTCGCCAGACTGAACTTCAGCGATTCACCGGCCTCCTCAGGCGCGCTGCGCAGAGAGGCCGGAGACTGCCAATGCAAAGCGTCAACATCAAACACAGAGGCCTCCACCCGTCGCACCAAAGTTCCGTTAAGCACGGGGCCGCGATAGCGTTTAGCGACTTCAGCCGCAGTGAGAGGGTCACCCGACCCGTCATCCGCAGTTGGGAGGAACAGCCCCTCCCCTTCAGGTTTGACCAACTGCATCATCACTGCCAAAGCAACCAGTGTTTCCTGTTGCTCTGCCTCGGACAGCAGATCGATCACCATGCGGCGAAAACTCTGAAACCCGGAGGTTCTACCCGCGGCATTTACCCCGCCCATACTGACAATGACTGGCAAACGCATCGGTTAGTCTCCCACTGAATCAATCACTTTGATCCCGTTGAGTTTATCGCTGTTCTTCGAGCACACGCCACTATATTCGGGTGCCTGGATTCACGGATAGCTGGATTCACGCTTATTACCAAGCTTTATCTCAGTACGGGTGCAGCTCGAGTACTGCCGTCCGTCACCCACAGTTTTACCCCAGGGCTAAGTGCGCCCACCCAATGTTGTCTACGACCTTCCAGCATCGGCACAGGCACCCCACATAACCGCCTAACACCGCCAGCCATAACGGCACCCATCAATTCGCCCCTTAAAACCTAAAGGAATATATGAATGTTTTTTTATTCTTTTTAACCATTGTAAGCTTTGCGTACAGTCGGCGTATTCATTTTGCGACCTTACTGCGCCATGTATAAATACAACACCATCGACCAGGCTATTGTAGACGCTAGAGTCAGTCAGTTTTCTGAGCAAATGACTCGCTACTTAGCGGGCACGCTGCCTGAGGAACAATTCATGCCTCTGCGGCTGCAGAATGGCCTGTATATCCAACGGCATGCGCCCATGCTCCGTGTGGCCATTCCCTACGGCACATTGGCGGGCTATCAGCTGCGCCACCTAGCGCAGGTTGCTCGCCAGTACGATCGTGGCTATGGGCATTTCACAACCCGACAAAACATTCAGTTCAACTGGCTGGCATTGGAGCAGGTTCCTGAGGTGCTGGGAGAGCTCGCGACAGTACAAATGCATGCCATTCAAACCAGTGGAGCCTGTGTCAGAAACACGACCACAGATCCACTCGCAGGCACAGTGCCCGATGAGGCCATTGACCCCAGGGTGGTTTGTGAACTCATACGTCAGTGGTCAACCTTCCATCCAGAGTTCGCCTACTTACCCAGAAAATTTAAGATCGCGGTGGTCGCCACTGAAGAAGATCGTGCGGCCATCGAAGTCCATGACGTTGGCATTCGCGTGAAAACACATGCCATTCACGGACTGGCTTTTGACCTCTGGGTGGGCGGCGGCTTGGGACGAACACCGCTGTTAGGACACCGTCTGCTGGCAGATCTACCCTTAGACGAGCTGCGAAACTGGCTCACCGCGGTGCTTCGGGTCTATAACCTCGCGGGCAGGCGTGACAACAAGTACAAGGCAAGGATCAAAATATTAGTCAACGCCATGGGGGTAGAGGCCTTCAGGGAAGCCGTGACGCACCGCTACCTCACTGACCACGACAGTGATTTAAAAATAAGCCCCGAAACACTCCAAGATTTAGGCGACAGTTTTGCCTGCACCCTTCAACCACGTCCCATTGAGGAACACCGAGGTTCAGCGGAATTCCAGCGCTGGTATCTTCAGAACACCAAACCCCACCGCGTCATGGGGTATCGCTCGGTGTTTATTTCACTGAAACGACCGGGCACTGCTCCCGGTGATGTCACGGCGCAGCAAATGGACGTCATTGCCGATTTGGCCGATCAATTTAGCCAATCGGAAATACGTACGACCCATGACCAAAATTTGATATTGCCCCATGTTGCAGAGAGCGATCTCGAGGCGCTATTGGAGGCTCTCAGTGCACATGATTTAGCGCACCCAAACTTGGGGCTTATCTCAGACAGCATTGCTTGCCCCGGCCTAGACTTTTGCAGCCTAGCCAATGCCCCCTCGTTGTCCCTTGCGGAAGCCCTGCACGACACATTTATTGATCTCGATGAACAGGTCGATATTGGCCCGTTAGAAGTCAAAATTTCAGGCTGCATGAATGCTTGTGGCCATCATCATATCGCCCACATTGGCATTTTGGGTGTCGAGAAAAAAGGGCAGCCCTGGTACCAAATCACTTTGGGTGGCCGCGATCAGCAAGGCGCTACGTTGGGTAAACGGCTGGGGCCTGCGGTGCCTCATGACGACGTGCTGCCCCTCATCAAACGCCTAATTGACACCTATCTTTTGGAACGACAAGCCGGCGAATATTTTCTCGGATTTGTCGATCGAATTGGTGTCGATTACCTCAAGGAAATCAGCTATGCCACTCATTAACCCACAGGGCGAAGTGACCGCCTTAACCCCTCCTGAGGCCCTAGACACGACAGATAGCGACATAACAACGGTTGGCGATCTGTCGATGATTGCCTTTGCCTTTGACAGCCCAGTAGACGGCAAGGCCTTTTCGGCGGCGGCGCTCCTTCGCGCCGAAGGCTATACCGGTACATTGGTAGGCGTCGGTCCCGTAGGGCTAGATCGGTTGGCTTATGGTTTTCGTGTCGGTTTTGATGTGCTGGAATTGACCGATGATGCGTGGCAGCAACTCAAGCCCCATCATCTTTCACCCTTTCCACATCACTACCAACCTGCAACCTCGACCAGTCAGCCGTTGAAGAAAAGCGCATGAACGCCCCACTGCCCTTTCAACTGCAGATTTCCTCACGCCCAGTTTTACTCATAGGCACCGGCGAGGCCGCCGAGGCTAAAGCGCGACTACTGCAAGAGCGCGATGCCAACATCACTCACTGGCACACCGCGCCTAGCGAAGATGAGCGCTCGCGCGTCGAGCAGTGCAATCGAGATCCGCAAACCCGCTATGTTTTAGTCGTGGTTGCCGAGGTCAATGCTTGGACCGAAGCGCTGATGCCCTGGATTGAATCAGAGCGGATGCTCGTGAATGTTGTCGACGCACCACAACTGTCGCAGGGCTTCATTCCTGCCATTGTATCTCGGGGTCGTATTCAGATTGGCATTGGTACCGGCGGTAGCTCGCCGGTTTTGGCCCGGTTTGTTCGCACCCGATTAGAACAGGCGCTGCCACAGGGGCTAGAGCGCTTGGCGGAGTTCGCCGATCGATGGCAGCTGCGTGTACGTCAAGTTATCGACACCGTAAGTACCCGCAGGCAGTTTTGGGAACGGCA
>Ga0206126_10006767_pt1 | contig 10046 bp, 7 predicted proteins | sample Helgoland_Spring_5_FD_148621 | JGI IMG/M metagenome (GOLD analysis project Ga0206126, IMG submission 148621) | Pelagic subsurface seawater microbial communities from Kabeltonne, Helgoland, North Sea - Helgoland_Spring_Bloom_20160412_1 | ecosystem: Environmental > Aquatic > Marine > Epipelagic ...
AAACCCATCTCAGAGACGCTGAAGATACCCGCATCTGCCATCGGTTTTTTTGCCACGCTAAAACTCAGACGACAAACGTAATAAAAACCATAGCCAAAAGTAATGGACAAGAAAACAGACCATTTTCGGCGGCGGATTTCTTTAATTACATCTGAATCATAAGTATCACGGGCTTCTACCGCTGCACTTTTCCGGTAAAAACCAAGAATTGTTTCTATCACTATCGCAGCCCCTTACTATCCAAATAAGTGGCTAATTCAATCGGATTATCTGTTTGTATAATGTCAGCACCAATGTTTATTAAATGTCCCCAGTGATTATCGGGGTCAGCGACCGACTCTAAATCCATATGGCCAGCTGCATGGTGTTTTTGCAGTGTATTCACCCATAGCCTTTTATTTTGTTTCTTTATTTCATCAACGCCATCTATCAAATACTCTTCTTCATGAAAAACGACTTCGTAGGCAATTGGCGAGAATTTCTCGTAATCAGGCAACACGTCACTCAAATCTTTGGAGCAAATCATGCCTTGCTTCTCCGGCCTACACTGACGGACTATAGGCATGAAGTAAGTCTTTCCTAGAAATGCTGCTCCTGTAAGCCGCTCATCGTCAGGTAACGCGACCATTTTTATGAGCACCTGATCTGTCATTTCTAAAGCTTCAACCAACTCGAGAGATTGACCGTAAATTGCTTCCTTAACATCCAGGTTAATCAGTATCTGATTCTTAGCTGCAAGCAACATTTCTTCTAAGAGAGGTACCTGCCAGTCTGTAATTTCAGCATCGGAACCACCCGCTCCTGACTTCAGTTTAAGTAATCGAATTTCTTCAAGTGTGAAACTGGAAACATCCCCTGTTCCATCCGTCGTACGGTCAACGGTTTTATCGTGAATGCTGACAAGATGCCCATCAATGGTTTGATAGACATCCACCTCTATCATGTCGATATTATTCTCTATACATGTTTCGACTGCAGCGATCGAGTTCTCAGCAGTCTCTCGCCAACAACCACGGTGAGCAACAACCATGATTTGGTCACTGCTTGGCGAGTCTAATTGTTCTTGCAAACGACCTATCTCACTTATAGGAGATATGCTTGGAAGCTGGTTGTGTTCTGCAGCCTCGTTGCTACAACCGATACCAAAGATTGAGCTCAAGATGACAATAGAAGCTATTTTTATATTGCTTGATAAATTCATAACCACATCTAACTTCTCGTATGTATTATGGAAAGAGATTGAAGATTGAGGGGGAGAATATCTCCCCCTCAATCCCACTTACTCAATTAAAAACTATAGCTAACGCCAAACTGGAACGTAGTACCTGTTTCCAATAAACCTTTTATTCTTAAAGGATCATTGTGGGTATATGTACGCAGCTGCTCATCAGTCAAGTTGAGAATATCTAACCGAAGGTCAAGATTGTCATTGACCGTATAACCAGCCGAGAAATCAAGTTGCCCATAGTCATCTCTATAAAGAGGTTGCCCTTTTGATGCAGAAGCTCGCAGTAGATAATCAGATCTCTTGTTATAGGCTAATTTCGTACTAAGCACGTCATTCTCATAGTACAAAACAACGTTATAACTTGTATCTGAGAGGCCCTCTAACTGAGTAGCGATTAAATCGTTAGCATCCGTTTGACTAATGAACTCGGCAGAGCTATCGGTAAATGTAGCATTCACTGCTATACCCGCATTCGGCATAAATCCAAAAGGCGTGGTAAAACCCAGTTCAAACCCTGAAACTTCCGCTGATTCTCCATTAACGGGGGATGTCACACTTACTGTTTGCAGCGCTCCATCCGAATTGGGAATTTGCTGATCTATCGTCACATTCTCAATCAACCCATTCAGATCTTTACGAAAATACGCTGCGGTAAGGGCTGCATCTTCAGCAAAATACCACTCCAGACCTAAATCGTAATTGGTCGATGTAAAAGGCTCAATATTAGGATTGCCAGCTTTACCAGTACCCGTGCCAAAATTAACACTGATCGCAGGCGCGATAGCTGCTAGGTCAGGACGTGTTAATGATTTATAAATAGCCCCTCTAACCACTAGATCCTCAGCCGCATTCCATTTCAAATTAAGGCTAGGCAGTACTTCAGAATACGAACTATCCAAACTAACTGGAAATTGCCCCTCATCGGATGACGCTGTCCCTTTAGAAGTTTGATCCGTATCAACATAACGAACACCAACATTCCCGCTCACTGTCTCGCCTAAAGCAAAATCTGCTTTCACATATGCCGCTAAAATGTCTTCATCTATTTCATAGCTGGCCGTTTCTTTTATGGCTGCATCAAGCGGATTAGAACTCAACACATCATCAACTAAACTGTCGTAATCAATAGATATAATATTCCCAGGATAGCTTGTAGGTGCACCACTTACTTGAAAATCATCAACAATTAGATAATCAGATATGCTTCCTGTAAAAGCCATCAGTTCAGCCGTTGAAGACTTTCTCCTATCTTCAAATGAAGAGAAAGCTTTCGATCTAGAGCTATAATTCAAACCGAAATCGACACTCTGGATAACATCACCATCTGCTTCGTATGTGAAATCTAATTTCAGCGTATCTTGATCGTCTTCATTCAATGTCGGGCGTGCACGAATTTGCTGCAATTTTGAATAAGAATTAACATCACCTACAGTAATCCCCGGCGTTTGAGCAGTAAAGTTCACAAAGTCCCCTAACACCTCATAAAAAATCTCGGTATTTGCACTTCGGATATCGATATCAGTCCAGTTATAAAAGTCTTCTTCAGCACTCGTAGTACCTATCAACGCATCCACAGATAAATTATCTGTTATTTGAAAATCTGCACTTAGATTAAATTGAGACAACGTAGACTTAACGCCATAGTCATAGCCCAAGACACGCATAAAGTGAGATGATTCAGGGAAAGTACCTGAGATAAAACGCTCTCCATCTCTTTGCAGATCTGCAGGAATTCCAGTCGCTGGAAAACCCTCAATGGGGTAATCGTTTCTAATCTGCTCACCTTCTTGATCGATGCCTGCATAGATCCCATCAAAAGTTAATGTCAGTCTATCCGAAACTTCGGTCTGCAAAGTAAAGGTCGCGTTGATCCTCTCATGCATGCGCCTATTGGCAAGATTTCGTGGGTCACGCGGGATAAACAGAACATTATCGCCACTGATAGAATCGAATTCCGCCTGAGTAAAGTCGCCGTTAGCAATCCTTGTGGCTGCATTGCCCAAAGAAAAATCTAATGGGACCCAAACTGATGTATCCGCAGAATATTCAGCTTTTTCCGAATCTGAGTACGTAAGCCCTAATGTAAGCCCTGTCTTTCCATCGTTAAACTGATCAACATACAAAGCAGTAAATTTTGGATCAAAACCGCCGGCTAATTCACCATGAACACCTTGCATAGCGACATTTAAAATTCGTTCGCTATATTCCAAAGGCTTATACGTTTCTAATTTGACTGTTCCGGCCAAACCGCCCTCGTCATCCTTTGCGGTTAAGCTCTTTCTAACAACCGCTTTTGAAAATAGTTCAGAAGCCAATTGATTGAAACTAAAGCCACGCTCACGTCCAGGTGTAACTGCCTTGGTTCCATTTATTGTCACGGCGGTAAAGCCACTATCTAGACCACGTAAATTTATTGAAGCCGCCTCACCAACAGCACTGGACTGATCCCCGCCTTCAACACGATTTACAGTCACACCCGGCAAACGCTGCAGTGCCTCAGCCAAGTTTAAATCTGGAAATTTACCAATATCTTCTGCAACCAAAGCGTCTTCAAAATTATCTGAATTTCTTTTCAAATCAAGAGCCTTCGACAAGCCGGCCTTAACACCTGTTACAACCACCTCTTCTAAAATAGCATTTCCAGCATCCTGTGCATTCACAAAGGTAGCTGAAGACATTGCGATTGATGCCGCCAATACCATCTTCACATTCACAATTTTTTTCATATCTATCATCTCTCAAAATAAGCGCAAGCTATGCTTTTGCCTGGATAGTTATTTAGAGAAACCTCAAGCAGTCCATCTTCATACTGCTCAAAAGTTTACTCCCCCCTCTGGAAGCTTCCCAGATATTAAACTAGATAAATTTATGTCGTTAAGTTAACCTAGTTAAGTTAATAAGGGTAATATAATTAATGAACAAAATCAAGCCTTGCGTTAGAATCTCGAATCAATATTGATACGCACCTAGGTTAATAGACACTCCAATTGGTTACAATGTAACGCAATAGGAGGCCAACAATGGCAGGCAAACGATACACTCAAGAGTTTAAAGTTGCTGCGGTTAAGCAAATAACCCAAGAAGGACATTCAATTTCAGACGTCGCCAGAAGGCTCGGAATTACCACCAAAAGGCTTTATAACTGGCGAACAAGGTACGGCGATAATGCGCCAAAGTATGAAGCCAACCAAGCTCAAGAAGGCGAGTTAAAACGCCTTAAAGCCGAATTAAAGCGTGTCACTCAGGAGCGTGACATATTAAAGGAGGCCACCGTGTTCTTTGCAAACGAGTCAAAGAAAAATACACGTTTATAAAGTCTCGTAATGGCCGTTTTCCAGTAACTTTGATGTGTAAAGTACTCAAGGTACACCGCATCGGCTACTACGCCTGGTTGCGAGATCCGCAATGTCAGCGCAAGAAGGACGACGCATATCTGCTTGGCTACGTTAAACAGTTTTGGCTAGAAAGCGGTGGTGTTTATGGTTGCCGTAAAATCACCAAGGATATGAAGGTATTGGGCGAAACCTGCGGTCAAAACCGCATGCTTAGACTCATGCAGGGCGCTGGTATTAGCGCCCAAAGAGGCTACAAGAGGCGCGCCAGTTACAAATCCGGTGAGATCTCTATGGTCGCCGAGAACCATCTTAACCGTGAGCTCTCAGTGCCCAAGCCTAATTTCGCTTGGGTAACAGACATTACGTACATCCGCACACATGAAGGCTGGTTGTTCTTGGCGGTTGTTCTAGATTTGTATTCTCGCTCAGTAATTGGTTGGTCAATGAGTGATCGAATTAATACGGATTTAGCACTCGGTGCGTTAACAATGGCTTGCTGGAGACGCAGAGATCACGCTGGCGTGGTCGTTCATTCTGATCAAGGGTGCCAGTATACTAGCTACGAGTGGAACAGCATGCTCAAAGCAAATGGCTTAAAGGCCAGCATGAGTCGACGCGGTAACTGTCACGATAATGCATGTGCAGAAAGCTTTTTTAGTTGACTGAAAAAAGAACGGATTAGACGCCGCACATATCCAACTAGGGAAGCTGCGAAATCCGATGTGTTCAATTATATTGAACTGTTTTATAATCCCAAACGACGCCATGGAAATAACGGTGATTTGTCACCCATGGAGTTTGAAAATAACTATTTTAGGAACCAAGCGGGTGTTTAGAAAAATGGGTGCGTATCATAAGAAGAATCTGCTGCCTGAACTAGCTGATGAGTAACTCTAGAAATAAAGAACAAAAGAAAAAGGAAAACACTCATATTGAGGACATTCCACAACAGCCATTCAATCTGAACAACACACAGAAGACGGCATTGAATGCCATATTTAACGCAGGAGAATTGCCTCGCGCACGACTCGCTGAAATTTGTGGTGTATCTGCGCCAGCTATTACACGAATAGCAAGAGAACTCATTTCTAGAGATTTAATCATGGTCTCTGGAAGAGGCAGTAATACGCGCGGTCAGCCCTCCACAAACCTCGCTATTAACCCAAATGGCGCTTTATCTATAGGCCTGTTTATTGAGAGGGATGCTTTATCTTTTAATCTAATAAATTTTGTTGGTGACGTGATCAAGGAATCTCGTCTATCAGGAGAATATAGTCATCAGGAAAGTATTCCTCAGATATGCAAGCATTTAGACAAATTCATAAAAAGTAATATTCCGGATAGGGAAAAAGTTGTAGGCATGGGCATCGCCGTTACAGGTAATTTTGTAATTGATGGCCGCTCAGTTACGCCTCCTGAAGATATGGAGAATTGGAGTGATGTGGATTTCGCCAACGTTTTTGGGCGAAAATATCCCTATCCCATCATTGTTGAAAATGATGGTTCAGCCGCTGCTCTGGGTGAACTATTAACGGGCCAGGGACAAGATTACAAAACCTTCTTTTATGTTCATATGGGTAACGGTCTAGGTGGAGGTTACATCCTAAACGGAGAACTAATAAGGGGCGCCCATGGCAACGCTTCTGAGTTTGGCCATTTTCTTCATCCGCCAAAATAAGACCAACCCCTGAAAAACCTTGCTGAAAATCTTAAAAGACCATTAGGCGACGTAAACCATGAAGAAATCGAATCAATGTTTAACAACAATGATTCGGCATTCTTTAACTGGCTAGATAAAGCAATAGAAAATCTACATCACCCAATTAACTCAACCGCAATTTTGATGGATCCTGAAGCAATCGTATTAGGTGGCCGTTTTCCAACTGTCGTAATTGACTACATGCTTAGCAAGCTAGTACTTTATGATTATGGCGAATATTGGCAATCAGTTCCTAGGCCAGTCTTAGTAGCAGCAAAGAATTTCAGTACTGATGCCGTTGTTTATGGTGCTGCAGCTTTACCTTTATATAAGGTTTTGCTTTCAAATTAATATCCCGACGGAATATAACTGTGGTACTACTAAATCAAAATTCATAACTTAAAATACTTAAGCTGAAGAAACGTTCCCATTAGCTACATACCATTGATTTTAAGGTATTTATTTCGGCCATTTTATGGTTTAAAAATATAGCACAGCGGACAAGTTATGGTTTAAAGGCTCAGATTGTATGTCGTCAAAGATAGTTGGACCGTTCGCGGCCTGATTTAAGAGATGGTTTAGTTCATCAGGTTGTTTGATCGGTGTCGATCATAATGGTTTTTTCGCCGCAAGGCGATGGTGCTGAGTTTAATCCGTTTCCGTAGAGTTAATATAGCTTCTCCTCTTCCATAATACACGTCAGCCGGTGTTAGGTTGTCTACCGACTCGTGATAACGATTGTGATTGTAATAGCTCACAAAGTGATGGAGCTGCTCTTCTAGCTCGCTCGGTAAATAATAGTGATTGAGCAAGATTTGATTTTTCATCGAACGATGCCAACGCTCGATCTTTCCTTGCGTTTGTGGGTGGTAAGGGCGGCCGCGCGTATGGCTCATGCCTTTTTCTTCCAGATAATCAGCGAGCTCACCCGAGATATAACATGGGCCATTGTCACTGAGTAAGCGCGGGCGATGCTGGACCTTCACTTGATTGAGTTCAGTAAAAGCTAACGCATCATCCAAGGTATCAGAGACATCACTCGCACTCATCGTCGTGCACAAACGCCATGCAACGATGAAGCGAGAGTAATCATCCAGGACTGTCGATAAGTAATACCAGCCCCATCCTACGATCTTGAAGTACGTAAAATCCGTTTGCCATAACTCGTTTACCCGCCGACTGGGTTGCTGGAACTTGTCTCCTGCTTTGATCAAGATATACTTAAGATTTTGGCCGCATTAGAACTGACATTTATTTCAATATTTAACTTCGAGTATATTCTTCGATATCTCGTCGCTGAGCGTAAAACTAAATTCGTATTCTCGTTTTGGGGCATTATTGATTTGCTCGCGATACTTCCATTTTATCTCGTCAGCTTAGGCTTCACTTATAATTTTATCATGCTGAGAGCATTTAGATTATTACGTTTAGTTAGAATATTAAAACTAGGAAGATATAGTAAATCTCTATCACGAATGACTCTCGCAATTAAAATCGCTAGGTATGACCTTCTTCTCGCGCTAGCTACCACAGCAATAATGCTCCTAGTGGCAAGCTTTGGTATTTATCAATTTGAGAACCCAGCTCAGCCAGATAAATTTAGTTCTGTATTCGAAAGTTTGTGGTGGGCACTGGCTACGTTAACAACCGTTGGATATGGAGATATCTATCCAATTACTTTGGGAGGCAGAATATTTACGGGAGTTATCTTGATGATAGGCTTAGGTATTGTAGCTCTTCCTGCTGGGATAATTGCTTCTTCATTGACTGAAGCTAGAAAACAACAGGATAAGGGAGATAATTCTGGTTAGTCAGATCGATCGTCTATATTAATATTTATACTCTCATCTTTTGAACTTGATTTCTTTTTCTTTGTTTTCTTCTTTGACTTCTTATCAGGCATTAAGTTGCCTATTGCCGCCAATACAAAGACCGCTGCTACCCAATTCCATTCAAGTACGTAAGCAATGAACCCTATCAGTAAACAGGCAAAAACCTCTCTCACTAACCTCTCCCTTTAATGATTACCTAAGCATAGCTGAATACCCCATCCAGTCAAATCAGGGCTAGATCGAGGTGAGAAGTAAATGATGCTTTTAAAGATATTTTTACACACTTTTATGCGCGAGTTCTCGGACACCTTTACGCGCGTAGATCGAGATTGCCACTAGATCGAGGTTACAACGGAGGCATTAAGGTCTCCAAATGCGCCTCAATCTCTTCTGCAGTCTTTCTAGTAGCATCTTGTGCAACCACACCATTAATCAGCGTATCGCCCTGCAAACCGAATAGATAACGAAGAGTAAGCAATCCATCCGTAAGAGCATCTATATCCCCATTGCCATCGATATCAGCAAGATCACCTAATGTTTCTATACGTGCTTCAATATCCACTGATTCAGTATAGGCCGCATCAGAAGCAATAGTCCCTGTCACTAACGCACTACCATCTAATCCAAACATTCCTCTTAACAGAAGCAGACCATCAGTTAAAGCGTCATAGTTTTCATTTCCGTCTATGTCTAAAGAACCTGAAGGGATAGTCCCTGCTAAAAATTCATCCAGCGCGGTTATGCCATCGTTATCCTGATCACTCGAAGCATCAGAGGGATCGTTTGGGTCTAGACCATAACGAGTTTCCCACTCGTCTGGCATTCCATCAGAGTCGCTATCTATTGAATAAAGAGCATCATTTGGGAACGGGTCTGAATTATCGCCAACACCATCAAAGTCGCTATCCACCGTCTCAGAGGAATCTAAAGGAAATGAATCGTCATCATCAGACACTCCATCGCCATCATCATCTGTATCTGCAGTCATACCAGCATCTAGACATGCTGCATCACAGTCATTAGGAAGACCATCAAGGTCAGTATCCGTTAGGCCATTCAGACTAATAAGTGGATAAGCATCATTAGAATCAATAACTCCATCGCCGTCATCATCTGTGTCAGCATTGTTACCAAGACCATCAGAGTCGGTATCAACGCTCTCGGTTGCATCAAGTGGGAAGGCATCATCACCATCTAAGACAGTGTCATTATCATCATCATCATCGCAAGCATTTCCGTTTCCATCACTATCTGTATCTAACTGGTCAGAATTAGAGTCGCTAGGACAGTTGTCGGTGTTATCAGCAATGCCATCTCCATCCCCATCAGGGTCAACGATCAGTGAAGCGCTTACATAATTATTTAGATATGAGATATCAGGAATGTCAGCAACAATATTGGCATTAAAACTTGCAGTGCCTGAAATGCCGGGAGCAAGTGTGAGGGTTAACACTTTACTGGTATTTGCATCTACCCCAGAGAGCGCACAAGAGACCGTAGAATTATAGTTTATTGAAGAGATACTGCAGGCGCTCGAACCGGCTTGCGAGACAGCACTTACGCGAACATTAGTTGATTTCAGCTCGAAGGTAAGTTGACCTGTTGGAACGCTAGCCAAATTCTCAATTTTGAGGCTGTAATTTATCTCCGAATTTTCAGACACATTAGTGATTGAAGTGTCTGCGTTCAAAGTTATATCGCTTGTACTTTCATCTTCAGCTAGCACGTGAATAAAAGCTGGCAGACCATATGACTCTAAATTCCCAAAACTAGCCTTATTACCCAAATTATCCGTAAGCTGAAATGCAAAAATTTTCCACTCTCCAGCCGCATCACTAGAACTTAAGGTCACAGATAATTTTCCTGGATCATCATTGTCACCAACCGCATAACGATAACCGCTTCCGTTTGGATGTTGCAAAATCACATTAGTTCTGTTGATACCAGCAGAC
>Ga0206126_10006771_pt1 | contig 10040 bp, 8 predicted proteins | sample Helgoland_Spring_5_FD_148621 | JGI IMG/M metagenome (GOLD analysis project Ga0206126, IMG submission 148621) | Pelagic subsurface seawater microbial communities from Kabeltonne, Helgoland, North Sea - Helgoland_Spring_Bloom_20160412_1 | ecosystem: Environmental > Aquatic > Marine > Epipelagic ...
TTTCATACTTAATATTTTCATTCAACCAAGAACTCATGAATATATCTTTAGTATTTATTCTTTACAAAGAAAATAATTATGGATGTCAATCTCACCGCGGCCAAAATAAATAACCATCATCATTTATCCCATCGATTTCTCCTGAAAATATATACATAAACCCATAACCACTTAAAAGATTATTTACATTCATAGTTATTTCTCTCGCTGTATCGGAGATAACAAAATCAAATCCTCTTCGAAGTTTATTAAAACTTTTACAATTACCATCACGGTGAAAATAGATCTTTCCCTCTAAGACTTTTCTGATTTTACATCTTTCATCTTTGTTGCGAGTCACATATATACTTTTTTTTTCGCCAATTAAACTATTAATGGCCAACGCCAGATGTCTTGCTTTTCCACTTTTCAATTCAGCCTTGATCTGCTCTGGCCAGGTACCTTTCATCTTCTGATCTCTTTCCCTGTCCTTGAGAACCTTTATTCTCTGTTCAACTGCCTGTTTCAGCTCTGGACTAAGCTCATCGAGTTTTCCGGGCGGTATCGATAATGGAATAATGCTTGTCGATATTTCTTCCGGAGTTGAGTCTATGATCCTTTTTCCCGTCAGCGAACCACCTCTTTTCATATTAGTCTTTCTCCTTTTATAAGTATTCTTCTTCTTGAAACTATTTCTTCTCTTAAGAGTTCTCTTAAGAGTTCTCTTAAGAGTTCTTTTAAGGAGTTTAGATCTTTTCCCTCTATGCTTGAGTTGTGATCCTCTTCTTCTCTGAGTCCTTTTATTCGAACGCATAACTCTCTTAGCCATTATTATATATATTATATAATAGATTTTTCTAGACATTCCTCTAAAAAACATTCTTCTCTAAAAAATTAATAATAAGTTCTTTTAAAGAATCTTTACTATGATCATCAGAAATGATTGTTAGGTGGGGATATCCACTCTTAAAGTTAAACTCATTCTTTTCAGATAAATGATCTATATTCTTAAGATGATCTTCATAATTTTCTGGATATGTTAATTTAATTCTCTTTTCTTGTAATTCCCTAGAAATATTTAACTTAATGATAATCCAATTATCATTTACCAGTGCGTCTAATTCATTCTGATATCTAACATCATCTATAATACAATTATCAAACAATCTAGATTCTTCTATAACAGGTCTTACCCATACATTTGAATCAATTTCTCTCATTTTATTTGCGAAATTAATTAATAAACTTCTATCTTTACCCTGCATATTAAATATTTCTTTAGCATATCTCTTTACAGCTCCTCCAAATGAAAATGTTTGATAATCACTATCATGATCCATTATTATCTGAGCAATGGTAGATTTACCTGAACACATTTTTCCAATAATTGCAATTTTCATTAATTTCTATCAATTTATATTTATTCATATTTTTTTAAGTTTCTAGAAATACTTTTAATTCTTATACTTTTTTAAAAACAAACTACTTAAAATGATTTCAATAATATAATGTATAGTTCTACCATGCGTGTTATCAAAAGATCCGGTGAATATGAAAATGTTTCCTTTGATAAGATCCTTAATCGTATCACTTCTTTATCCATTGATAATCCACCACTAAATGAAATAAATATTGATGCCTCTTCAGTTGCTCAAAAAGTTATTCAAGAGCTAAGAGATAATGTAACTACTAAAGAATTAGATGTTCTGAGCTCTCAAGTAGCAATTGCTATGTATTCTAAACACCCCGATTATGCTAAACTTGCTAGTCGTATAGTTGTATCTAATCATCATAAAAATACTTTGGATACTTTCAGTGATAAAGTAGAAAAAATGTTCCATGTAGAAAAACCACTTGTAAATGAACATTTTTATGAACTTGTTAAGAATAATAAAGTTCTCATTGATTCAAAGGTTGATTATGATAAAGACTATACGTTTGACTATTTTGGTCTTAAAACACTTGAAAAAAGTTATCTTTACAAAATAAAGGAGGAAATAATTGAAAGACCTCAAGACATGATCATGCGTGTCTGCTTATCAATTCATAGAAATGATATTGATAGAGCATTTGAGTCATATGATTATATGTCAGAACTTTATTTTACTCACGCAACACCCACACTTTTCAATGCTGGATCTAATAGAGAACAATTTGCTAGCTGTTTTCTTCTTTCTATGAAAGATGATTCTATTGATGGTATCTACAAAACCCTTAATGATTGTGCTCTTATATCTCAACACTCTGGTGGTATTGGTCTTCATATTCATAATATTAGGGCGAAAGATTCTTATATAGCTGGAACAGCGGGGAAGTCTAATGGTATTGTTCCTATGCTCAGAGTATTTAATGATACCGCAAGATATGTTGATCAGGGTGGTGGAAAGCGTAACGGTTCATTCGCTATTTATCTTGAACCATGGCATGCTGATATTATGAGTTTTTTAGATCTGAAGAAGAATCATGGTAACGAAGCTGAACGCGCAAGAGATCTTTTTTATGCTCTTTGGATCCCAGATCTATTTATGGAGAAGGTTGTAAGTGATGGTATGTGGCATCTATTTTGTCCCAATGAGACTGTTAATCTTAGTAATTATGTTGGCGATGATTTTGTAAAAATGTATAATGAACTTGTGAACAAGGGTGAGTTTAGAGAAGCTATTCCTGCTAGAAAAGTTTGGGCGGCAATTCTTAACTCACAAATTGAAACAGGGACACCTTATCTTCTTTATAAAGATAGTTGTAACAAGAAATCGAATCAACAAAATCTTGGTATAATTAAATCTTCAAATCTTTGTACTGAAATTGTTGAGTATTCTGATAAAGATGAAACTGCTGTCTGTAATCTTGCTTCAATTGCCCTTAAAAGATTTATTGTCCCTAGAAATACAGAATATCTTAAACTTAGAATATTTTCTAAACCTGAATGTATTTATTGCAAGATGGCAAAAAGTCTATGTGAAAGAATGGAAATAGATCACGAAGTTCTTGAACATTCAGATTATTTACTATCGGGTGAATATCCTCATGGTGTAACATTTCCTCAGATTATTATTCTGACAAATAGTGAGGGTGCGCAAACGGGACATCTTGGAGGTTATACTGAACTTGAAAGATATATTTCTGGAACTTTTGATTTCGAGAAACTTGGTGAAGTTACTGAAATAATAACTCGTAATCTTAATAATGTGATTGATTATAACTATTATCCTACACCTGAAACAAAACGTTCTAATACGAGACATAGACCGATCGGTATTGGGGTTCAAGGATTAGCGAATGTTTTCTTTGAATTAAATCTCCCATTTGACTCTAAAGAAGCGAAGGAATTAAATGAAAATATCTTCGAGACCATTTACTATCATTCAATGAAATGTTCTATAGAGCTCTCTAAAGAAAGAGAAGTTCTTATTAAAAGATACAAATGTTGGATGTCACAAACTAATGGTGATAATCTTGAATATTCAGATGATTTTGTTGATAGTTGTGAAGTTCATACTCTGAAAAATAATCTTCATACTATTCTTGATGAAGAAATTAATCGTGATGATTATTTAGGTTCTTATAGTTCATTCATCGGTTCTCCTCTTTCTAAGGGTGAGTTTCAATTTGATCTATGGAATTATAATCAATTAGATATTCGCCATGACTGGTCTTCATTAAAGAGAGACGTTCAACTTTATGGTACAAGAAACAGTCTCCTTGTTGCTCCCATGCCAACAGCATCCACTGCACAAATCTTAGGAAATTATGAATGCTTTGAACCTATTATGTCTAATATATATTCTAGACGTGTCATATCAGGTGAGTATATGGTTATTAATGAATATCTTGTTAATGATCTGATTCACAATAATATATGGTCCAGAGAAATGAAAGATAAGATTATTGAGAATAATGGTTCTATTCAGAATATCTCAGAAATCCCTAAAGTTTTCAAAGATAAATATAAGACAGTATGGGAACTAAAGCAAAAGGTTATTGTTGATATGGCTACTGATAGAGGTAAATATATTTGTCAATCTCAAAGCATGAATCTATTCTTAGAAAGCCCGAGTGCCAAAACGCTTACATCTATGCACATATACGCTTGGAGACAGGGTCTTAAAACGGGCATTTATTATTTGAGAACTAGACCCGCATCAAGTGCTCTTCAATTCACTGTAGCACCTGAAGTAGCATGTGAGTCTTGCTCTGCGTAAGGTAATTTCTTGAGATTTATATCTATATTTTATTATTGTAATATTGTAATTATTAATCATGGATGAAAAATATATAATACTTGATAACCGTGTGCCAAATGATCTTAGAGTAAAAACTTTTTCTGGATTCAAAAAGACTGATGTTTTCAAAGCTCTTCTTGAAAGTATAGAAAAAGGTAAATTAGAAAATGCTTTAAATTGGTGTACCGAATGCCTTGTTTCTGGTTATTTCACCGAATTACTTGACAAACTTATATCATTTTCTTGTAAAATTATTCATCTTAATAGTCCGAATCTACCACAGTATCTTTGTAAAAAATATAACCATTTTTACAGAATCATTGAGATTGATCTTAAGAAAAAAAAAGAATTAGAAACTCTTATACATTATAGAAATGATCAATGTATAAGAAACTTATTTTTTGATATAGTTGTAACATTAACAACTACACACAAAACCAAAAGATTTGATAAGTATCCCAAGGTTAATGAAAAAACTGATTTCCTATATGAAAATATTCAAAAAAGATTAGTCGCTACTGCGAATTTTGTTCCTACAGATATGATAAAGTTTACAGATCCAGATGAAGTAAAAATCATTGTTAACGAAATATTATTTCATTACAAGAATAAAGCATCGGGATATGAAATTATTTCCTATTGGATATCTTGGGTTATTCAATGGGAAAGAATAACAAAAAAAAGGAAATTAAAATGGGAAATAGAACCGAGAGAAATAAAAGGACTCAAACCATGTCAATGTAAAGATATAATGTGGTTGATATGGCATACAATCCTTTATGAAGCAAATGAATACTCAGAAGATATAAAATTACAGATACATAATCTTTATTTTCTTTATAAATCTCATTATTCTCCTGGGAAAAGAACAACAAGGATACCTCTTATTTATCTTGCCGTTGCGTATTTAACACATAATAAGATAGAGTTCAAAACTCCTATTAAGAATAACTTATCAGTATTTATTCAAACACAAGCACAAGTAAACTTTATGTTTTATCTTAAAAAACAAAATGAAATAAATAATTTTGTTCATGTAGAAAAGGAAAAGAAAAAACAAACATCTATTCAGGAAGAAAAATCCAATGATGTCTTTAGTATAATTAATGAGATAAGAACTATAAAAAAATAATTATTTTACAAATCTCATACCCCATCCCCCACAATAAGAGTTTTTATCATATCTTATATTATTACCACCATCATATTTATACAGATCTTCTCTATTACCGCCTACCCTTTTATTCACCCTCTTTATTAATGATTTTAATGCTTGAACATTACTATCTTCATCTTCTTCTAAATCTTCTAAATCTTCTTCTGAATCTTCATCTGATTCACTACTAAATGAAACATCATCGCCCAATCCTATTTCGGATGCTGAATCATCATTCGTTTCTTCTTCCTCTTCTTCCTCTTCTTCCTCTCCACCTGCTTCTTCATCTTCTTCTTCTTCTTCACCTGCTTCTTCATCTTCGTCATCTTCTTTAACCGAATCTTCCTCTTTTTTCATTTTTCTCATTTCCTTTAAGTGTCGTTTATTTGTTTTTTTTTCCTTCCATACAATATTTTCCCCATCCCATGTTCCAACATCTTCATTTTCATCTTCATCCATAACTACATCATCCTCAAAATAATGAACATATTTTAAACCATCATAAATAAGTATTTCTTTATCTTCATCTTCTAATTCTTCTTCATCAACAACTTCATTTTCTTTGTCATCTTCTTTATCATTTATCTTAGAAAACTTATCTCTCAAACTCATTAGAATCTTACCATGATGATTATTCTGTTCTTTTTTATTTACACCCCAAAAACCATCTATTCTAAAACCTTTATGTATTAATTTTTTATCTCCCGTTTCTACTAAACGTTTCATCATATCTTTATTTTCATTGTAATATGCTTCAGTACATTCTCTCATAATTTCTAATCTTTTATCATTCCAATCATCTCTTATTTTATAATTATGTTCTTTAAAATATTTTTTTCCTCCTAATTTTTTTGCCTCATTCGGTTCCAAATCTTCATCAGTAAATAGTTTTTGATACTCTTCTAATTTGTCATCTTCAGGATCTAACTTTTGCGCATGAAATGCGTGTTCTACTGTAGGATATCTTACTCCATTGTATTCAAAACTCTTTGCCTTATTAAATGTTGATAACCATTTTGTATGTTTTGATCTACTGAAATAGTATATAACATCTTCTTCTTCATCATCGTCTTCTTTTTCTTTTTCTTTTGTCTTTTTCTCTTCTTTTGTCTTTTTCTCTTCTTTTGTCTTTTTCTCTTCTTTTGTCTTTTTCTCTTCTTTTGTCTTTTTCTCTACTTTTTGTTCTTCTTCATCATCATCTTCTTCTTTTTTTTCATCATCATCTTCTTCTAATCCCTCTTCTTCGTGTTCTCCCGCATCATCGAATAATACTTCTTTACTTGAAGATTTATCTTTACTCTTTTCTTTCTCAAACCATTCTTCTGTTCCCCCTGGATACATTATAACATTCATAAATCCACTCTCATAAATCAAATCTACTAATTTCTCAGCTGAAGGACATTCTTCATTTAAACAGTAAACTATGATTGGAACATCTGTAGTCCTATGATCCTTATTATCTAAGAAGTCTTTAATTGGAGGATACATTACAGGCTTCTTCAAAGTACTCTTTATTAACGATTTCATCTGACGGTATCTTTGTGTTCTTGTTTTACCTTCTAAGTCTTTATAATAAAGGTTAACACTATTCGGTATATGTCTTTTTTCAAACTCTTCGGGTGGTAAAGCATTAATGATAACTTTATTCTTACTTTCAACAATATGTTTCATAACTTCATAAGGAAACTTACAAATAACCTCTAATGTTCCAATAGTTTCGGACCAGTTGTTATCACTATCTAATACACTGTAATGAACGTGTCTAGGATAAAGATTACCTTCATCTCTGTAAACATCTGGACAGTTTAAAACTAATGTAGCATTACCTTTTTCATCAGTTTTCACTAAACCTCTATTATTTTCGTTTCCATAACCATTGTAAGCTTCTTTCGCATCTTTTACAGGACTTAAATCTTTTGTGTCTAATGGGTCGCTTGCCCAATAAAATACCCAAGAATTACCTTCTTCTATTTTTAATTCTACATCTAATTGTGTATCTTTTATTGGTGGAGGTTCTTCTTTTAAAGAGTTCTTATTAGCATTATATTTATCTTCACACGTTAATGCTCTCGGGAGCATTGTGTATATACCTTCTTCTTTCATCCATTTTGAAACATTATGTTTATTCTTTTTCGAACTACACGTTAAACAAGTTCTTTTTGTTGCCTGCATTATATTTAATCATAGATATTAATCAAAGTTTAAATAACATAATTTATTACCATATTTTACCATAAAACATCTATATGCTTTTTTAATAATTTTTGACTCTCAATAATTATCTTACTATATTCTTTATCTTCTGTTAGAATCTTTACAATATCATCTTCATCTTTTACACTAATACAATTTTTCCCATCAATAAATGTTTTCCCCTTCTTTACCCAATCTTCATTTAATATGAGAACACACCCATTATGTATTGCCTCTAAAAATGTGTATTGCGTTCCCCCCCCATCATTCTTAATAGTTGACATATCAATCATATATTTTGCCCCCCTCAGAATATCTTTACCATCGTGTAATAAAGGGTAAGATTTTTTGAACTTACCTTTCCAGTGTCCTCCTATATTCAATTCCTGTAATTTGTGATGAACATACAATCTATTCTCTGCTCCAAATAACGCAATCTGTAATTCTTTAGGAAGTTTCATATTAGCTTTCAACAATATATCTGTATTCTTATCAAAATCTATTCTTGAAATAGATACACATTTTATATCTTCACAAGAATCACCTCTTTCATAACCGTAAAATGGATGTATTTTGAATGTTGATTGAATATCATATCCTTTTCTTAAGAATTCTTGAACAGTTTCTCTTATAGTTATGAATCTAAGTTTATCTTTGTATTTCAAAATAGGACTGTCTTTAGCCCTCAACTCTGTTGGATCATGAATAACAATTGTTGTTCCTTCAGGAAAATGCTCTAAGTATTCATAATAATGTTTATCTATTGCTGTAATAAATAGATTCGGAAGCTTTACTATATCATTAATAGATAAGTTCTGATACTGAACATTATATCCATAATCTCTTTTATTCTTTTCTGTGCGTTTCCCTATTTTATAAAGATCATAATCATATTTCAGGGCCATGTGAGCTGTAAATGTCACCCAACCACCGTAAACTGGTTTCGCCATATAAATCATATTCTTCTTTTGTTCACCATATTGTTCTATAATATCCATAGTTATACTATTTATACTATACTAAAGAAAAGTCTTTATTTATTTTTACGTGGTTCATAAATAATTAATTATTTCTTTTTACGTGGTTCATAAATAATTAATTATTTCTTTTTACGTGGTCTCTTTTCTTTAGGAGGTTCTAGTGCGTCTTGTGTTATGACAATTTTCTTCTTATTCTTATCCTCTTGTAATATCTCCTTTGTTTCATTCTGAAATGTTGCCTCATTCGATATTTTCATTTCCTCTGGATCTTTGTTAGGTTTAGAACCAAACAAAAAGTCTTTTTCCTTAGCATCTATTAGATTCTTTTTGGGTTCAGTTAATTCTTCTTCCTTCTTATCAGATTTATCTTCTTTCTTCTTATCACTATCATCTTTCTTCTTATCACTATCATCTTTCTTCTTATCACTATCATCTTTCTTATCACTATCTTCTTTCTTCTTGCTATCATTTTCTTTATTCTTTCCTAATTTTTCTTCTAATCTTTGTTCTTTATTCATCATTTTCATGTCTTTAATAACTATATCTTTCACCTCTAAAGGTTTTTCATCTTTCACTATCTCAGAACTAACATCTAATATAGCATCTTCAACCACTTTAAACTTCTGTCTTGATTTTAATACAGAATAAATATCTGTATCAAATGTACTTCTCACTTCACTATAATTCATAGTAAACTCATCTCTCTTTTTTAAAAATCTTGAATATCCTAAGGCATTTAAAACATTGCTCATAATTACTATGAATATATACATATCATAGATAATTTATGGAGCAATATCACACTAAAGATAAATTAGAGATAGGGATTGATGAGGCCGGTAGAGGGTGCTTCTTCGGTCCAGTGTGTGTTGGTGCTGTCATATGGCCAAATGAAGAACCCGATTCAACTATGGAAATTAAAGATTCAAAGAAACTCACAGAAAAAAAGAGAAATATTCTGAGAGAATATATTGAAGAGAATGCGATAGCATACTCTGTTAAGTTTATTCATAATGATGTCATTGATAAGATTAATATCTTAAAAGCTACTATGAAAGGTATGCACGAATGTATCGATGATATTAGAAAGAATATAGAAGTTGATAGTCTATTAATTGATGGTAATCAGTTTGACATATATATGGATCATAATTTTGAGTGTATAGAACATCATTGTATAGTTGGAGGTGATGATAAATATAAATGTATAGGTGCTGCCAGTATCTTAGCGAAAACATATCATGATGAATATATTAAAGATCTTGTTAAAAAAGATCCATCTTTAGAAAAATATGGGCTATTGACTAATAAAGGATACGGAACAAAAATTCATAGAGAAGCAATTAAAGAGTATGGATTAACAAAATATCACAGGAAGAGTTTTAAGATATAATTTATCTTTTTTTTGTATTCTTTCTTTTAGTATTCTTTCTTTTAGTATTCTTTCTTTTAGTATTCTTTCTTTTCTTTCTTTTAGTATTCTTTCTCTTAGTATTTTGTCTCTTCTTT
>Ga0206126_10006776_pt1 | contig 10034 bp, 11 predicted proteins | sample Helgoland_Spring_5_FD_148621 | JGI IMG/M metagenome (GOLD analysis project Ga0206126, IMG submission 148621) | Pelagic subsurface seawater microbial communities from Kabeltonne, Helgoland, North Sea - Helgoland_Spring_Bloom_20160412_1 | ecosystem: Environmental > Aquatic > Marine > Epipelagic ...
CCACACCTTCAAACAGTGGTGATGACAGATAGCGCTCACCGGTATCCGGAAGCATGCAGAGAATCACACTGCCGGGCTTGGCGGTCTCTGCCAGTTGCAGTGCCACGGCAAAGGTGCAACCACCGGAAATGCCGGTAAAAATACCCTCTTGTTGCGCCAGTGCCCGAGAGGCAGCAATGCCCTCCTCTCCATCGATTGGTACTAGCTGATCAAAGCGCTTGGCATCGATGGACTGCTGCAGCACATTGGGAATAAAGTCTGGGGTCCAGCCCTGAATCAGATGGGGATGAAATGCCGGATGGCTGCCAGCAGGCGATCCGTCCGCTGTGCGTTCTTGAGGCGTGCCACTGTCAATCAACTGAGCATTGCTCGGCTCACTGAGAATAATCTGGGTCTCTGGGCGCTTCTCACGCAAGACCTGAGCCACACCAGAAAAGGTTCCGCCAGTGCCGTAGCCAGTCACCCAGTAATCGAGATTACTCTCGCTAAAGTCATTGAGAATTTCTTGAGCCGTGGTATTTGCATGAATTTTTGCATTGGCATCGGTCTCAAATTGACGGGCTAAAAACCAACCGTTGGCCTCAGCTAGTTCCGTTGCCTTGAGATAACAACCCATGGCCTTTTCCGCTTTTGGCGTCAAAATAACCTTGGCTCCCAAAAAACGCATCAGTTTGCGGCGCTCAATCGAGACACTGGTGGGCATGGTGGCAATAAAGGGGTAACCCTTGGCCGCACAGACCATCGCCAAACCAACACCTGTATTGCCACTAGTTGCCTCAATCACAGTCTGACCAGGCTTCAGCTCGCCGCTGCGCTCAGCTTCTTCAATAATACTAACGGCCAAACGGTCTTTGACTGATCCAGCAGGGTTAAAGAATTCTGCTTTGACATATAAGTCGACATGAGATGGAGCCAGTTTATTGATCCTGACACAGGGCGTATTACCTATGGTGTCTAGAATACTGCCGTAGAGCTGGCCTCGTCCTTGGGTACTGCGCGCTGCTGTGTCCGTCATAAAAATTCCTGCTGATCGTTAGAGTGAGCTGAGTCATAAATAATCGCGTAGCAATCATTTATCAGCACTGTAACCATGTCAAGGGAGGCTATTAATTTAAACTATGGATTAAAGTGAGGTCGCACTAGATTGAAGGCGCCAAAGCAGCATAAATCAGAGATCACTTGGCGGATTGGCGAGGCGCTTGACCCCCGGCTACGTTAAAAGTATTCGCCACTGTTTCTTCCGCCAATCCCATCATAGGCGAAACCCGCTTACGCATAAGATGAGGAAGCAAAATCACACTGCGGTTGTACTGATCCTCAAAGAGAGTCTGTAACTCTTCATAATTCCCCTCAATACCCTGCTGCATTATTGCAAGCAATGCCACAGCCGGCGTTCTCTCTATCTGTGATTCACAGACCCGGGTATGATTGAGTCGGTCATTTATATTTTTGACCTGCTCTACAATTTCGAGGTTGCCAGCGCGTCGCGCACAGTAAACAGGACCAAATTGTGCTCAGCGTAGGGAACCATCATATCGTACTTCATAAAACCGCCCCCGAAATATGAAGCCAACATGTCAGCTGGGGTTGTCAGGAGAAGGCGAGAGTCGATGTCCCCGCAGTGCAGCCGCATAAATGCAAAGTCGGAAAAACCAGGGCCCTGAACAATACTGAGAATCTTGTCTTTAAATTCAAGCACACTCTTTGTTTTAGAAAGCTCCGCGTAATAGCCAAATTCATACTCAAAAGAATGTTCAGTCTTATCTCCAAACGCGGCTTTTAATTTTGGATTTAGGGTTCTTGAAATATGAATCAAGTCAGTAGTCTGACTACTCGAATCTTCCTGCGGGGTAAACAATTGCTTTATTTCTGCCATTTTCTACGACCATTTGTTGCTGTACTAAAAAATACGCAGACGTGTTTACGCACCTCAATACAGAAGCAATATTAATTTAGGAGAAATATATGGGTTTTAGAGAGCTCTAAAATAGACCCAGATCAATAAAAACCGATCTCTGCAATTTTAATATCAGCACTGTGGTCTCTGCCGAAGGCAACTATGCCTATACTGAGGATTGAGCTGGGCTTTACCGCTTTGCTGAGCCAGTTGCCGGAGCGGGCAAAAGAAGAGAGAGGTATCTTAACGATTTGCCACTGGTCTGTTGTGGTGAAACTTGCTTGGTAGTACTGCCACGGCAGCAGGGTCCCGGAGGTTCGCAGGTGCAGATAGTACTGTTGGCCGTTGCCGCGCACCTTTAGGTAGGCGCCGGCTGCAGAATCCACGGTTTTCTTGGCGATTGACCTGCGCAGTTGAATAAAGCCGCCATTATTCTCGGTGCTGACCTGCCCAGTCATATGGGCATACTGTTCGCCCTGATCATTTCTAAAGGCGACTTTGCCCTCAGATACACCACCCATAACCTGGTCGCTTACATAGGACCAGCGCAGCTGTGGGCCGGATTCAAAGTTATCGATCATCAGAGGCTCCAGGGCAATGGTGCTGGGTATCAACAACAGGCTGAGGCAGCTGGCGATGATGTTATGGCGAATAGTTTTCATTGTTGAGTACCCGTTAGCCGCGCTTATATTGAGTGGGGCAGTAGCCGCGACTGACGTCTGGCGAGCGCAGTTGCAGATGCTTGGTTTTTCGACCTGTGACGCGTTTGCGCCAGAGACGAAATGACCGCGGCTTCATGGTGCGGCGCATCAATGAGATGACTGCCGATTCATTGAGCTTGAACAGGCCCTCGATGGCTTCAAACGGTGTGCGGTCTTCCCATGCCATTTCGATTACACGTGATACCTCGCTATCAGTGAGCCCAGTGACTGCGGCTACTGACGCGGCGTCTATTGAAGAATTTAGCTGGCTGCTACTGTTGGCCATGGGTATCCCCTATGCGATGTAACATTTGTACGATTCCAACGGTTTATCCGATGACTCACACAGCTATTACATTTGCTCTGACTTTGCGGTAGAGTCCCTTGTCAATTCAACCACAATTAACTAAATTAGTAACCGACTATGACTGACACTCAGACTGAACAGCAAGCCATCAATATCGATGCTCGCAAGCTCTTTAACCTCGGCGCCAACTTGCTGGTCGCTGGCTTTAAAAACCAAAGCCCCGAAAATGCAAAAAAGCTTTTTAAAGAGCTAAAGCAAGGCGCTTCTGTTAGATCTGGCGAGCTTTCCGGTGAGACCAGCGGTGTTAAGATTCCAATTAAGATGGAGCTTGATCGCAGCGAGTATAAGGGCCAGTTTAACTATCCTAATTTTGAGCTGTCTCTAAATGCCATGTTGCAGAAGTTTCAGACTGAAGTGCGCAAGGATAAAGAGCTTAAGGATTTACGTACCCTAACCAATGAGGCCACTGGCGGTATAGTGTTTAACCTTCCCTCTGGTGTGGAAATTCAAGGCAACCTCAATGTGATGATGCTTTGCATGGAGCCCTCGGCAGATTGTCTGGCGGTACGGCTGATATTTGTTGATTCGACTCAGTTCCAAGAACAGGGCTAGTGCGGCGGCTAGCTAAACCTGAGCAGTCCATCTTGAGCAGCTTATTTTGACCAGTCACCTGCGCGAGTTTAGCAGCCATCTAGCGGCCATCATGCCCGAGATTGGCAGCAAGCGGCTGCCCTCATTGCTGGTGCATCTACTTAAGAGTTTGGTGCCTTTTGACAATGCGGTTATTTTGCATTATCGCCACGATAAGCAGCCACTGCTGCTGTATAACGACATCCCTCCTGTTGAAATAAAACGGCAGATCGACACCTTCGTCAATGGCGCGTTCTTGCTCGACCCCTTTTACCGCGCTGCGGTAGACAATCATGCCGACGGCTTGCATCGTTTGTCTGACCTGGCTCCCAGCGGTTTTGAGGAAACCGAGTATTACCGCAGCTACTTTCGATATACGGAAATTAAAGATGAGGTTGGTTTTATGTTCCATCTCTCAGGGGATCAGTTTATTAATATTTCCATGAGTCGCCTGACCTTTTCACAACCCTTTAACCGCGTCCAAGTTAGCCTGCTAGAGGATATTGCTGAAGTCATACAGACGCTGTGCAAACTGCAGTGGGCTGCGGTAAATAGCCCGCAGCAGACCTCTGATAATAAGCTACCCAGCCAGTTGGATAGTGCACTAAAGCATTTCGGCACGGCTTACTTAACCGACCGCGAGACTCAGGTGGTGCAGCTTTTTCTCCATGGCCATTCGACCAAGTCAATTGCCGAGCGCTTGGGGATTTCTCCGGAGACCGTCAAACTGCACCGCAAAAATAGCTACGCCAAGTTAGATGTGTCGTCCCAGGCAGAGTTGTTTCACCTGTTTATCGACTCCCTTGCCAGCCTATCCACTTACTCTGGCGGCGATCCGCTGGTTGGCTATCTATAGCAACAACCGATTAACCGAATACCACCTCACCCTCTTCCAAGGTTCCCTTTATCTCTGCTCCCGGAGCAAATTGGCCGGAGAGAATACTCTGGGCGAGTGGATTTTCAATCAGCTGTTGAATCACTCGCTTTAAGGGCCTGGCGCCATAGACTGGGTCAAATCCTGCTTCGAGGAGTTTATCCAATAGCTCATCACTAAGATTCAGCTGCAGTTCGTGCTCCGCTAAACGCTTGCGTAGCAGATCGATCTGGATGCCAGCGATGCCACGGAGCTGATCTTTGGCCAGGGGATGGAAGACCACTACTTCGTCGACACGGTTGATAAATTCTGGGCGGAAATGGCCGCTGACCACATCCATAACAGCAGATTTCATCACATCATAGTTTTCTTCACCGGCGAGCATTTGAATCACGTCGGAACCCAGATTGGAGGTCATCACAATCACGGTGTTTTTAAAATCCACTGTGCGGCCCTGACCATCGGTCAAGCGCCCGTCGTCCAAGACCTGGAGTAAAATATTAAATACATCGGTATGGGCCTTTTCAATTTCATCCAGCAGCAGTACTGAGTAGGGTCGACGGCGGACAGCTTCGGTGAGATAGCCTCCCTCTTCGTAGCCCACATACCCGGGAGGCGCGCCAATCAATCTTGCCACCGAGTGCTTCTCCATAAACTCGGACATGTCGATACGCACCATGGCCTCTTCGCTGTCGAATAAAAATTCAGCTAGCGATTTACAGAGTTCGGTTTTACCCACGCCTGTGGGGCCTAAAAACAGGAACGAGCCATTGGGTCGATTGGGATCTGAGAGACCCGCCCGTGAGCGACGCACGGCGTTGGAGACAGCGACAACGGCTTCGCTCTGACCCATGACACGCCGGTGCAGTGAATCTTCCATGCGCAGCAGTTTATCGCGCTCTCCTTCGAGCATCTTCGAAACTGGGATGCCGGTCCACTTGGCAACCACTTCCGCCACTTCTTCTTCGGTGACCTTGTTTCTCAACAGACGTTTTTCAACCTGAACTTCGCTATTGGCGGTGGCTAGCTGCTTTTCCAACTCGGGAATAATGCTGTATTGAATCTGCGCCATCTTTTCAAGATCGCCTGATCTATGGGCTGCTTCAAGGTTCACCTTGGCCTGTTCAAGTTCGGCTTTGATATGGGTCGACCCCTGCATAGAGGCTTTTTCGGCTTTCCAGATCTCTTCTAGGTCAGAATATTCTGCTCCCAGTTCGGCAATGTCATCTTCGAGTTTTTGCTGGCGCTTGCGCGAGGCGTCATCTTTATCTTTTTTAACCGCTTCTCGTTCAATCTTGAGTTGGATTAAACGTCGCTCTAGGCGGTCCATTTCTTCAGGCTTGGAATCAATTTCCATACGGATGCGACTGCCCGCCTCATCGATGAGGTCAATGGCTTTGTCCGGCAGCTGGCGGTCGGTGATATAGCGCTGAGACAATTTGGCGGCCGACACTATGGCGCTATCGGTGATCTCGACGCCATGATGAACTTCATAGCGCTCTTTAAGGCCGCGCAAAATGGCCACGGTGTCTTCTTCACTAGGTTCTTCCACCAAGACCTTTTGGAAGCGACGCTCTAGGGCGGCATCTTTTTCAATAAACTTGCGGTATTCGTCCAGGGTGGTGGCGCCGACACAGTGCAGCTCACCACGGGCCAGTGCGGGTTTAAGCATATTGCCTGCATCCATGGCGCCTTCGGCTTTCCCGGCTCCGACCATAGTATGAATTTCATCGATAAACAGGATGATTTGCCCTTCCTGCTTGGACAGATCTTTGAGTACGGCTTTTAAACGCTCTTCAAAGTCACCGCGAAATTTCGCACCGGCTAAGAGTGCTCCAAGATCTAGGGTCAAGACGCGTTTATTTTTTAGCCCCTCGGGCACTTCGCCATTGATAATGCGCTGGGCCAAGCCTTCAACTATGGCGGTTTTACCCACACCGGGTTCACCGATTAGCACTGGGTTGTTTTTGGTTCGGCGCTGTAGAACCTGGATGGTGCGTCGAATCTCATCATCGCGACCAATAACCGGATCCAGCTTGCCGGATTCGGCCCGCTCTGTGAGGTCGATGGTGTATTTATCTAGAGCTTCTCGCTGGCTCTCGGCATCCGCATCACTGACCTGCTCGCCACCGCGAACCGATTCAATAGCACTCTTGGCTTTAGTGATATCGCCATATTTGGCCAGACTTTTGCCCAGTAAATTTTTATCTTCCAGAGCGGCCAGTAGCAATATTTCACTGGAAACAAATTGATCGCCCTTTTTCTGAGCATTTCGATCAGCCATATTTAATAGACGACTGAGATCTTGAGAGAGGTTTGCTTCGCCAGTGGGGGAGCTGATCTTAGCGAGCTTATCGAGCTGACTATTGAGCTCAGCTTGCAGGCCGACAACATCAAAGCCCGCACGATTGAGTATGGGTCGGACACTGCCGCCCTGCTGATTTAACAATGCCAATAACAGATGCAGTGGCTCTATGGCGGAATGGTCATTGCCCACGGCAATGGATTGCGCGTCTGCCAGTGCACTCTGCAGTTGGTTAGTTAGCTTGTCGATTCGCATGGCCTTCCTCCAAATGGTTTTTAATCTTGCTTAGTATTTTAGGTGGGGGCTGGCATTGAATTTTCAACAGGTGCGAAAAATTCGTTGATGCAAGTCATAGAAAACAGCGCATCGGTTACACCTATTAACGGGAGAAATAAGCCTAGGCTAGGTGATGACGGCCCTAGCTGACAACCATATTGTCGCGATGGATCAGCTCATCATCTTCACGATAACCAAGAATCTCAGCTATGCGCTCAGTACCTTGGCCCTGGATTCGAATGGCTTCGTCAGAGTGGTAGTTCACCAGACCGCGGGCGATTTCCTGGCCACCAGAATCAACACAGCTGACCAGTTCGCCGCGGGTAAACTGTCCTTTGACCTGAGTGACACCAACGGCCAATAGGCTGCGACCCTGCTGTTGCAGCACTTTCACTGCTCCAGCGTCGAGCACCAGCTGACCTTTGACTTGTAGCTGTCCGGCTAACCACTGCTTGCGTGCCGCTATGGGCTGCTGTGAAGCAGCGAGTAAGGTGCCCACTTCAGCACCTTGAGCCACAGCAGTTAATATGCCGCTATTGCGTCCACCTACAATCACGGTGTTGCAACCAGAGCGCGCTGCCAGCCTAGCTGCCTGGAGTTTGGTTATCATACCGCCACGCCCAAGGGCACTGTTGCTGCCACCGGCTAGAGCATCGAGGGAGCTGTCATTGGCCATGGCTTCGCTGATCAGTTGGGCGTTTGGGTCTAGGTCGGGGTTGGCGCTATAAAGGCCATCTTTATCCGTAAGGATTACCAGCAGATCCGCATCGATCAGATTAGCTACGAGTGCGGCGAGACTGTCGTTGTCACCAAAGCGAATTTCATCAGTGACCACGGTGTCGTTCTCATTAACTATGGGTACAACACTTAATTGGATTAATGTCTGAAGAGCGCTGCGGGCATTGAGGTAGCGCTGACGATTGGCTAGGTCGTCGTGATCCAGAAGTATCTGTGCGGTGAGACGATCAAAGCGTTTAAAGCTGCTCTCATAGGTTTGGATCAGGCCCATCTGCCCCACTGCGGCAGCGGCTTGAAGCTCATGAATGCTCTCGGGACGAGTTTTCCAGCCGAGTCGCACTATGCCTTCGGCAATTGAGCCTGAGGAGACCAAAACAATTTCTTTACCCTGAGCCAAGAGCTGGGCGATTTGCTCAACCCAGCCGTCGATGGCGGCGCGATCAAGGCCCGCGCCATTATTGGTCAGCAGTGCGCTGCCAATCTTGACGACTAAGCGCTTTGCATCTTGGGTTATTGCTCTTGTCATACCTAGCTACTCTCTAACCTCTGCCTTGACTGCGGCTCCAGTTATTCGGCGTAAACCACTTCAACGTCATTGTCGTCGTCATCTTCGTCTTCAAACTCTTCATCGAACTCTGCACCTTCGATCTGCTCGCCACCAAGACGGGCCAAGCGTCGGGCTTCAGCCAGCCCTTCAATGCGTTCGCGCGCTTCCGCTTGAATCTGCTGACGGCGCTCTTCCAAGGCAACGACCAGTGTCGGATCGATGCTTTCGCGCTCTCGGTGGCCGTCGATATACTCCATGATCGCTGCACAGAGGGCTTTGGTGCCCTGAGCTGAGATGGCAGAAATAATAAATACTGGGCCCTGCCAGTTAAGTGTCTCAACCACGTTCTTGCAGGCTTCTTCCACTTCATCTTCGGGCATCAGGTCGGTTTTATTTAATACCAACCAGCGGTCACCATCAGCTAGGGTCGGGCTAAATTTGGCCAATTCCTGCTCGATCACCACTGTATTCTCCGCTGGAGTGGTGCCGTCATAGGGCATCATATCCACCAGATGTAACAATAATCTTGTACGCGTCAGGTGCTTGAGAAAACGAATACCCAGACCGGCACCTTCAGATGCGCCTTCAATGAGGCCGGGAATATCGGCAACGACAAAACTTTTATCGCCGCTCATGCCCACTACGCCCAAATTGGGTACCAAGGTGGTGAAGGGATAGTTGGCGACCTTTGGACGAGCTGCTGAGACAGCACGAATAAAAGTTGATTTACCGGCGTTGGGTAAGCCGAGCAGTCCCACATCAGCGAGCACTTTCAGCTCAAGCTTGATCTCGCGCAACTCACCTTCACTGCCGGGAGAGATCTGCCGCGGTGCACGGTTGACGCTGGATTTAAAACGCGCATTGCCAAGACCGTGAAAGCCGCCCTGGGCAACTTTAAGCTGCTGGCCTAATTCGGTGAGATCACCGAGCACATCGCCAGTCTCTTCGCAGAGTACCGTGGTGCCAACCGGCACTTGCATAATTAAGTCTTCGCCGCCGGCACCAGTGCAGTCAGAGCCGCGGCCCTGCTCGCCATTCTCAGCGCGGAAGTTGCGTGTAAAGCGGAAGTCAATAAGGGTGTTGAGACCCTCTGCGGCAACTAGAAATACACTGCCGCCATCACCGCCATCACCGCCATCTGGGCCGCCTTTGGGAATATATTTCTCACGGCGGAAGCTCATGCAGCCATTGCCGCCTTTACCTGCCTGTACTTTAATTGTTGCTTCGTCGACGAATTTCATAGGGTCAGTTTACAGTTGCTGTTGCTGTGTGTCATCGCGTGGGCGATCAGTGTTAAATCCCGCGCATAAAAAAAGCCCCACGTAGGGGCTTTTTTAACAGGAAGTGGTAGTAACCTACGCGGAAACCACTTCTGCATACTTACGGTTTTTCGGGCCTTTCTGCACAAACTGTACAACGCCTTCGGCAGTTGCGAACAGTGTGTGGTCTTTGCCGATACCGACATTGTTGCCCGGGTGGAATTTAGTGCCACGCTGACGAACAATGATGCTACCTGAATTGATTGCTTGGCCACCGAAAACTTTAACACCAAGGCGTTTGCTTTCTGAATCGCGACCGTTACGAGTACTACCACCAGCTTTTTTGTGAGCCATTGCTATTTCCTCTTCGGATTATCCAGCGTTAATGCTAGTAATCTTAACTTCTGTATACCACTGTCTGTGGCCCTGTTGTGTGCGCGAGTGCTTGCGACGACGGAATTTAATAATATTCACTTTATCGCCACGAGCATGAGAAACGA
>Ga0206126_10006780_pt1 | contig 10033 bp, 8 predicted proteins | sample Helgoland_Spring_5_FD_148621 | JGI IMG/M metagenome (GOLD analysis project Ga0206126, IMG submission 148621) | Pelagic subsurface seawater microbial communities from Kabeltonne, Helgoland, North Sea - Helgoland_Spring_Bloom_20160412_1 | ecosystem: Environmental > Aquatic > Marine > Epipelagic ...
GGGGGGGGGGGGGGGGTTTGGGGGCGGGGGGGGGGGGGGGGGGGGGGTACATACTTTATTTGTTATTTAGGGGGAGTACAAATAAATGATCCTGGTCCCACCCTGTTTCCTCTGAGGCAGATCCTGGACAAGACTTTAGAACAAGAAATGCAGTATATAACTGTACAACACCCACACCCTTCTTTACGTGGGGGGGGGGTCTCTGAATATATTCTTAAGTGTGTAATTAGACGTAATCGCTTAGTACACACGTGTACGTACACCGCGGAACAACGTTAAAGATCGCTTATTGTAGTACATAAGTGTACGTCGCCATACCCTTCTTCAGGGGGGTCTCGGAATATATTCTCCGTTCCCCGCGCCCTAGGTTATGTAGTTTTAGGTATATAACCTACCGATGTAGTGCACAGGCGGGTGGGGTGGGGGGGGGGGGATTTCCCCCCATCCGCACCACGCTCTCAGGTCTTGTCCCCCTAAACTACTGAGATGGCTTTGACAACTGGGGATGTTGAGCGCGTTCTACAGTGGTTCAGCCCAGACGGGACGCGGCGGGTCAGAGCAGAGCACATTGTGGTCACAGTGGAGATGTTTGCGCAATTTTTCGGCGGGCAGGGCGGCGAAGACCCGAACGGGTTGTGGGCGATGCTGCTAACCACCAAGGACACGGAGACAGTGGGACGGATACGCTACGTCTACGATTTGTTTTGTGTTTTTGAGCCAAACGAGAACGAAAAGGTGCGTGTCCTTGATGCGTTGTTGCACGGCGAAACAAAAGAAGCACTGGAAAGCACGATTCGGTATTTGCGGGCGGTTGTGGACAATATGCGCAGGTCGGAGCGCGGCGCACACCAACAGGAGAGGGGTGTGCGTGGGATGTAAACACTTGTACGCGTGTGTGAACTTAAGAACTTAACAAATATACATATTTTTACGATGTTGTAACGACTAAGCGGGCGACAATGTCGGTAGACCCCTGTTTTCCTTCCCGATGACGTTTGGCTGGTTAAGGCGTAGGCGGCGCATGTTTTCTTGTTTAAATTGACTCTTGAATTTACGCCATGATCCCACAGCGTGTTTTTCCGTCGTCTCCTTCGATTTTGTCGACGTGGAAAGCATGATCCTTGTGCTGTACATGTGACAGAAATCAAGCAATTGCCACGCGGCCGTGCGCCGCGGAAATGACTTCTGAGCGTCCGCCCACGCGCGCTGCATGTCGCTCACGCGCTGACTCCCATAAGTATGGCGCGCGACTTCGGTGTACAAGTGGTGCGCGTCCACGCGCTGAACCGTATCCTTTTGCACCAGGCGGCGGAGGCAGTCCAACAACACGTCCTCGACACCGCGCTTCGAGATAACGGAACGAGGCATGGTAAGGCTTGGTACACAAAAATTCAAATGTACACAAAGGTGGGGGAGAACCCCCCCCCCCCAAAACTGGGTTCCACACCGGTACGTTTATATAGGGGCGCAGTACGTTAACGTATTTAAAATTCCATGTGGCCACCAACACGAGATTTGACCGGAGCTGCCGGCACGGTGGCAGCTCTTAATTGCTGAAACAGAAGCTCGGGGTGAGGCGAGGGGGTCGTGTTCTCAACGATGCCGCACTCGCGCAGTCCCTGCTCACACAGTTCGCTGCAAAAGAACCGCTCCCGGTTTGAAAACTGAAGTTTGCTCGACGGTGAGAATAAATTGGGCACACAAGTCATTTTGCTGCGCAGGTATCTCGTGGAGGGCTCACCATAGAATCCGAGGTGGTTAAATTGGCAACCTCTCTTTGAGTTCATCCACGCCAAGAGTTGTCTTGCTTTTTCTGGGGGGCACTTCAACCGACGAAACTCCCAGTTTCTGTGTGTATGGAAAGGTGCGATGAACACGTTAGAGGACTGTAACACCCGGAGCACGCCGCAAATAACGAATCATCACTCACTTTCTTTTAAACTCTTTTTGTTGCACGTGGACCGTCTGCCCGTGCACGATAGAACAGGCAATGCCGGCCAAACCGTCGTCCTCCTCGGTTTCTGCCAAGGCAAACCGAGCTTTTCGTTTGGGCTGTTTGCATGCCCCCGTGTCCTCAAACACCCTGTCTCCGATGCGAAGAGTGGGACCCGGTGGCGCGTGTTTCGGGACGAGCAAGATCTCGCAGTGGATTTTGGCTCCCAACTGGCTGTTTCCCGCCCTCTCCGGGCTGAACCTCTCCGCCAAATCGTTCAACCAGTGCTTCTGAAGAAGTGCCGAGTCACTCCCAAGAAAGCAGAGATAAACGTGGTAATCCATTGAAAAAAAATATGCGAGCGGTGTCGTCCATTGACAGTCTTGGTGTTTTATACCCTCGACAATTTACCCACGAAACATTCCTCTGGGTGGAGATGGCGGTGCCCCTTTGGACGCAGACATCGGGTTGGAAGTTTGGACGATCACGGGCGCGACCCGCGCGTCTTTTGCGGCCTTCGGCTTCTGCCCGAGAGAAGCTTTCGTGCTTTGCACGGGGTATACCTTGGTCATGCCCAAATATCGCCGCCTGCGATCGGCGTGTGCCCGAACCCTGCGGTTCGTGGTTTCTTTGGAAAACATTTTAGACACCGCGGCAAAATGAGCGCGCACTGCCTTGGCAAAATTCGCGTGCATGGCGTGCACAGGGTGCCCAGGTTTGAAAGGGACGGACGCACGCACCACCGGGGTCGCGGATTGAAGAGCTTCTTCTTGTACTTCCTCGAAAGCGTCGACGGCCACGGCAGGAACGGACGCATGCATGACACGGGCCGCGGGTTGAAGAGCTTCTTCTTGTACTTCCTCGACAGTGGCTGCCACGCCAGCCTCGGCAGCCTCGGCAGCCTCGCCAGCATCGCCACCGACGTGTTTTGCCGGACGAACATCCGCGTTTCTTAAAGACACAGCGTCGAATTTAAGTTCGTACGACGCTGTGTCCTGATCCTTCCAGGTTTCGTACATCTTCTCTTCGTCACGAGTACTCGGGGTTAGGACAACGCCTGTCACCTTTTCCCAGACAATTGTTCCCATTGTGTCGCGCAGTGCTTGTTTGTCATCGTTGCGTGCCATATCACTATTAAACAGCGCCTCTTGGACCTTGTAACTAAAATATCTGCCGACCCCGAGAGACTCGTAGTCTTCGTGCACCTTCAACACGTACAATTCTGGTCCTTTTTGTCCACCATCTTCTTCTTCGGAGGATGTGTCCACGTTTGTAGCGGCAATCAATGTATTGTCCGAGCCTCTGATCGTCCACCACGTTCCTGTATTGCCGCCTGCGTAATACGTCTTTTTATCTTCTTCAAACTCTTTCTTTAGCTTATCTACTGCTTCTGGAGTCTTTGCGTTCTTGAGCTGCTCCTCCCACTCCGTTTTTTCAAAGCTCGTCGTCATGTCACCTTTAATGAGCGGCCAGATCTCATTTTCCCATGTACCTGTATTCTTGGAGATCCTGGAGGATTGTTTGGATTTTCTCCCCCGGTTCAACTGTACGGACGTACTGTCAAAGTGTTCTATCCGGAGAAAAGGCAGCCACGCCGTTTCGAGGTATGCTTTCACACGTTTTAAGAACTTGGCGTCCTCACTGAAATCCTCTCCGAGTTCACCACTTTCACGTAACTTGGCGTCCCTGGCTCTCACAATCTTGCGGCACTTGGAAATAGCTCTTGCCGTCTCGTCGTCCACAGTGGCCGGAAGCGGTGAAAGTTCTTTGATTCTTTTCAACAAAGGTCCTAGTTGGGTTATTACACTTACATCGGTTAATTTGGCAATTTCTTTGAAAATATCTTTGGCCGACTGGAAGCTATTCGCGGCCTGCTCTGCGTGACGAAGCAAAACATGATTTTCTGAAAGTTTGTCATTCTCTGTTTGTTCTTCTTCGGCGTCTTGTTCTGCAACACGGGCGATGTCTTCGGTTTGGTTTTTTTGTACTTCGTTTAATCCTTGTATTTCTTCTTGTATTTTCTTGCTTCTCGCGTTTTGTTCTTCGATTTCATTCTCTGCAGCAACTAAACGTTTCTGTTTGTTTTGTTTCTTTTTTCTTTCTTTGTTGCTTCGTTTTACGGCTTCTTCTTGTTGCGTCTTTTCTTGTAAATTCTGCTTCTGAGCAACGTCTAAGTTGTACGCGTTGGTCATTTCTCTCTGAAAGTCTCGTAAACCTTGTACCGTTCTACCAAATTCATAAAAGTGAATACCATAGCTGCCCTGCAAAATCATGTATGGCGGTCCAGTCAAAGAATCTAACTCTGGCCTTTCGACCTGACTCGTACATTTCAAAAAATATTCTACTTCATCCCATTCGCCATCCTCATTTTTCTCCCACACCATAATTGGGATGTCAGTCCAAATACCGGATTTCGCGAACGTTATGCTTGCTTTAAATGCGCTAACCAAACCAGGTAAGCCTTCGGTTTTAAGCTCGCCAACCTCTTCTGGTAAGTCGGTTCCCAAGGCTGCTGCTTGTGTCTTTAGTGATTGGGTCAGAACTTCATACTGACCCTGAAGGGTTGAGAGCTTGCCCGCAAGACGAATTAAGATTTGAGAGTCACGACTTTCCGGGGTGTCGGAGCTGCCGTCAAGAAATGTATTGAAGTCGTCCACATTCTGTAAAATCGTCTGCTTTAGTTCGTTATACTCTATTAGGAGCCTGGTCTTCTCTTGTTCTTTTCGCATCCGTTCTCTTTTCATAGATCGCGTCTCTCTTCGACTCTGAAGTTGAACCTCTTTTTGGTTGGCCTTTCGTGCGTCTTCCGCTCCCGCTTCCTGAGCCATTGTTGCCGTGGCTCTGTAATTCTTGAGCAAATCAAGCATGAAAAATTTCAAACCGGCCACGCTGTAGTTCTTCCACTCGTCGAATTTTAGTGGGCTCTCAAAAGTCTGGGAGCGTTGGATCCAGCTCTGGTGTGATGGTTTGCCGCTGAATTTTGCGCGCAGCGTGTTCCAATCCTTGTCGTCGTGCGTCTCGGCGTACGTCTTGTACGTCTCGCACCAACCTTCCAACTCTTTGGCAGTGTACCAGCGATTTTCTTTGTTCCAAGAGTCCTGGGCGGGGTCGTCGATGTTTGAGTACCATTTGTGTTTTGTACTAGACCACTGATTGTTGCTCAGTTTCCACCAAAAGTTTCCTTCTAGGTCTTCGGGATAGGTTTTGGTGGACGGATGCTCCGAGTATACCTCGTTGAAGCCGTCCATGTTTTGGCATTCTTTAATAAACTCAAACAGCTCCCGTCCCGCTTGAGCCACTTTGTTCCTGAGCCCGTCCATCACCGATTCAATGCGCGCATCCTCGGCCGCGGCGCGCGCGGTTTTCACTTTTTCAATCACTTCTTCTTGGCGATGGCTGTCGTATTCTGAGACCAACTCAAGCAGATTTTGTTCGGCCATGCGAATGCCCTCAGTCATGTACGTGTTCCACTTCACAGCACCTTTTATTTTGCTTTCAACGATGAAATTGCGCTTCCTGTCGTCAATGAAATCTCGAAGCACGGTCTGTGCGCTGCGGCTCAACCGGTGCGCGTTTTCGACTCGTTCCCGCCCGAATGCCTCCACTGCCTTTTGCCTGGCTCTGCGCGCGCAGTCCATCTCGCAGTTCTGGTCAATCGCCTCTGCGATGGCTTTTTTGTACGCATTGGCGCGCTCGTTCAGTTTGATGTCAAAGTTGGCGTTCACAGCCGTTCTTATTCTGGCCAGTTTCGTTGAGGCCAGCGCACGTACAGCCTTGGCGGAGTCTCTCTCCGCCTGCGTTGACCAGTCTGATATTTGAGTTGGGGTGGAGTCATACTTCAGGTAGTGATTAAAGTAATTGTTGTACAGCACTTTGTGCGAGCTGGGTTCTAACAAGCAGGGGTACATAGTCTGCGGCTCCTGGACCACCACTACGCCAGCGGATGGTGTTTATTTTGTCTTTCACACCTTGTGTATTTTCTCTGGTTCAAATGAATGAACGGCGTGAGGATATACTCTACAGAAAAGATGGCAATTTGTGCACACACTATAAAAGAGGGCAAGTGGTTTTGCCTGACAGCCGCAAGACCCACACCCATGAAATCCGGCGGGGGCGATGTGAAAAAGGGAGATGCGAAATCCGCAGAGGTGACCACGAACGGACAGCGCGAGCACATCCTCCAAATCGTGAACGGGGTGCTGCTGCTGGCCGCGCTGACCTTTGGGTCTCTCGGCGTGTGGTTCATTACCTCATCCGGGTACGCGGCACCGCCGATTCCGCTGGGGCATCTTGTGGGAAATTTCATCGCTATTGTGGGTGCCTCCATGGTGCTCAGTGCCACGGTGAGCATGCTCGTGGTGCTGCCCTCCAACTGCACGCGCGCGAACAGCGCGTTCGCCGCGCGCGCCGCCTTTGCGCTGGTTTGGGGGCTCGGGTTGGTCTCCTGGGGATTGTTCAGGTTCTGGTTAGAACATCCGTGGACCTATACTTCCTGTCCTTGTGCGGAGTTCCACGCAAAACTCGTTGTGGACGGCGCGGAGGCGTGCGTGCCCTGCCCCGGGTTCTTGGAGGGCAACTGCACCTCGGCCGACTGCCTGTGCGGAGACAGGGGCACGTGCGACGAGAGCACGGCCACGTGCGTGTGCGACAGTCCCAACTGGCAGGTCGGGGCGTCGGGGCTGTGCGACGAGTGCTCCGAAAGAGCCAGAGACGGGGAGGTCGAGGGGCAGTGCGGCAGGTGCACCGAGCGCTGGAAACCCTCCGATCCGGAGGCTGGTCTGTGCGACGTCTGCCGCAACGGATACGTGGACGAGGGCAACGGGTGCAAGACTTGCGGACCAAACTTTGCGCCGAGGCGCAACGCTTCCGGCATCATATACACCCCGGACGGCGCGCAGATTTGCACCCCCGTCCAGGGGTGCGTGGACGACGGCCAGCCCGCCGGCGGTGGGAGGTGGGGTCCCGACTGCGAGGCGGTCACCCCAGACAGGCTATGTAGATTGCATGGTGATCCCAACGCCAATCTAGCCGTTGAAAACATAAAAATGGTACTTAGCCGTACGTTCACTTCTTCTGGAAAGGGCTGCTCATACAGTTCTGACTGCAAAAGTTACTCGTGCCGAGGTTATTGCGCGTTTCAGGAAGGTGCTATGAGACCCGGTGCTCTCTGCGAGGAAGATAGCGAGTGCCTTTTGGGCGGTGCGGCGTGTGATGAGGATAGCGAGGATAGGGATAGCGATTGCGCTGGTGCGTGTGTAAGTCGCACCTGCGGCGCCGAACCGAGGGTGGGCGTGGACGACGACTGCCGCTGCACGGCACAGCCCTGGCAAGGACCCAGGTGCGAGCAGTGCCCGGGTTACAGCCGCGAGAGCGGGTGGACATCGACGATCTGCGGCGGGAGAGGCACCTGCGCGCCGCGCTACCTTGACTCTGGTGACGGGGGATATTTGGACGTCTACAGCGACCTCTTTTGCATGTGCGGAAAGCCGACGTCCACCATCAATGCCGAGTTCCCCGCGTGGGTGGGACCCAAGTGCGCACGCGCCGTCAACGAGGATTTCACCACGGCCTTCTGCGCTCCCGGTTTTTTCGGTCCGGACTGCGACGTGACCTGCCCCACGGCCGCGAACGGCATCGACGACTCGGATACGTGGGGCGGACTTCGAGCGTGCTCGGCCAGAGGCAGCTGCGTGTACGACGAGGACTTAAACACTGCCGAGTGCATGTGCGACACGGATGACCGCGTAGGCGGTGATGGCTGGTATACAAGTGGAGCCTGCGAAGCTTGTGCCCCGAATTTTTGGGGAATCAACTGCAACACGTGCCCCAAGCTGGTGGAGCTGGGCGCCGCAGCCTGCGCCAACGCCAGCTATCTGATCCCGCCGGACGAGACGACGTGCCACACGAGCTGCTTCCCCAAAACCTGCAGCGACGGCAAAGAGGGTACGGGACGATGTTTCTAAAAAAATAACTTTTTTTTGTTTATTTGAACATTAATTCATAACGGTTTTTCAGGTGCAAAGCGACAACATCCCCCCAAAAATCTTTCGGGACAGCATCAACAAACCACTTTGCTGCTAGATCTGCGAACATGTCGTTTGGGATCTTCTTAGATAACCACCTCGAAGCGCCTTTTATCATGGCAGTGTCATCTAACATTAGTGCCTCCACGTACTCAAGAGTCATCTCTTCTATTGTGCTATCCGTGTTTGCAATGCAGTCGGCACGCAGTTCATCAGACCCCACGCGTAGAAAGGTCATATCGTTGCACGTGGGCGTGGTATCGCTGGGAACAAACCCATAATTTTTGTACCAGTGAAAATGAGATTGTGCTCCGTAGCTATTAAACACCTCGTCGCCGCGATGGTACGATATGTTTCCAGAATGCAGGCACACGCTTGTCCGATTTTTATATTGCATGTTTTTTGTGGGAATATCCCCTAAACGCTCGTTATGATTGAAGAGATCAAGAACAGGAACCATTCCCACGGACCACTTGCGCGACTTAGACACAGAAAAGGCTATTCTATTTTCCTGTGACGATCCAAATAAAGTTGATAAGGCTGCGCTCATCTCCTGAATTTTTTTAGCCCCCCGGCGTGTAACAACGCTTCTGTTTATTGGACGGCACGCGGGTATTTGACATGTTTTGGGTAGCGTGTCAATGTAGTACCACAAAGGGTGGCTTTCGTCGGCTGACGGAAGCACACGAGCAAAAACTGTTCCCCGTGTCTCATTTTTTGGAACCTCGGGATCCAAAATAAGTTCATTTGGCACACATGTGAGCAGCGTGTTTGGTGGAATTGTGCATGTTGTGTACATGCCTGCGTCCCGATACTCCAGGCACGAGTGAATGTAAGCACCCTTTAGCCTTGCCCATGCAAACAGACGTGTTATTCTCAAAGGATCTCGAGCGTTGCACAAGGCAAAACAATGCAGAACCAAAAGAAGAACCAAAAGAGTGCACATGGGGGGTAGTCTCATGAGTTGTCGTGCAGAAGATGAAAAATATGCGTATTATACAACATCCCCCCAAAAATCTAAAGCATGTCCGCGTGGCTCTCCTCGTGGCTCTCGGCATCGTTTCCCCTTTTGCGTCGCCTGCAGCGGCTGCAGGCGACCACGAGGCACATGGTGCCCAGCGAACCGAACCCGAACCCGGCCGAGAGCCACACGGCGTCTCTCCACGACACAGAGATCGTCGGCCAGCCCCCAGAGGCTCCAGCGGACAGAGCACCAGCGTGAGAGCCCGTGTAGTTGGTCGTGTTCATGGTTTGCATATGCGGTACATACCGTGTGTTTATACAGGGGTTGTCAATATTGCGGGGTCCAAACACGGGTGGAGAGTATAACCCCTCGCAAATACAGACCTTGAAGCACCGTAAACCCCTTAAAAATGACCACCGTCGCCGCACTAGAGCCGTCGGACGGGGTGGTGTTCTCGTCGCTGCAGGCCAGCATTGAGGGGTGCCAGGACGAGCTCAAGGGGCTGCGCAAGCGCCTGCGCCCGGTGAAGAAGCGGTTGGTTCAGAGAATGGAAGACGAGGGGCTGCGCACGCTCGCGTGCGGCCAGTTCGTGCTCACCCAAGACTTAGAGGACAACGAGGAGGAGGAACCCGGCGTTGCGGTAACGATGAAACGTTTGGAGGAGTTTCTGTCCGAGGAGCAGATGGGCGAGTACTGCGACGAAAACAAGCGCCCGCCCAAGAAACGCCGCGTCAAGTGCGAGCGCCTTATCGTAGAGGCCACCGACGAAGAATAGGCCAAACAGCGTGTTTCGTAAAAGACGTGTTTAGGACACTTTTGGGTGATGCGGGGACCAGTGCGAAGGAGGGGTGAAAACCCCCTCCCTCCTCCCATTTGGTGGTAAAAATGATAGAAAAGAAAAGCAAGTTAGTACCGCTACACACCTACCCGAACACTTAGGGGGTTTACGTTTTTGTACACTTATGTACTTAAATTGTATGTTAGGGGAATGGCGAGATCACCAATGATTCATCTTATACCCACTCAACAGATTCGAAATAAAATATATGATCAAAAAAAAAAAAAAAAAAAAAAAAAAAAACCAAAGCCCAAATACAAAAAAAAAACACATTG
>Ga0206126_10006794_pt1 | contig 10015 bp, 10 predicted proteins | sample Helgoland_Spring_5_FD_148621 | JGI IMG/M metagenome (GOLD analysis project Ga0206126, IMG submission 148621) | Pelagic subsurface seawater microbial communities from Kabeltonne, Helgoland, North Sea - Helgoland_Spring_Bloom_20160412_1 | ecosystem: Environmental > Aquatic > Marine > Epipelagic ...
TCGAACTCTCGTAGTTACTCCGCGAACCGTCGTAATCAACACCAAGACCACCGCCGACATCCATCAGACGCATGGGGAAGCCCATCTTCTTGAGTTCACAGAAAAAACGCGTGGCTTCGACCGTGGCTTTTTTGATGGTCTGAATGTTGGGCACCTGCGAGCCGATGTGAAAATGAATGAGTTGTAGGCAGTCCTCTAGGCCGGCGCGCTTAAGGCGGCGCGTGGCATCGATGAGTTCAGGACTAGTCAGACCGAACTTGGCGTCTTCTCCTGATGAGCTGGCCCACTTCCCTTCGCCAGATGTGGACAGCTTGATTCGAAAACCGATCAACGGCCGCACGCCGAGCGTCTTACTGATCTGAATAATACGCGGCACCTCACTGAGTTGCTCCACTACCAAAAAAATCTCTTTGCCTAATCGTCGACCATGGAGTGCAAGTTTGATAAATTCATCATCCTTGTAACCGTTACAGATGATCAAAGACTTCGGATTCTTATGCATCGCCAAAGCAATCATCAGCTCGGGCTTACTTCCACACTCTAAACCATAGTCAAACGGAGCACCCGCATCCTGGATCTCTTCGATCACTTCACGCAGTTGGTTGACTTTAATCGGAAAAACACCGCGATACTTGCCTTGGTAGTCCTCATTTTTAATGGCTTGTGCGAACAGCTCGTTTAAATCGATGACCCGTGTTCGCAAAAGGTCCTGAATACGAATCGTCAGGGGCGGCTTGAGCCCCTTGCTAATCGCCTCAGTCACGATATCATGAATACGGATGCTGCGTTGATCACGCGACGGATGCACCAGCATAAAGCCATCCTCATCGACTGAAAAATGGCCGCTGCCCCAGCGCTTGAGACCATAGTAGTCTTCAGCGGTGGAGATCGTCCAATCGTCTTTACCGTGTTCAGTGGTTTGCTTCATAAGTCGTCGCGTTGCTTATCTTTAATTAAGGAACGCCAAAAATGACGTGTGCCCGCGTGCTTAGAAAGCAAAAAGAAGCGAGAGCGCACGCTTCCCATTAAATAATTCAGGCACCTCGATTAAACGAGTCCGCTCTAAGTTTAGATGAGTTCAGCGTAAGCCGCTGGCTTCATCAAATCCGCGATTTGAGAATCGTCGGTCAAACGAATTTTTAGCAACCACCCTTGAGTAAAGGCATCTTGGTTGACCAACTCTGGCGCCGCATCGACTGCTTCATTAACTTCAACAATCTCACAACTTACAGGCATATACAGATCCGATGCCGCCTTCACTGACTCAACCACTCCAAAGGTCTCACCCATCTCAAATGTCGCACCGACTTCTGGGAACTCCACAAATGTAATGTCACCTAGACTCTGCTGTGCGTAATCGGTAATACCAATTGTTGCAGTTCCGCCATCGTGCAACTGGATCCATTCGTGGTCTTTAGTATAAAGGTAGTCAGCTGGTAGCTCGCTCATAACTGATGAAACTTACTAAAGATCGCCTAGTGTCAAATCTTCGACTCAAAGAATGTAATAATCTGCTCGATAATATATTTGTGCTCAAGCGGAGTGATCTCTCCAGCCTCGAGCTGCTGATCGGCTTGAAGTGCTTGCTGCGCCATACGCTCAAATGGATCCGCACCAATCGACTTCGGCACTAACCCACTCCTCATCTTCGCTTCCATCACACGGGGCTCTAGATCATGATAATAGCCAAGGTCTTGCGCTAAGCCGAAACGAATAAAGTTTTGATTCTTGTCATTCGGCACTGGAGTGAAATATCTAACCGCAGTGTTGTATCCCTGTTTTTCGAGACGAATCTCGTGGCTCACTTTGCGAGTGAGATCAATTATCAATGGCGTGATGCCAGTCGCATTGCCATCAATGTAAACACTCGCTTCTGTCGGGAACGAAACGATCACGACTTGCTGTGGCACACCTTCTTCAAAAGAGGCACAGGCCGAAAAAAGAAGCGAGAGGGCCAGCGCGGAAATAATGAGAATAGGGAATTTCATACAATTGAAGCTAATATTGTAGTAATGAAGATGTGAATTAAGCTGTCTGCATTATTATCGGTCAAGACATTAGCACCAATTATTTGTAATGATAAAACCCACATAAAATGGCTGAATGTGCTTGAACATCTGCACGCGCCTCAATCAACATACTTTTAGCAAGCCGACACTTACGATACTCGAAATGCCCTCATTTCCAGTGACTGGTCACCCTCTAATGATATTCACTTTCACCCTAGCAATCGCCTTCACCATCGGAGTCTCTGCTCTGTGCTCCATTCTGGAAGCGATGATCCTCAGCACCACCACAGCTGAAATCGAAGGACTTAAGAAAACGCACCCAAAAAGAGGTGAAAAGCTGGAAAAGTATAAGATCGAACTGGCAGAGACCAGCTCCGCGATCCTCAGCCTCAACACCATCGCCAATACCCTCGGTGCCACCATGGTCGGTGGACTTGCAGTTAAGATTTGGCCTGAAGATGCCAATATTCTCTTTAAAGTCTCCGCTGCAATGGCCCTCGCCATTCTGTTTTTCTCAGAAATTATCCCCAAAAACATGGGTGTGCTGTACCGTCCAGCCCTGCAGCCGATATTGATCTACCCGCTGACTTGGGTCTGCGCGATCATGGCTCCCCTATCTGGCATCGTCGCGGTGCTAGTGCGCACGTTGCTCAAATCAGCTGAAACCACCACCGATAGTGACGAAGAAATCCTGCTACTCGCCGAGAAAAGCGCGAAAGAGGGCACGCTGACCTCGAATGAGCGTGAGGTGATTCACAACGCACTCAGCCTCGATGAAGTGCTAATCGACCAGATCATGACACCGCGCACCGTGCTTTACGCGATCAATGAAGAAGAAACCGTCGGCTCCTTATTCGAGAAGGAAAGCAACCTTCCCTTTGCTCGCATCCCAACCTACCGCGATGAAACCGAAAACATCACGGGCATTGTCCGTCGCCGAGACATCCTCAGTGCCAAAGCAAAAGATCAAGACGATCTGCCGATTTGTTCGATGGCCAGCGAAGCTATTTACATTCCTGACAACGCTACAGTCGATGATGCCCTACAGATTTTCCTCAAGAAGCATCAACAACTCGGCATCGCAGTTGATGAATTTGGCACCGTCTCAGGCGTCATCACGATGGAAGATGTAATCGAACACATCATTGGCCAAGAAATCTTCGAAGACGACGACCCCGCCATCGATATGCGTGAACTCGCTCGTCGCCAACAGTTTGCAAGTAAGCACAAGAGCCGCAAAGGCTAGCACTACGATCGCACTAAAGGAGTATGAGGACCCTTCCACGGTGCATCTTCAGCTACACGCGCGCTCGAAACTCAAACAAAACGAGGGCTAATCGCACTCTCTTCTTTTCCCGCACAGCTTGGCGCTTACCCCACTGCGACGCTCTCGGCATACGCCCGTGCAAAATAAGTCAGGATCATATCAGCCCCAGCCCGACGAATCGCCAGCAGCGACTCATCTCGGCAACGCTCCAGATCGAGCCAACCCCGCTCCGCAGCAGCTTGGAGTTGGGCGTATTCACCGGAAACCTGATAGGCAGCGAGCGGCAACTCCGTCGACTCACGTACTTCGCGGATGATGTCCAAATACGAGCCCGCTGGCTTTATCATCAGCACATCCGCACCTTCCTCTTCATCCAGAGCCACCTCGATCAACGCCTCGCGACGATTACCGGGGTTCAGCTGATAGGTGCGCTTATCTAAATGATGAGAGCCGGCGCTGCTGGCGCTCCCCACGGCATCACGGAACGGACCATAATAGGCAGAAGCAAACTTTGCTGAGTAAGCCATAATATTAGTCTTCTCAAAGCCAGTATCGTCCAGAGCGGCACGAATCGCTCCGACGCGCCCGTCCATCATATCCGAGGGAGCTACAAAATCGGCGCCCGCTTCTGCGGCGAGCAAAGCCATCTCGGCAAGCATTTCGACCGTGGCATCATTAATTAAATCGCCCGCCTGCGCATCGAACAACCCATCGTGGCCATGCTCGGTATACGGATCGAGCGCTAGGTCAGTGATCACCGCCATCTGCGGCAGCTCTGCTTTGATCGCCCGAATCGCACGCAGCACCAACGTACTAGGGTTCAAGGCCTCACGTCCATCGTCAGTCTTCAATGAATTGTCCAACTTTGGAAACAGAGCCACAGCGGGTATCCCCAACGCCGCCAGCTCACGGCATTCCGTGATCAATAGCGGAATAGTCAGACGCGAAATGCCTGGCATCGACTCGATCGGCTCCGCAGCACCGTCGCCATCGATCACGAAAATCGGCTGGATTAAATGATGCACCTGCAACTCTGTTTCATTTGCCAAAGCACGCAAGGCAGCAGTGCGGCGCATACGTCGTGGGCGATGTATTAGGTCCAAAAGGAAGTCAGTAGAAGCAGTCATACCCAGCAACATGACGACTCCTTCACTCATTTCAAGCCGAACTGTTTTATCCTCATTTCAAACTTCACACATTAGTTTTCCCCCTTCACTCTACCCTTTTAACTTTTCCACTTTGTTCCTTCACTTGCCCAAAGAGTATTCAGTGCACTCAGCCCTGCGGGTCCAGCTCGGCAGACCTCGTAGACCATCTACGCGCAACTCGCGCTTTGTCTCACTTTCCGACTTTCACACTTTTCCACCTTTATACTTCATCAAATGTCCATTCAACTTTACGACACTCTCAGCCGATCCGTCAAAACACTCGCTCCATCGAGTGACAAACCGCTGCGATTCTACTGCTGTGGCCCCACGGTGTATGGACCCGCGCATATCGGCAACTTCCGCACCTTCCTGATCCAAGACGTGCTACGCCGGGTCGCCGAAGCCGACGGCATTGATGTGAAACACGTGCGTAATATTACCGACGTCGACGACAAAACGATTCGCGGCTCGATCGAAGCAGGCCTTCCCTTAGGCGAATTCACCGCCAAATGGACCGCCAAATTCCACACTGACTGTGAGGCGCTCAATATGCGTCCGCCGAATATCGAGCCAAGTGCAGTCGCGCATATTCCTCAACAAATCGCCCTAGTTGATACACTCATCGAAAAAGGCCATGCCTACGCGACTGATGACGGCTCAGTCTATTTTCGCGTCAACTCCTTCGAAGACTACGGTCGCCTCTCTCGCCTCAAGCAGCGCGAACTGAAGACTCAGACCGAAAATTCTGCAGGCGAAGTCAACGACGCCGATGAGTATGACCGCGAGTCCGTCACCGACTTTGCCCTCTGGAAAGGCCGCAAAACCGAAGATAAAGGCAACTACTGGACCAGCCCATGGGGAGAAGGTCGCCCAGGTTGGCATCTAGAATGTAGCGCCATGGTCGACGCAGCCTTTGGCGGTGCAACCATCGATTTACACGGCGGCGGCATCGACCTGTGCTTTCCGCACCACGAAAATGAGATTGCACAATCTGAATGCGCCCACGGCCACGACTTCTGCAAGCATTGGTTCCATAGCGCTCACCTAATGGTTGAGGGTGCCAAGATGTCCAAAAGCCTCGGCAACCTCTACACGCTGGACGATCTGCAGCAAAAAGGCTTCAGCCCGATGGTCGTGCGCTACACACTGATCGCTGGCAGCTACCGCCAGCAGCTCAACTTCACTTTCGATGGTCTGCACGCCTCACACAGCGGACTCAATAAAATCGAGCGTTTTGCCGAGTCACTGCTCGCTGTCACCTGCGAAGACAAGGCAGCGATGCATCACTACATCACCGCCGACGCGCCCGAAGACTGGGGCCGCCTTGCCAAGGCGTGGGACGCCCTGCGCAACAACCTCAACACCGCAGCCTGCCTTGGTGCGATTTTTGGGGTGATCGGCTCCAACCCTGCGGCATCACTCGATGCGGATGGCGCACGTGCAATGCTCAAAGCACTGGGCACATTACTTTACGCGCTCGGCTTGCAACTTTTTACCATCGAACAAGCGACGATCGACGCGCCCGACGACATCGTCGCACTCGCCCAAGCCCGCTGGGATGCCAAGCAAGCCAAAGACTGGGCCAAAGCCGACCAACTACGCGACGCCCTACTCGCTGCGGGCTGGGTAGTGAAAGATAAAAAAGACGGCTTTGATCTAGAGGCTCAATAATTAATCGATCGAACGCACCAAGCGCACTCTAACGTCACACCAACTATGCCCTCACTCACACTCCAAACTATCGGTACACGAACTTCCACATGGGGCGAAGGCCCGATCTGGTGGCAGGATCAACTTATCTACGTCGACATCGAAGCACACACACTGATCCGCTTGGATCCTGAAACCGGCATTGAGGAAACCTGGAATGTCGGCGAGCGCATCGGCACAGTTGTGCCGCGCGCCAGCGGCGGCGTGCTCTACGCCGGCGACACCGGTATCATGGCGCTCGATTTAAGCACAGGCGCCAAGCAAGCCTTAGCCGACCCCGAGCCCGAAAAACGCGCGACCAATCGCTTCAACGATGGCAAGTGCGACCCCGCCGGCCGCTTCTGGGCAGGCACCCTCAGCCTGGTTAAAAACATCGGCGACGCCAACCTCTACATGCTCGATACCGACGGCACGCTGCAGCTCAAGGTCGACGAGGTCACCAATTCGAACGGCATTTGCTGGAGCGCAGATGCCACCACGATGTATTACATCGACACTATGACCAAGCAGATCCGCGCCTACGATTACGACAACGCCAGCGGCGCCATCAGCAACGCCACCATCGCGGTCGATACGGGTGATCACGGTTACGCTAGCTCTCCCGACGGCATGACGATCGACGCCGACGGCAATCTATGGGTGGCGTTTTGCCACGGCGGCTGCGTGACTTGCTTTGAGCCGACTTCCGGCAAAGAACTTCGCAAAGTGGAACTACCTTGTCTCGAAACCACCGCCTGCGCCTTCGGCGGGCCGAATCTCGATCGCTTGTTCGTCACCACCGGGATTCACAGTAAGCTCGAAGAAGCCGACGCCGGCAAAGTCTTCGTGATCGACGGCCTCGGCGTACAAGGTGTGCCCGCGTTTGCCTACAAGGGCTAAGTTCAATCGCGGGATCAACTCGCTCGCGACGATTCAACCATCGTCTCTCACCCCACACTTCCCGATCTCACGATCGAGGCCACACTCTCTCAGGATCCTTTATAGCTAGAGCCTGAAAAAGCCGCTGTACGTTGACTGGGAATCGCCGCCACTCTCACAAAGCGGCCTCAGCGGATGCAAACGACTGCTTTCTGGCATTGACTCACAGCATTCTAACTTCTCACTTCGACTCCTTGTTATGAAAGAAATGTCTCCACTCGAGGAACTCCGCCACTCCTGCTCGCATGTGCTCGCCACTGCAATTCTACGCCTCTACCCTGAGACGCAGCTCGATATCGGCCCTCCGACCGACAGTGGTTTTTACTACGACATCGACCTCGACAGACAGCTCGATGCGGCTGACCTCGAGGCCGTCGAGGCGGAGATGAAGAAGGTGATCAAAGAGAACCAGCGCTTCACTCGGATTGAATGCTCACGTGAGGACGCCGTCGCTAAAATCAACGAGATCGGCCAAGCGACCTACAAACTTGGTCGCCTCGACGACGTGCCTGAAGGCGAACAAGTCAGCTTTTACCAGAACGGCGAATTCATCGACCTTTGTGCCGGCCCACACGTCGGCTACACCAAGAAGATCAAAGCTTTTAAGCTACTCTCCATTGCTGGCGCGTATCACCGTGGCGACGAAAATAATCGGCAGTTGCAGCGCATCTACGGCACCGCCTTTCCAAGCAAAGACGAGCTGACTGAATACCTCGAGTGCCTCGAGCAAGCTAAAGCCCGCGACCACCGCAAGCTCGGCAAAGAGCTCAAGCTGTTCCACATCGACGAAGCCGTCGGCGCTGGCCTCACGCTTTGGACACCGAATGGTGCCGTCATCCGCCAAGAATTGCAGAACTTCATCTCCGAAGAACTGCGCATGGCGGACTACGACCAGGTCTTTACCCCACACATCGGCAAACTCGGCCTGTACCGAACATCGGGCCACTTCCCGTATTACAAGGACTCGCAGTTTCCACCGATCGTCGATCCTGGCACGGTCGAACGGCTCGCGACTGAAGGTTGCTCCTGCAGCGAGCTCTCTAATCAGCTCGATTCGGGCGAGGTCGACGGCTATTTGCTCAAGCCGATGAACTGCCCGATGCACATCAAAATTTTCGACAGCCAGCCTCACTCCTACCGCGACCTGCCGGTGCGCCTTGCCGAGTTTGGCACCGTGTATCGCTGGGAGCAGTCCGGCGAGCTCAACGGACTGACCCGCGTGCGCGGCTTCACTCAAGACGACGCCCACTTGTTCTGCACCGAAGATCAAATCGGCCAAGAAATCAAAGGCTGCCTCGATCTGGTCAAGCTGGTGTTCAACACCCTCGGCATGAGCGACTATCGTGTGCGCATCGGCCTGCGCGATCCCGATGCAACTAAATACGTCGGCGATGCCGCCAAGTGGGATAAGGCCGAAGCGGCGCTGCGCGACGCCGCACAAACACTCGATGTCGACTATATCGAAGAACCAGGCGAAGCCGCATTCTACGGACCGAAGATCGACTTCGTGGTGAAGGACGTGATCGGCCGCGAATGGCAACTTGGCACTGTGCAAGTCGACTACAACCTTCCCGAGCGCTTCGACCTCACCTACATCGGCGCCGACAACGAGAAGCACCGACCCGTCATGCTCCACCGCGCGCCGTTCGGCTCGATGGAACGTTTCTGTGGTGTATTGATCGAGCACTTCGCCGGCAGCTTCCCGACATGGCTCGCGCCCGAGCAAGTCCGCATATTGCCGATGAACGACGATCTGGTGCCACAGGCAAGAGAGATCGAAAAGCTGCTCAAAGCCGCCAAGATCCGCGTCACCGTTGATGCCATCGCCGACAAACTAGGTGCCAAGATCCGCAAAGTGCACATGGACAAGGTGCCCAACTTCCTGGTACTGGGTAAGCAAGAAGCCAATCAAGGCCTGGTCAAAGTCAACTCCCGCGCCAACAAGGCACTCGAAGGGCTAAAGACGCCTGCTGAGTTCATGGGCGAGCTGTTGCAAAACATCGCCGACAAGACCTTGCCCGATCCGAAAGAGGACGCGTAAGGCTGCTTACAGTTGAACCTTTCATCCAAGAACGCCTTTCAACCGAAGGCGTTCTTTTTTTGATGTTAGCGAAAATCAAAGTTCGACCTTCATGAAAAAGAAATTGACACTTTAACGTCTTAACGTTTTAATGCTTCAATGAAAAGAGCCACTGTTTATTTTGAAGAAGACCTCCACAAGGCACTTAAAATGAAGTCTGTGGAGATATCTGCACCTGTATCTGAGCTGGTGAATGATGCCGTCAGATCAGCACTTCTTGAAGATGCGGAAGATCTCGAAGCATTCAAAGAAAGAGAGAATGAGCCTGTAATCGACTTTGAGGCTTTTGTCACCTCACTGATGCAAGATGGAAAGCTATAGGATCGTCATTAAGAAGTCGGCCGCGAAAGAAATCGAAAGAATCGAAAAAAAAGATAGAATTCGAATCGTAGCGAAGATCAGAAGCCTCGCCAGTGATCCATATCAAGCAGGAAGTAAAAAGCTCTCCGGCCAGGAAAAATACCGAATTCGTCAAGGAAACTATCGAATCTTATATCAGGTCATCAACGACGAGTTGATCATCAACGTCGTAAAAATTGGCCATCGCCGGGATATCTACAAAAAATAGTATGACCCAGACGACACCAGGCGAATTCATGGCCGAACTGTTGCAGAACATCGCCAACAAGACCTTGCCAGACCCGAAAGAAGAAAACGCCCACAGCATAACCGTCGAATTGACGGACAGCCAATTTCAAGCACCGATCACGGCATGGAAAATACAGTGCCTCTTGTTTTTTGTGCCTGCAGACTGCTAAATAAAATCGACACACGAAGACTGCTTTCACGGCGAGGCGACTAGAATAATTTATCTAAAGACCACCCGTCATTAAAATAAGAAAGCTTGATCCTAATCTAGATTTAGTGAAAAAGTTTAATTAAT
>Ga0206126_10006796_pt1 | contig 10014 bp, 10 predicted proteins | sample Helgoland_Spring_5_FD_148621 | JGI IMG/M metagenome (GOLD analysis project Ga0206126, IMG submission 148621) | Pelagic subsurface seawater microbial communities from Kabeltonne, Helgoland, North Sea - Helgoland_Spring_Bloom_20160412_1 | ecosystem: Environmental > Aquatic > Marine > Epipelagic ...
CAACATCCATTGCTTGGGCCTCTTGAGCATGCCCAACAGCACCCAATAATTCAACCCGGGAACATAGCCGTGCCACGCCGTCAACCCCGCACGCGCAAAAAGCCGTGGCAAGGTCGCCATGTGAAACAAGGGAAGGGCAAGGAGCAGAATTAGAGGGAGGCTCATGGGCATAAAGAACGCTGGGTTCGAGGTGCAATATCAACCCCAAACGTCGTTCATACCGAATATGTTGTCGCAAGGTCCTGTGTACTTTGCCAACCACTCTGCAGCCTCGACTGCACCTTGGGCAAACCCAGACCTGTTGCGCGCACTGTGAACCAATCGAATGCTGTCCATTTCGCTGCGCCACTCTAGCTCATGGGTACCGGGAACACCCGCCAAGCGTTGCGCTGTGACCGGTACCCCATCCCAACCCATAGCGGCCACATCATCTGCAATGGCGAGGGCCGTGCCACTGGGCGCATCCCGCTTTCCCGTGTGGTGTACCTCGTGAACCGAAAGCGTCAACCCGCCATGGCCTTTCATGGCCTCAGCAGTGGCGCTCAGCGCTTTCCGAAAGAAGTACACCCCTTTGGAAAAGTTGGGCGCCCACAGCAGGGGGTGGGACGCTTCCACAGTGGCCAGCTCCACCTCAAGGCGGTCTGCATCCCAACCTGTAGTTCCGCTGACCAAAGGCAGACTGCGCTTGCGGCAAGCGGCCATCACTTCCTTGGCACTGTGAGGTGCCGTGAACTCCACGGCCACATCTGCGGCAGGCCAATCCAATGCCGCCACATCATCCCGTCCCATCACCGCGACCACCTCATGACCGCGCGCCGCAGCCACCGCTTGCACAGCAGAACCCATTCGGCCCTGGCCTATGATGAGAATTCGGAGGCTTGGCTGGTCTGTCATCGTGCTCGGGGTGTTCTGCGGGATGCCAGGCCGTGTGACAACTTGATTCCAAAGGTGGGTCCAACACCAGGCATCCATCCCAAATCCTCACTGACGTCAAAACCCAAGAGGTGGGCGTCTACATGCGCGTCCACCACTTGAGCGCCCCAAATCAAGGCGAACACCAGAATCGACTGCTCGAAGTTCGACCTGTGAAAGTCCCGCAAATCTCGGACGGTCTGCACATCGTATTCGGTGGCATAAAGGGTCGTGGGGTCGTCATCCGTCAGCGCCACATAGCCATCCCGGTAACCCCTGTACAAATCGCCTTCCGCGTGAATAAAGAAGCCAGCTGCACCCAAACCACCGTAAACAAGGGGCACCTTCCACCACTTGCCATTGTCCAATTGTCCCCAACCGGGAACAACAGCACTGTGCCAGGTGGTGCGCTGAATTCGGAATTCCCGTTCTAATGGATTCTCCGCCAACTGAGCGGAACACTGCGCTGTCGCCAGGCAGGCCAAAGTCAACCAGAAAAACCTCAAAAGCCCCATCAACGGGCCCCCAATTCATCCAGCAAATGCTGCAAGTCGTCCGCGTTCTGGAAGTACAGCTCCACGCGGCCAGCACCGTCTTCACGGGCTTTGACATCCAGCGTCCTGCCCGCAAATCGGCTGCGCAAGTGCGCCCGCATGGTTTGCATCTGAAGGCTCAAAGCCGCGCCTTTGACCGTCTTTTTTGATGGCTTTCTGCCCAGCATCTCACTGGCCTCGCGTTCTGTCTGGCGGACGTTGAGACCCTTGCCGATAATGCGCTGGTACAGCGCTTTCTGGTTTTTGACCTCTTGCAATCCTGCCAAAACTCGGGCATGACCAAAGCTGAGGTGTCCCGCTGCCACAGATTGCTGCACCAAGGCGGGAAGGCCCAAAAGACGAATGTAATTGCTGATGGTAGAGCGCTGTTTGCCCACCCTCGAAGCCAACTCCTCCTGGGTCAGGGAACATTCTTCCATCAACCGGCGAAAACTGATGGCCACCTCGATGGCATCGAGGTCTTCTCTTTGGATGTTCTCGACCAAGGCCATTTCCAGCATCTCTTGGTCATTGGCCTCGCGGACATATGCAGGGACGTGGTCCAAACCAGCAAGTTGAGATGCCCGAAAGCGGCGCTCCCCAGAGATCAATTGGTACTTCGCAGCACTCATGCGGCGCACCGTCAAAGGTTGGATGATGCCCAACGTCTTGATGCTGTCTGCCAATTCATTGAGCGCAAAAGGCTCGAAAGTCCGACGTGGCTGATCGGGATTGGCCTCAATGGCAGAGATCGGCAGCAAGGCGACCGTGCCCGCCATATCAACCGCAGGCTTGACCGTTTCCTCGGTCTCTGTGGCATCCACATCAGGCAATGCCGCGGACTGGTCCGCTTGCTGGGCCTGCAACAATGCCCCCAACCCTCTGCCCAATGCCGGCTTCTTAGACTTTTTGGCCATGCCTTATTCGGATCAATTCAGGCCCACAGGCGCATCACCTGGTTCAACTGCAGCGACACCGGCATCCTCATCGAGGAACTTCTCGGCGTTGGGCAATTTCGTCAGGTCGTTCTTCTGCAGAATCTCCCGGGCCAAATTGAGATAGTTGATCGCACCCTTGCACGATGCATCGTGCATCACAATGGTTTCGCCATGGCTCGGCGCTTCACCCAAACGGGTATTCCGGTGAATAAGGGTATCGAATACCATTTCACGGAAATGCATCCTGACTTCCTCTACCACTTGATTGGACAGCCTCAGACGGGTATCATACATGGTCAACAAGATGCCTTCAATGTTGAGGTTCTCATTGAGTCCCCCTTGAACAATTTTCACGGTGTTGAGCAGCTTGCCCAAGCCCTCGAGGGCGAAGTACTCGCATTGGACTGGAATCAACACGGAATCCGCTGCCGACAGGGCATTCAAAGTGATCAAACCCAAAGAGGGAGAGCAGTCGATGAGGATGAAATCAAAATCGTCTTTAAGGGGCTCCAACGCTTTGCGAAGGCGGAACTCTCGCTCAGCCTCATTGATGAGTTCAATCTCAGCGCCTACCAAGTCAATGTGAGAAGGCAAGAGCCACAAATTGGGATTGCCGGTTTCCAAAATCGCAGTCCGCGCCTCTGTGCCATTGATCAAACATTGGTAAGTGCCGTTCTCTACAGACTTGGGGTCTACCCCAACACCCGAACTTGAGTTGGCCTGTGGATCAGCGTCAACCAGCAGCGTCTTGTATTCAAGTGCACCGAGGCTGGCTCCCAAATTGATCGCGGTCGTGGTCTTACCTACGCCGCCTTTCTGATTCGCTATGGCGATAATCTTGCCCATTGTCAATTCACTGTTTCAAGCACAGACCCAATCTCGGGCAAATGCAATTCTCCTCCTGCATCCCGAACGGTGCTAAAGGCTGCCTCCCGATCGATGGCGATGGGAGGGAAAGTATCATAATGCATGCCCACAACCTTTCGGCAGCGCAACATGTCCATGGCCGCTGGAACATCAGCATACCCCATGGTGAACGTGCCACCTATGGGAAGTAGTGCCCAATCGGGTGACCATAACCGACCGATCAATTCCATCTCCATGGAAAGATCCGTATCTCCAGCATGGTAGACCCGCGTGCCCTCAAAATCCAAGACGAATCCACAGGGCACTCCGCCTGGTGTTCCATCGGGAAGGGTAGAAGAATGCACGGCACCCACCACGCGAACATTGGCCGTATCATCACCCAACTGCAAGCGGAAGTCCGCACCTGGGTTTACCGGCATCACATCATCGAATCCCTTGGACCCCATCCACATCGCCACCTCATATGGGGCCACGAGTTGCGCACCAGAAAGCCTCAGCACATGCTCCGCATCGGCCACATGGTCTTCGTGACCGTGGGTCAACAGCACATGGGTAGGAGCGAGGCCCTCCAAAGAGACGTCTTTGGCCAAGGGATTGGGCGAGATAAACGGGTCAATTAAAACACGCAATCCGCCTGAAATCAACAGAAAACAGCTGTGTCCGAGGTAGGTCAGTTCCATGGCGGTGAATCTCAAAGATAACCGCGACCAGAGCCTGAAAAGACCAAGAATTATCCACAGAAAACCCCATCGCAATGAGGAACCGGAAGCTCACAAATCTTCAAAGCGGACGTCGCCGCTGTCTTCTTGATTTTCAGTATTCCGCGCCGGCCCATTGGGCTCGCTGGACTGAAACCCGTCGGTGCCTTGCAACTCCCCAATCTTCTCGAGTGAGTCGCGGAGTCCATCATGGAATTTCTCGAAATCCTCCTTGTAGAGAAACAGCTTGTGCTTGCTGTAAGTCACTTCACCAGAGGCATGCGTTTGGCGCTTGCTTTCGGTGACGGTGAGATAGAGGTCCTTTGCCCGGGTGGCTCGGATGTCGAAAAAATACGTCCTCTTACCCGCCTTTACGGCAATGGTGTGTACGTCCTCCTCCCGACGGTCATTCCGTCCCCAGTTCGATTGGTTGCTATCGCCTTCCATAATTCCGTTTTGGAATCGAAAAGGTAAGCAGAATCGAATACGACCTCACCTGACCAACTGAATTTGACCGGAATAGGTAAAAGGAATGCGCAACTGATCCTCCAAATAGACATCGTACATGTAGACGCCATCTGGAGCATAATGCTCGCCGCCTTTCACATTGCCCATCCAACCCACCGATGCGTCCGAAGTTTCAAAAACCACATCGCCCCACCGGTTGTACACCTTGCATTGGTATGCAGCAAGGCCCGTCGCAGTGGGCATCCAAAAGTCGTTCACGCCGTCATTATTGGGCGTGAAAGAATTGGGGGCATAAAACAGCGTGCCATTCACCCCCACTTCTCCCTGAGCGGTAGCTGTGCATCCGTATTCATTGATCACAGTCTGGGTCACATCAAAGGCACCTGCCCCCTGAAAGATGTACGGGCCACTGGGGTCGCTGGTAGAGCCCCCATCGCCAAAATTGTAGTAGTGCTGCACAGCACCTGAGCTCAAATCCTCTACCTGTACTATGGGTTCCAGGATGTCCACCAAGGACGGCTCAATAGAAAAACCCGCAACAGGCACCGGATACACCTCCACAAATGCCGTTTGCGTTGTGGCCAGCTCTTGCACGCAATAACCAGTGGTGCTCATTTCTAAAGTCACCGTGTAGGTCCCGGGCAACGCGTATATGTGATTGGGAAAAGGTGCCGTGGAAGTGGTGCCATCGCCAAAATTCCAGAGATAAGAGGCCGATGTTTCCGTCTGTGAGAAATTCTCAAAACTCACGGGCAGTGGCGGACACCCCAACACTGGACCTCCATCAAAAGCGACGGTGGGGTCAAACAAAACCTCTACTTGGGCATCGAAGTCACGCTCACAGCCCTCGGCCGTTACGACCACTTCAATGGTGTAAAGGCCAGCAGCAGGAAAAGAAACGCCTTGCAATACTGGCCCTGCCTCAATGGCCGCAGAGCCCGGCGCATAGCTCCACTCAAAGGTTGCGTTGGGGTCCGTGACTCCAATCGCTTCAAAATTGAAACTGTGTTCTTCGAAGCACTCGGGTGGAGGCGTTTCAAAAAATGGTTCGAGCAGCCAGGCCACTTCAAAGGTCTCCGATGTGACATCAGGACAATGGAAGTCACCTTGGGCCGTCAATTCCACCTCGTAGGTCCCGGGCCCATCATAGCTCCACGTTGGGAAGGCATCAAAGCTGACATCGTCGTTGCCCGGCTCACCGAACTGCCAAACGTAACCAACCGCATTGGTGCTGTTGTTGTCAAAAGTCAGGGTGAATCCCGTGCAGAAATCCTCTTGAGGAGCAATCGCCGCTTGCGGCGCATCTGGCGGTGTCCAATCCAAAACTCCAGCGCCGATACAGCCGTTCTGGACCACCGTCAATTCAGCCTCTACATCATCAGGGGATGGAAAGCCAATTCCCGCAGGAGAATCTAAATCCGATATTCCAGACGATGCGAGGGGTCCAAAGTCCCATTGAAATGACGCGTCTGGATAGGCGTCCACCGTGCCGAAATCATACAACGGAGTACCCGATGGACATTCGAATCCGGTAATCACCAACTCCGGTTCAACAGGTTCGAAAACTTCGTAATTAGAAAAAGAGGTGTCCGCGCAAGGCCAGCCAGGATTGGCCACCAACATTACTTCATAGCTACCGGGCTGAGGAAATGTGTAGGACGGTGACTCCAAATTGGAAGTGTCCGATTCAATGCCATCAACGCCAAAGTCCCAAAGAAAGAACGTCGCATTGATGCTGTACTGCTGGAATTCAATCGTCTCACCAATGCAAAGTTGATCGCCGGTTTGGTTGGCCACCAATGAAGAAATGTTAGGGTCACAAACGGTGACATTGAACTGAAAGTCCCTGTTCGAAGTACTGAGCAACACTCCGTCCCGCCATTCTTCGACACAGATCCCGATCACATATTGGCCTGCTGCGGTCGGCATACCCGTGATAAACCCCGAAACCGGATCGATGGTCAGTGCAGGATCTCCATCCAAAGGAGTTGTGGCTGAATACCCTGGAGCCCAATTCACTGGCGTGTAAGGAGGGCCATTGGGCGGATTAGGGGCCGGTGCGTTGGGCGACCCACCGAACATCGGAGAACAGAACGTGTAGGCCAAACTGTCCCCGTCCAAGTCGGTAGCGCTGTGGTCAAAGAAAAAATCGAATCCAGCACACAGCGCAACAGGGGGGAGGCTGTTAAAGACAGGGCTGCTGTTCGGAGCCTCGGTTGAGTTCGTTCCCGGAATTTGGGTGGTAAAAGTCGCCCCCGCATCATCGGGGTTGTTGAGGTTGACAATGGACGGATTGCGACAACAGCGCTGGTAACTCAAGGTAAATCCATTGGGGGATTCACCGATAAACACAACCTGCTCGTAAACCGCTTGCTCCACACAAACCGAGGGAGGTGGAGTTCCGCAAGGGTTTTCAAGTGCCACGGGTACCTCACTGACATTTTGAAACGAAAGCGGAATGTTGAGCACGTCAACCAAACCACCATTGCCATTGAAAATTCCTACTGATGCAGCATCGTCAAAGCCTGTTCCGTTTTGGTTTGCAGGTCCGCAGTCCCTGTAGACAACAAGGCGGACGCGGTAATTCCCTTCTCCCAAATCCTCGTAGCTGATTTCTCCCCCCACGATGTGGGTCGCGAAGGCGGAACCCATACCCAAGAAAAGCAAGGTCCAGACCAGAATCCAGTATGATATTGGGTTGCGCATATTCGGTGCCTTAAATTTAACCAACGAACAGCCGTAAGGTTGCGTTTGGCCGAATATTTCAGGCCTTGTCGGAGCTTCAGCTTCCTGCCCGACATTTGCTTGACGCTCGAGGGCGATTATTACATACATGACAGACACGCACGAGGCCAACGATTCGTTGGCGCAACAAGATGCGTCCCAGCCCAATGAGGGCAACCAAGAAGCCAAGGCGCCGGATGCGCCGACTGGGGACGCGAAAGAAGAATCACCGGAGGAAGGCGCCTCCGAAGAACCCAAAAAAGTTCCTTTCAAGGACTTGCCGCTGTGCGATGCCGTCCAAGATGGACTGGATGCCATGGGCTTTGAATTGGCCACACCCATCCAGTCTTTGGCCATTCCCCCAAGCACTGAAGGGAAGGACATCATTGGCATTGCCCAGACGGGAACGGGCAAGACAGCGGCTTTCCTGCTGCCGACCATGCACAACATCTATGAGTCCGGTGGTGGAGACCACATCAAGTGTCTCATCATTACACCTACCCGAGAACTGGCCTTGCAAATCGACCAAGCCTGTGAAGGGTTCGGTTACTTCTCTGGCACTTCAAGTGTGGCCATATACGGGGGAGGCAGCGGCAGCGATTTTGACCGTGAGAAAAAGGCATTGACCACTGGAGTGGACATTGCCATTGTCACACCGGGACGGATGCTCAGCCACATGAATCTCGGCTATGTGGACCTCTCCAAAATCGACGTACTCATTCTCGATGAAGCCGATCGCATGTTGGACATGGGCTTTCTTGGCGACATCAACCGCATCACAGAGCACTGCAACCCCAACAGGCAGACCTTGCTGTACAGCGCGACCATGCCGGAGCGCATCAACAAGCTCGCCAACACCATGCTCAAGGATCCCGTGACCGTGCAGATTGCGCTGTCACGTCCCGCTGAAAAGGTCATGCAAGTGGCCTACCCCGTGCACGACGACCAGAAGCCCAAACTGCTGGTAAGCCTGCTCAAAGACCGCGGACTGGAATCGGTGATTGTGTTTTCGAGCCGGAAGCGCTCCATATCCATCATCGCCCGTTCACTGTCAAAAGCAGGATTGAATGTGGGGTCCATCAGTTCCGACCTGGATCAGAAAGACCGAGAAGATGTGATGCGCCGGTTCCGAAACCGCAAAGTGCATGTCTTGGTCGCCACCGATGTCGTCAGCCGGGGCATCGACATCGACAACATCGAAATGGTCATCAACTACGATGTACCGCCCAACGAAGAAGACTACGTGCACCGCATTGGTCGGACAGCGCGGGCTGGCCGTGGTGGCATTGGCATTACCCTGATCACACCCGGGGAGATGCGCAACTTCTCCAAAATCGAACAACTGATTCAGATGGAGGTCCGCAAGGAGCCTCTGCCGGAAGAACTGGGTGAAGGCCCCAAGTATGACCCCAATGCCCCATCAGACCGAGGAGGCCGTGGAGGCAGAGGTGGTGGAGGACGCCATGGTGGTGGAGGACGCCATGGTGGTGGAGGACGCCATGGTGGCGGAGGAGGTGGCCGAGGCCGCACCGACAACAACCGCGGAGGTAAAGGACGCCGGGATAACCGCCCGCGCCGAGATGGCCAAGGTGGTGGAGACCGACCTCAAGGCCAAGGAGGCGGAGAAGGTGGCCGTGGTAATGAAGGTGGAAAGTCCCGACGCAACTCCAATAATGGCCGCAACCAAGGTGGTGGAGGCCACAATCAACAGGGAGGAGGGCAGCAAAACAACCGCCCTTCTGGAGGAAATCCATCCAACTGATTCATGGCTGAACCCCGTGAATTTGACGACGCAGAACTCTCTGGACGCCTCAGCCCAGAGGAGTTTCGCGTCTTGCGCCGTCAAGGGACCGAAAGGCCCTTTACCAGCCCACTCAACGAAGAAAAAAGAAACGGCACCTACCACTGCAAAGTGTGCGAAAGTGCCCTGTATACCGGCGCAGCCAAATTCGATTCCGGATGCGGGTGGCCCAGTTTTGACCGGGAAGTCGACACAGACAAAGTCCGCCGAATAAGGGACAGCAGCCATGGAATGGTCAGGATAGAAATTCGCTGCGCTCAGTGTGACTCACACTTAGGGCATGTCTTTCCCGATGGACCAACAGAGACCGGAACGCGCCACTGCGTCAATGGCGTTTGTTTGTCATTCAAGCCCGACGAACCGGACTGAATTCATCGGCGGTTACGGCCTGGGCCACGCCCCATTTTACCGAAGGCCCTGCGGTCTTCTGGCGACATCCGCGACTCAAACCTTTCACGGACCTCCTTTTGAAAGGCCTTTTGCGCATAAATACAACGTACGGCAAAGTCAGGGTCAAATGCTTCAGCCATTCCCTTGAGAAAGGTGCTGCGCAAACGCACCTCTTCTAGCTCTACAGCCTCGAGGGCCTCCAAAAGAACATTGAACTGCTCCATGGTGACATTCTCGGATGCAGCCAATTCTATCTGAGCCTTGCGCTTCTGATCCCTGAGGTCCTCCATCAATTCCTTGTGCGCATTGAAAATGGGCCAAAAGACCTGGGCCTTTTCGACATCCAATTCAAGCTCCTCCGTAAGGAAACCAACAGCCATAGCCTCCACTTTAGGACGCATGGTTTCTGAATCAGGCTGGGCGGGCAACATGGGGGACAGCAGAAGCCCGAGCATCAGTACACTAAAATTCTGGGAGCATTTCATAACGTTCTTTTTTTTAGTCAATACAGCAGGGGCCATGCCGCTTCATCTTCAAGCCCTAAAGGCAGGTCTTCTTCTACCAGGTCCATCATAACAGACAATTCCTCATCGGTCAACGCCTCGAGCTGACATGCAAACGTGACACATGGTGCAGGCTTTGAAAACTCAACCATGGCCACACCCAAGCCCAGAATCAGGGCA
>Ga0206126_10006802_pt1 | contig 10010 bp, 4 predicted proteins | sample Helgoland_Spring_5_FD_148621 | JGI IMG/M metagenome (GOLD analysis project Ga0206126, IMG submission 148621) | Pelagic subsurface seawater microbial communities from Kabeltonne, Helgoland, North Sea - Helgoland_Spring_Bloom_20160412_1 | ecosystem: Environmental > Aquatic > Marine > Epipelagic ...
ATGGGTGGAGTCGGTCCTCCGAGCGCAAAGAACAGGTTTTCGGCTTCCACGGCCTCAGCAGACGCGCGGAACACACATTTTGTCCAATCGACCCTCGCGTGCAATAACCTGCAAGATCTTTTACTTTTACCTTTGGCCTCTTACTTACTATACATTTCACACAGACACACACACACACACACAAACACACTCACAGGCACACTGACAATGCAGATGCACACACACTGTCAAACAAAATAAACCATAAGTGGTCTCCTCACCTGCGTCTCAAATCCATTTTTTCGGCTGCTGTAGTTGCCGTCTCTTCACACTTTTTGCGCCAGGTCCACACTCATGCTAGCGTCTCGTGAGTTCTTCTCGGAAACGGCTGGTTGTTTGTGTATCTTCAGGACTGTCTCAGACCGGCTCGTGGTGAACTTCTTGATTGCATCCGCTTGACCCTGATTGCAAGCGAGTACGGGCACTCGTAAGCCCTCGCGTGGGCCCTTCATGCAAATGCGATAGCCAAATTTCCAGAGGAGATTAACCGTAAAGAAGATCGACCCTGAGAGGGTAACGATGGCGAGCGGCGACCACGGGCCAGGCGTGAGCCACTCGTTGATGATCACGACGCAGATCTGTGGTACACTCTCCAATGTGAGCTCAAAGAAGAGAGCATAATTCAGAGCGACTACCTGGTCGGCATCATGGTCTCTGGCTGTCTGGTCCTCTTTATGGTCTTTTAGAAGCCGCTGGTAGAAGCGGAGAAAGTGAGGAAGGGCAAAAAGCTTCATGTTCACGCCGAGTACAAGGGTTCCTAGCAGGACAAGCGTCCAGAAGAGAAGCAGCAGCGGGACCAAGCCCAAGAGCAGCAGCCAAGCAAGGAGCCACTGAAGGAATTTGGGAAGATTTGGCCAGGGGTTCTCTCTCAGATAATCGTGCCTGAGTCGCTCAGGTATGATTTTCTCATAGAGAAAAGCCGAGATGGTACGGCCGGTCGCAACAAACTTACGGAAGAAGTCGTTGCGCAACGCGCAAGCAATGGCAGGGGCAACAAAGGCTGCGATCGAGGTGATGACCAGACTGATGTGCTGGTAGCCCCCATAGGTGAAATTGACGACAATGTAGAGCAGATCGCCAAAGAAGTCAAAATTTGAGCCCGCAAGAGTGACAAATAGGGCGGTTCGCCCGTCATCAAACGGAGAGCCCCAAGGCATCGCATGGACCCCGGTGCCACGCGAGGCAATGGCAAAGACAAGCGTAAAAAATAATGTTGCGCCGAAGATGATGGTCCACAGTTGTTCACGGTGGATACGTGGCTCTTCCGGCGGAAGCGATGGCGACGGCGGCGGCGGCGACAGAGGCGGCGACAGAGGCGGGGATGATGGAGGTGATGGAGGCAGTGAGGGCGGCGGCGGCGAGGATGGTGGTGGCAAGGGTGGTGGTTAACTGAGCGAAGCCGAAGTCGTCGCGCGTATTATAGTGTGGTCCAGCTGATGAGGCAATCGAAGGGCTTGTAGGCATCGAGGGGCTTGTACGCGTCGATGAAGATGGAGACGGCGCGCGTCCTCCGACACCGTGGTCTAGAGCAGCCCTGTTGCGTGCCTCGGCCCTACTTACATGCTGCAGACCTGTGGTGCATGGCACACGCGCGCGCGTCGGCGTTGGTCATGTCGTGAGAGAGCTCGCCCATAGCCTCGGGCATGCGCGAGGCCGCTGCACTGGCCGGCCAGGACCACGGCGTCGGCGGAGGGGCCGAGCGTCGTCGTCGTCCTGGACGGACAGTTACCTGGGTGCGGTAGTTGGGCGGGAGGGCCAAGGAGCCACGCCAGCCGGCCCCCTCGAGGAGGGACCGTACCTGACTTGCTGGCAATATAACTACAGGGGGTTTACAGGGAAAGTCCTGGGTTCAAGGTGCTGGCGCCTTCGCCACTCGGCCGTGCTGCCTCCCTCCGACCTGCGGTGGTCCGACATTCGAACAGCTTCTCGACCGGGGTAGCTCGAGTACCCCGGGGGGAGGGGTCTGCCTCAGCAGATCACCTCGAATTGCACTCTGCGAGCCAGCGTCGTGTTGGAGTAGCCGCGCTGCTCCAGCATCCTGCACGCCTCCGCTCGCGTCACGAGCCCGCAACGCGTCTCTCCGCGCGTCGGGAACGGCTCCGAGTGCCCTCCGCCCATGAGGCCTACCCTGATCACCGCGTACTTGCAGATCGGGTCCTCCGGTACCGGCCCCAAGCGTGACCGGTATATCACGAAGCTGGGCCGCACCGCATCCACGGCCACGTAGCCTATGTTCATGCCCTCGGCCGCAGCCATCTGCTCACGGCCGTTGTCATATCCGACTGCTGTGAGCCCCAGCCGCCTCCGTTCGGCCATGCACTCTCCGTGCGTCGGACGTTCGACTGCCAGGTCGAGCGCGCGCGTGTGCGCGAGCAGCGCCGCCATGAAGCACTGCCCCTGAAGCTGGCCTGTCACCGCCTGTGGGTGAACCGACCTGTCAGGTGCCTGCGCCGCCTGCGGTGCCTGCGCCGCCTGCGCCACCTGCACCGCCCGCACCTCCGCCTGCGCCGCCGCCTGCGCCGCCGCCGCCGCCTGCGCCGCCGCCGCCGCCTGCGCCGCCGCCGTCGCCTCCCGCACCTGCGCCTGCGCCTGCGCCTGCACCAGCGCCTCCGCCGCCGCCTCCGCCTCCTCCGCCTCCGTCTCCGCCTCCGCCTCGACGTTGAGGATGACCACCTCCTCCTCCTCGTTGGTCACCTCCACCCCGTCGATGATGATCGTCTCCACGGCCTCGGCGTCGAGGATGATCACCTGCTCCTCCTCCGCCTCGCCCCGCGCCTCCTCTCCTGCTGGGGCGTCGCGGGCAGGCCGTCGCGCCAGCACCCGTGCCCGGATGCCCAAAGCCGCCGCAATGAAGCGGTCAACCCTGTCAGTGTGTGGCGCGGTGGGTGGTGCGGTGGGGGCGCCGACGGGCTGCTGCACCTCGTTCGCCGCCAGCCCCGCCTCCGCTGTCGCGTCCGCCTCCGCCTGCGCCGCGCGGGCGCTCCTGAAGGTGGGCTCGCGCACGAGCTGGTGGACCATCGCCGTGATCCTGCCGGTGACCCGCTTCTGTTGCTGCCGCGGAACGTAGTTAGCGCGCATGAAGCGCTTGATGTAGTGCAGCAGCTTGGACGGGTCGTAGCCGTGCACCGCCATAAAGATGACGCGTTCCGCGGCCCGGCGCACGAAGAGCCGCCTGCGCATGACCCCGCGGTGGATGCGGTGCATGAAGGACGTCATGCAGCCGTACTTGCACGCCGTCGAGAGCCGCGACTGGATGTGCGGGAACTTAAGGACGCTGGACATCTTGCCCTGCGCCGCCAGCACGTCGCGCTTGTCGTACAGGTCGGTGTAGAAGCCGCCGCGGTCGTGCTTGATCTCCATGTCCAGGTACCTAATCGGGCCGGGCGACGCGTACTCCTCCTTGTGCTCGAGCGATGCCGGGTACATGCGCAGCAGCAGCCAACGGCGGTCCGCCGCGGCGATGTTGATGAGCAGCACGTCGTCGATGGCGCGGCAGGAGCACGCCGTGCGCACCGCTAGCGAGCGTAGCTCCATGCGCAGCGCAGCGGTCAGCGGCTCCGTGCCGCGGGCCGTGTCGGTGGGCGTGCCCATGGGCTGGTCTGTCGAAGCCACGAGCCTCCGCACGAACGCGATCTCGAAGAAGGCCAGCATGATGACTGCGAGCATGGGCGAGCACGAGAAGCCCATCGGCACGCCCAGCGTCTGCCGGAAGATGTCGTCGCCCACCGTGACGAAGATGTTGTTGAGGATGAAGTCGACGTCGAGCTTGAGCCTGCTCGCCGTGTAGTATTTGCAGCTCGAGGAGTCCCCTGGTGCCTCTCCTGCGGCGTTGAGCGCGACCCACTCGCCTCCGGCCTCCGTGACCTTGAGCACCTTGCCGATGTGGCCGTCGCGCGCGAAGACTTCGTCGATCACGCCCCCAACGGCGCGGCGGATCTCGTCGTGCGGCAGCTTGGTGTACATGGAGGTGAAGTCGTGCACGCCAAACTCCACGTCGCGCCACGCCAAGTATCCCGCCGCCGCCGCCGCGCCGTGCGCGCCGTGCCGCTCCGCGCGAAGGCCTGCCTCGAGCGCGCGGATCCGCGTGACGACCCCTCGGCCGTCCCGTAGGATCCAGGAGCCGCGGCACCTCGTCCCGCCCGGCAGGTCCGCCACCGCTTCCATCATGAGCTCGTCGATGGTAGGCGTAAGCGCCTTGCACGCGCTGTGCACCCAGTCGGAGACCACGCCCACCGAGATGTCGGTGCCCCCCGCGATGAAACGCCAGCCGTACACCTCCTTGTGCGTCTTGACGGTCGCGTACAGGTACGAGAGGCGGTGCCCGCGCACGAAGGCCTCCAGCTTGGACTCCTGCGCCGCCTCGACCCCGGGCGCCGCCGCCTGCCGCCTCGTCGTAAGCATACCGCGCGCCTGGATCCACGCGAAGTGGCCGCCCAGCAAGCGGGCGTACTCGGACTCGTCGATCACCGGCGCCAGCGCGCCGTTCGCCGTCGGCACCACCGCCGTCGGCATCGTGCGCACCGTCGGGTTGGCGGCCGGGGACAGCGGCACCACCATCGGCTTCTGCTCGACCGGTTGATGGTAGCCGAGCACGCGCGTGCAGCACACCTGCAGCTCATGCAGCGCGTCGGCCAGCCGCGTGCCCGCTGTGAGCCCGATGATCACGCCGTCGTGCTGCAGCGAGAACCAGCCGTGCCCGCGCGAGGTGGCCCACCACTGCTTCGCCCCGCGCGAGGCGGCCTCGTACTCCGCGCAGAAGTCCGACTTGAGCGTGCGCTCCTCCGGCGACCAGTCCGCCTGCGCCACCTCCGCCGCCCGCCACCACCCGTACAGCTCGGTCAGGTGCGGGCGTTGCGCGCCTACCCATGCGGTGCGCTCCGGCTGCTGGCGGAAGTAGAGGCGCACGTGGAAAACGTCGCCTGACGGGAGGGTGAGCACGGGGCCGTCGCTCTGCTCCGAGCCAGGTAGCGTAGGCCCTGGGTTGTCTTGCCGCCAGCCGCCGTAGGTGCCGTCCATGTCGAGCAGGTTGATCAGCCGCTTGACCTGCTTCCTCGCCTCTGCGGCCGGCGTCGAGGGGGGCAGCACCAGCTCCGCGAGCGCGCGCATGATGTGCTCCCGGTTGTCACCACGCAGTAGCATGCCGGCGAGCAGGCGGTGTCGCGCGATGCCATGTAGCGCCGCCCTCGGGTAGGCCGCGCCGTCGTCGAAGTCGAAGCCGAAGCGGCGCAGCGCCACCTTGCACAGCTTGCCGCTCCCCAGCTCCGTGAACGGATCGCCCCTCGCATACTCGCGTCCGCCCGTGCACCAGCCCGCGGCGACGAGTGCCGCCGTGCGCGCGCCGTGGCGGTACTCGAGGTCGACGTAGCCGATGCCCTGCTCGCCTGCCACGTCCTCCGTCACGAAGCGCTCGAGGTACGCGAAGATGGTGTCCGCCACGGTCCAGCCTGTGGCGATGCCGTTGACGTATGTGCTCGCCCTCCCGAGGGGCACGCCGTTCTCGCACCAGATGATGGCGTGCTCCCTGAGCGCCCTCACGTCAATCGGGCACCGCGTGCGGTTGGTGACAGGCCTGGGCAGCGGGAGGCCGTTGGCCCCAAACCGTAGGCTGAGGTGTACCCGTTGCCTCGCCGGTGCGCTCCGCAGCTGCCAGTACGCCTCCCTCAGTCGCGCCTCCGCCCGCGCCGCCTCCTCTGCTGTGGGCGGGGGCCTGCCGTGGCGCCTCGCCGTCGCGGCTGCCGTCTCGAGCCGCTCCCGCGCCTCCTCGTATAGCCTCTGCACGCGCGTGTCAGAGGGGAGGGTCTGGCATAGTAGGTCGCCTAGGATGCCGAAGGAGTGTGTGGCGCGCAGGATCCTGCGTGCCTCATCCACCTCCAGCATCGGTGCGGCCATCGGCGGCGGCGTGAGCGGCGGCGGGGGCGGTGCCTGCTGCATCGGCGCCATCGGCGCCGTCGGGGCTGCGCACGGCGATGCCGTGTCCGCCGCGCCGCGCTCGGCGGCGTGGTTCTCCTGTGCGCCGCCGCCCTGCCAGACGTAGACGCCGCCTGTGTTGACCTCCTCTCGCACCCGCGCCTCCCAGTAGGCGCGGCAGGTGAAGACGGCCACCGAGGTCTCCTTGTCCGCTACCGAGATCACGAACCTGTTGCGAAGCGCCTTCACCGCCGCTTTCAGCTCCCCATCCCATCGAGTTCTCGCGTCCGCCGCTGCCATGATCTCCTCGATCTCCTCGTCCGCGATCACCCCCAGCGCCTCGCGCGCGCGCGCGACGACAGTGCTGCACCAAGGTAGGAAGCAGCCCACGTCGATGCCGTTCAGGTTGCTCTGCTGTTCCGCCAGCTTCCAGCAGCCCGCCTCCACCATCGAGAGGATGTCCTCCGTCATGTGATCCCGCGGCGTGCCGGTATCCCCCTTCCCCGAGGCGAAGAGGTGGGTGAAGGTGTCGCGGTACTTGACGCCGCGCGACAGCAAGGCGCGCAGCGTCGTGTTCTCCACGATGCGCACGTCCTTGGTGACCACGTGCTGCACCCCTGCGCCATGAAAGGGCACGAGATGCGGCTCCATGCAGTTGCATTTGCGCGCCTCGCGCGGCGCCGCGCGCGCCGCGGCGCCCCAGTTGCACACCAGGCGGCCGACCGACTCGAAGTACTTGTATACCACCATCGGCGCACCCGAGAGCGTGAGCATCGCCGCGGGCAGTAGTGACATGACCTCCTCGGACGCGACGATCCTCTCCAGGCGCAGCCGCTCCATCACCGAGCCGACGTAGCCGGTCACCAGCAGCGTGCGCTTCGGCTTCGTGCCCGCTGCGGCGCTGCGGCCCACCACCAGTCGGCGCACGCACCCGAGGATGGCGGAGAAGCTGTTCGCCGCCGCTGTCGTGAGCGACTCGTCGTCCAGTATGCGCCTCAGCGCCACCATCGCCGCTCTGAGCCTGTGGGCCGCGGAGGTGGCGGCGAAGACGCGCAGCTGCTCCATGCCCGCCTCGAGCATCGTCGTCGCCTCCACGATCCATCGGCCCACGTCGCGTCGGCTGCGTCGCTGCGCGTTGCGTCGAATCCGCGCCGCCTGTCTTCTGCCCACTGGCTGGCGTGCGGCGGGTGCGTTGGTCTGCTCGTCCTCGCGCTCGCTCTCGGCTCTCGGCGAGGCCGGTGACACCCACGGTGGCGTAACGGAGCGAGAAGAGGGTGACGCCGTGACGGAGGGCGTCGGAGGGTGCGTCGCCGCCTGCGCCGCCTCTGCCGCCTCAACCCTCTCGTCTCCCGGTGACACTGGTGGTGAAGCTGGTGGTGAGGCAGGCGGTGTCGAGTGCACGGGGGTGGGGTGCGGAGAGTGCACCGGAGCTCCGCAGGCCGCTGTCGTCGCTGCCCGCCGCCTCTGCCTAGACCTCGCGCGACGCACCCGCTGTCGTCTCCGCGTCCCCTCCGCCATAGCGACGCCGCGCGCGCTCTCCTGGACCGCTGCGGTGTGCTCAATGTTCCAGCCGCGGCCTCTCGCGTACGTGGTGTCAAGAGCATGGATCCACCATCGCTCCCGGGCGCGTATCCGGGTGTCCCACTCTCTCCCGGTCTCCTCATCGAGTCGCGCCACGTGCTCGAGCGGGATGTAGTAGAAGTCCGACTGCGCTGCCTCCCTCCCAAGGTTGTGGAGGTACGCGATCATGCATCGACGTGCCCTCTTGCCACGTTGGCGGCGCTCGGCTGGGCCAAAGGCCTCTGCCATCCGGGCCTCCTCGCGCGTCCAGATGCTGCCCGATGTAACACCCACATAGGCTCGACGGCCTCGTGTGCACACCCGTGCGTAGATGACGTTGCACAAGTCGTAGTCAATGAGCCGCGGGGTGTCCTCCCAGGTCATGTCTGCAGGTCGCTGGCGCTCCGCCCTGGCGACCGACTGGCGTATCTCCCAGATCTCTCTGCCCCGTCGTAGAGACTCGCCCGATGCCCTCGGCGGGGTGGTCACCGTATCGTTCACGATCTGGCAGAAACGGTTCCACATCCTCACCTTCGAATGAGAGGGCGGCATGCACGTGCCCGTGAAGTGTGCAGACTGAAGCCACGTCCTGCTCTGGCGGCTCCAGCGGCACCACTGGCCGCCGGTAGTCGGAGGCTTAGTCGGTCGTGACTTACTGTCCTCTGTCGCGCAGACCTCCCGACGGCCCCGGATGGCGTCGCGCAGGCGCACCTCTGTCTGCGGCGGCGCGCATCCACCGACCTCCGCCCGTTGGGTGTCGTCCAGCTGGACGCCGCTCCGCTGCGCGGCCGTCGCTGCCGTGCGCACATTTGACAGTTTGGCGCTAATTAATGCGATCTGCGCCTCATCGCCCATCCCTGCTGGTGCGCCGTGTGGCCAACGCCACGCGTCCATCTCACGGGACGGCTGCAGGAAGGCACTGCGTGTGACGCGCTCCGCCGCCTCCGACGGCCGCATCCAAGCGGTACGCCACCTCTGCGCCTTAGCCACTCGACGTCCGCCGTATCCTGCACCGCCGGGCAGCGAGACCGCGGGGAACGTCCACGACGAGATGATGTTATGGTTAACGGCGTCATACAGTGAGTTAATGTCAATGAGGTGGTCGCCATGGCCTGGCGACAAAGTCCGCCATAACCAATGTCGCCTGCCGCTGCGGTCGACCTGCCTCGGTCGTCTCCCGTTGCGCCAGGGAGTCCACAATCTCCGCATGTGGAATTGTCCCTCGGCCCGCTTCCCAAGGAGCCGGGTCGGGGGTAAGGGTCGGGAGTATCGCCCCCGACGGTCGCGTGGCGCTTGCCCACGATGCGCGTTGAAAAAAGTTGTAGTAGGTTGGAGTGTATCGCGGGGCCCAGAGGGCCCAAAACGTTTCAGCCACCTAGCTGTCGTCGCGAGCCCGTATCCTCGAACGGTGCGTCGGGATGGATGTATCGCAGCCACACGAAGGCTGCGCTCGAATGCCATCCCCGGTAGGTGATTAGCCGCCGGTCTCGAGTGGATCCACGGAGAGGTCGCACTGCAGGCAGTCGCAGACCGTGGATTGCGCCGTGCCAACGGTACAGGGGTAAGCTGCACGTCGATCGCCGACGTCTGAGATGTGGAGCATTGAACAGTGGTTCCCGTTAGGGGCACCATTCATTCTCCAATGCGTTCAAAGAAACATGCGCACGAGCGAATCGGCGTATGTTAGAGTGGATGTGAGTGGTTCTACGACCTCAACCAAGTGTGGGTGGTGGTTAAAGTCGCAGAACTCCCCTGCGGTGGCCCTCAGGCCGCCGTAAGCTATACAGCCGCCACAGGCCGTATAGCCAGGATTCCGCAGGAGGTCTGGTATTCGAACAACTTCTCGCTCGGGGCAACTCGAGTACCCCGAGGTATTCTCCCATGCATGTGCGGGAGGATGTATCGTAGCCACATAAGGGCTGTGCGCGAATGCGCCAGGTGATTGGTCATCGGTCTCGAGTGGATCCACGGAGAGGTCATCCCGCAGGCAGTCGAAGACCGTGAATTGCGCCGTGTCGACTGTACAGGGGTAAGCTGCACGTCGATTGCCGACGTCTAAGGTGTGGAGCATTGGACAGTGGTTCCTGTTAGGGGCACCATCCATTCTCCAATGTGTTCAAAGAAACATGCGCACGAGCGAATCAGCGTAGGTTAGAGTGGATGTGAGTGGTTCTACGACCTCAACCAGGTGTGGGTGGTGGTTAAAGTCGCAGAACTCCCCTGCGGTGGCCCTCAGGCCGCCGTGAGCTATACAGCCGCCAAAGGCCGTATAGCCAGGATTCCGCAGGAGGTCTGGTATTCGAACGGCTTCTCGCTCGGGGCAACTCGAGTACCCCGAGGTATTCTCCCATTGCATGTGCGGGAGGATGTATCGTAGCTACACGAAGGCTGTGCTTAAATGCTGTTGCCGGTAGGTGGTTGGACATCGGTCTCGGGCGGATCCACTAAGAGGTCGCACTGCAGACATTCGAAGGCCCTGGATTGCGTCGTCCCGACTGTACAGG